>ERZ773022.932-NODE-932-length-21344-cov-9.806473_pt1 | contig 21344 bp, 23 predicted proteins | sample MGYA00580839_ERZ773022 | MGnify/ENA primary metagenome ERZ773022 (study PRJEB29015, sample SAMEA2738020) | human oral metagenome | biome: human oral; feature: human-associated habitat; material: dental | place: China | collected 2044 ... | reverse complement strand
ACCCCTGACCTCTTGCATGCCATGCAAGCGCTCTCCCAGCTGAGCTATGCCCCCGTGCTCTTCGCGCTGACAATGGCAAGTATAACGAAAAGCGGACACGTTGTCAAGACAGAATTTCCACTTCCAGTTCGGCGAGATCGTTTGTGGAAGAATTTACTCCATCGCATTCCGCTTCTCGTACACACCGCTCAAAATATCAGCCCACCATGATTCATGCTCACGATACCATGTAATGGTGTGCTGAATCCCCTCATCGAATATCGTTGCCGGATGCCAGCCCAGTTCACGCCCGATCTTTGTCGGATCGATGGCATAACGGCGATCATGTCCCTTACGATCGGTGATATAGGAGATTTGTTCCTCTCCCTTGCCAAGCGAGGCAAGGATAGTTCGTACAACGTCAATATTCGACCGCTCGTTATGCCCACCGACGTTATATATTTCACCATCTGCCCCACAACGGAGGATGACATCGATTGCCGCACAGTGATCGTCCACATGCAGCCAATCGCGAACGTTTTTCCCATCACCATAGACTGGCAGCTTCTCTCCCCTCATCGCGCGGATCACCATCAATGGAATGAGCTTTTCGGGGAACTGAAACGCGCCATAGTTATTGGAGCAGCGCGAGATGGTCACAGGCACTCCATAGGTACGTGCATATGCCTGCACAAGGAGATCGGCAGATGCCTTGGAGGAAGAATACGGACTAGAGGTATGCAGCGGCGTCTCCTCTGTAAAGAGAAGATCCGGACGATCCAGTGGTAGGTCACCATAAACCTCATCCGTCGATACCTGATGATAGCGTTTAATTCCATATTTGCGGCATGCATCAAGCAATATACTCGTCCCAATAATGTTCGTTTGAAGGAAGATCTCTGGTGTCTCGATAGAGCGATCCACATGTGACTCTGCTGCAAAATTGACAACAACATCCGGATGCTCCTGTTCAAAAAAGGAATAAACAGCAGTGCGATCTGCGATATCATCACGCACAAAGGAGAACTGAGAATACTCCCGTGCGGAATTAAGCGTCGCAATATTCCCCGCATAGGTCAGCGCATCATAGCAGATAATTCGATCCTCCGGATGCTCGCGCAGCTCATAGTAGATAAAGTTTGCGCCAATAAAACCTGCGCCGCCGGTAACCATTATCTTCATTGTTTCTGCTCCTTTGCACACTGTCTTATAAAAAGATGATTCGACACATTGTTCGTTTTTCCTTTTCTCCCATTACGAATGAGAAATGGTTTACACTTGAGAAACATACGTGCTATAATATACTAAAGGAGGGATACGGTTGAATGAGCGTACTTATATTGCCATAGATCTGAAATCATTCTACGCTTCTATCGAGTGTATCGAGCGTGGCCTGAATCCCCTTACGGCTTATCTTGTCGTTGCAGATGAGAGCCGCACCAGCAAGACTATATGCCTCGCCGTCTCTCCGGCTCTTAAGGCACACGGGATTGGCGCTCGTCCGCGTCTCTTCGAAGTGATTCATGCCGTTACACAGGCAAATGCACGACGCAAATACTGTGCCCCAAATCATACGCTCACTGGAAAGACAACAGATGCAGAGGCACTTTTCAATAACCCCGCCCTTGGCATTGCCTATCATATTGCTCCGCCGCGCATGGCGCTCTACCTGGAGTACAGCGCACGTATCTATGAAATCTACCTGCGCCGCATTGCACCGGCAGATATACATATCTATTCTATTGACGAAGTATTTATTGATGTGACGAGCTACCTGGACACACAACATATCTCGGCACATGATTTTGCTATGCTTCTCATTCGTGATATCCTGCGGGAGACAGGCATCACAGCGACGGCAGGAATTGGGACGAATCTCTACCTTGCAAAGATCGCCATGGATATCGTCGCCAAACGTATGACGCCGGATGCAGACGGCGTACGTATTGCACAACTCGATGAAATGATCTATCGCCGCACCCTATGGACACATCGCCCGCTGACAGACTTCTGGCGGATTGGCAAAGGTTACGCTGCAAAACTCGAAGCAAACGGCCTCTTCACGATGGGCGATATCGCGCGCTGCTCTCTCGGTACGACACATGACCATTGGAACGAAGACCTGCTCTATCGCCTTTTTGGAGTACAGGCTGAACTACTTATCGACCATGCATGGGGGATCGAACCGACGCACATGGAGGACATCAAAAGTTATCGCCCAAAGATGCGCAGCAAATATATGGGACAAGTTCTACAGAGCCCATATCCCGCCGAAAAAGCACGGCTTACCGTCTGGGAGATGGCAGATGCACTTTCCCTTCTGCTTGCTGATCGATGTATCACCACTGATCGCATCGAGCTGACCATTGGCTATGACGTCGAATGCCTGACCCGCCCTGAGATTCGTGACCAATACAAAGGGCGTATTCATACAGATCGTTACGGACGTAATGTACCATGGCCGACACATGGATATGTGGGCATTGAACGCGGCGCATCATCCCGTATCTTAATAAGCGAACTGCTTGACTTATTTGATAAAATTGTCGATCCGCACCTCCTTATCCGGCGCATCACTCTTTCTGCACATCATCTTATCACGAACGAACAGCACGTTGCCGCGGCTAAGCAGATATCTCTCTTCTCATCCTCAGACACAGAGAAATACGTGACACTTCAGCAGAGGACAATTTCTGCAGAAAAAGAAAAATCTCTGCAGAAAGCGCTGCTTTTCATCAAAAAAACACATGGGAAAAATGCTATCCTTCGCGGTGCGAACTTCATCAGCGGTGCAACAGCACAACAGCGCAACAGGCAGATCGGCGGACATAAAGCATAGGAGAATCATATGCAGAAAAGTGCTCATACCTACGACGACATTTTACACCGTACGCGTCCTATATCAAAAAAACATCCACCTATGTCACGTCATGACCGTGCCGGGCAGTTTGCTCCCTTTGCAACACTTACTGGACTTCATGCAGCTGCTGCACATGTAGAAGAGCATAATGCTGCACGCTATGAAGTGAGTCCAAGACTTGACAACACTACAAAAGACAACTAGTATACAGCATACCTCGGCATGACTTTTTGCCGATGAAACAGAACAGCAACAGAGCCGAAGGCCCATGGATGGCGGCTCTTCCCATTGGGAGGGTATATGGGAAAGAAATGCAGGCGATGCGGGTGGGTCAACCAAAATGATCCCATCTATATAAAGTACCATGATGAGGAGTGGGGCATCCCGCTCCACGATGATCATGCACTCTATGAACTGTTTATCTTGGAGACGTTTCAGGCGGGACTCTCGTGGGCGACGATCCTGCACAAGCGCGAGAATTTCCGCCGTGCCTACGAGGGATTTCTCCCAGAGCGCGTCGCCGCATTCGACGCAGCAAAGATAGATACGCTCATGCAGGATGCGGGCATCGTCCGCAACCGCCGCAAGATCGAGGCGAGCATCACGAACAGCCGCGTCTTTCTCGACATCGTTCGTGAATACGGCTCATTCGATGCCTATATCTGGGGCTTCACCGAGGGGAAGTCCATCCATGAGAGCTGGGAGCTCCGCACCACATCCCCCCTCTCCGACCGCATCACAAAGGATTTGAAGCGGTGCGGGATGAAATTCATTGGCTCGACATCGATCTACTCGACACTGCAGGCAATCGGAGTACTTGCCGCACACGCAGAAGACTGCGACTGGAGGCTGCCATGAAAGCGTCGGCCAGTGTTCCGCTCGCTGCCCTGCGCGCCGCCTTTCCCTACACCGTCCCCATCCTCGCAGGCTTTCTCTTCCTCGGACTCGCCTACGGCATCTATACCAACGTCTCAGGCTTTTCATTTCTCTACCCAATGGCGATGAGCGCGATCATCTTCGGCGGTTCGCTTGAGTTCATTGCCACGGCACTCCTCCTCGCCCCCTTTGCCCCGCTTGAAACGTTTCTGCTCGCCCTCATGGTGCAGGGACGGCATATCTTCTACGGCATCTCCATGTTTGAGAAATATCGTGGAACGGGATGGAAAAAGCCGTACCTGATCTACGGAATGTGTGACGAGTCATTCTCCATCAACTACACGGCAAAGATCCCGCCGCATATCGACGCAGGCTGGTTTATGTTCTTTGTCACCCTTCTGAACCAGCTCTACTGGGTCGCAGGGGCCACGCTCGGCGGGCTGATCGGGAGCGCACTTCCCATCAACACATCCGGCATTGAGTTTGCCATGACCGCACTCTTTGTCGTGATCTTCATTGAGCAGTGGAAGAACGACCCGCAGCATCTGACAGGCATCCTCGGCATCGGCGCTGCTGCACTCGCGCTCATAATGTTCGGCAGGGATGCGTTCATGCTGCCGACCATGGGCATGATTCTCCTCGGCTGCCTCATCCTGCGCCCCATCATCGAGAGGAGAGAGGCGGCATGAGTTTTACCGAGCAGTGCATCACAATCGGGCTCTGTGCACTCGCGAGCGTGCTCACGCGCGCACTGCCCTTTCTCCTCCTCTCGGAGAAAAAACCGACGCCGCCGCTCGTTCGCTACCTCGGCAATGTACTCCCCGCCGCCGTCTTCGGGATGCTCGTCGTTTACTGCCTGAAGGATGTATCTCTCCTCAGCGGAACGCACGGCATACCTGAGGGGATTGCCATTGCCGTCACAGCACTCCTGCATTTGAAATTCCGTCAGATGCTTCTCTCCATCGGCGGTGGAACGGCGGTCTATATGTTCCTCGTCCAGTTTGTATTTACCGCATAAAGACAGCAAAAAGCTGCTGCACGAAGCGTGAAAACTTCGTGCAGCAGCCTTTTTTACATACCACAGCGATTACATATAATCGTCCGCCGTGCGTGTTTTATTTTTCTTGCTGATGCCGAGCATTCGCGAGATGCGGTCGACAATGACGTAGAACACTGGAATGAGGAATACGCCGAGCACCGTCGCACAGAGCATTCCGCCAACGACGGCGACGCCCATGCCGTTGCGCGCCGCTGCGCCCGCACCGGACGCCATACAGAGCGGCAGACAGCCGATGATGAACGCAAACGAGGTCATGAGAATCGGGCGCAGGCGCAGTCCTGCCGCCTGGATGGCTGCCTTCAGCGGATCCATGCCGCGATCCACGCGCACCTTTGCGAACTCGACGATCAGGATGGCGTTCTTCGCGGCAAGGCCGATGACCATGATAACACCGATCTGCATGTAGACGCTGTTCTGATAGCCCGGTGCAGGAATGCCGATCGCCCCGAAGATCGCAGCGAGAATGTACTCGGCAAAGAGAGCACCGAAGATGCCCGTCGGCACGGTGAAGAGCACGGCAAACGGCACGCTCCAGCTCTCATAGAGAGCCGCCAGACAGAGGAAGACAAAGAGCAGTGCGAGCGCGAGAATCTGCATCGTCGAGTTCGCCGACTTCTGTTCCTCGCGGCTCTGCCCAGACCATGCGATCGAGAAGCCGGAGTTGATGTGATGCTGCACCACCTCGGTGATGGCGTTCATCGCCTGGCCCGAACTGTATCCCGATGCCGCATTCCCCTGTATGTTGATCGAACGTGCGCCGTTAAAGCGGCTGATCTGTGTCGGACCAGTCGTGAGTTTCGGCTTCAGGAGGGTATCGAGCGGTACCATCTCCCCCGCCGAATTGCGGACAAAGATGAACTTCGCGGCCTCCGCCTCTGTACGATACGGCGTCGCAGACTGGAGCACGACCTTGTAGGTGCGGCCAAACTGATTGAAGTCATTGACCTCATAACCGCCGAAGTTGGTCTGCAGTGCCGTAAACACGTCCGAAAGCTGCACACCGAGATTTTTAACTTTCTCGCGGTCAATCTCGTACTGATAACTCGGCGCATTGATCTTGAACGTGGTACGAACACCCTGCAGCTCAGGACGCGTCCGCGCCTCAGCGAGAACAGCATTCACAATGTCGTTCAGCTCGGTATCCGAGTGACCGCTCATATCCTGCAGCTGAAGCGACCAGCCGCCAACGTTGCCGAGACCCGGCAGTGCCGGTGGGTTGATGGCGACGACAGTCGCCTCCGGTGCCTCCATCGCCCCCACGCGGAACATCGTTCCGACCGCGGCGGCGACGGACTCAGCCAGACCGGAACGCTGTGACCAATCCTTCATACCGACAATGACAACTGCACCGTTGGAGTTTGCCCCGCCGGCGAGAATGTCAAAGCCGTTGACGGCCATGACGGCATCTTGCCCCTTGATCTCCTTCTGTGCCGCCTGCTGGATCTTGTCCACGACCTTTTGTGTCTGATTCGTGGATGCCCCGGACGGAAGCTGGATGGCGATCATCAGATAGCCCTGATCCTCATCAGGGACAAACGTCGACGGGAGGTTGCGGTAGATGATAGCAATCAGACCGCAGACGATGAGCAGGAACACGACGGCAATACGCGCCTTGCGGATGAATCTTGAGACAATACCTACATAGCCCTTGCGCGTACGGTCAAAGACACGGTTAAACCAAGCAAAGAAGCGGTCGAGTACGCCCCCTGAATTGCTCTCCTTCTTTGGCTTCAGCATCATCGCACAGAGTGCGGGCGTCAGTGTCAGGGCAACGAAGGCGGAGAGTGCCATCGCGATCGCAATGGTTAGAGCGAACTGCTTATAGAGCACGCCCATCATGCCGCCCAGGAATGCGACGGGGACAAAGACAGCCGCAAGAACGAAGGCAATCGCCACAACCGGCCCCTGCACCTCCGCCATGGCACGCTCCGTTGCGTCCACAGGCGAGAGTCCACTCTCCATGTGATGCTCTACGTTCTCGATAACGACAATGGCATCATCAACGACGAGGCCGATGGCAAGCACCATCGCAAAGAGCGTCAGGGTATTGATGGAAAAATCCAATAGGACGAATGTGCCGAATGTACCGATGAGCGAGACCGGCACGGCGAGCAGCGGGATAATCGTTGCGCGCCAGCTCTGCAAGAATACGAATATGACGAGCACGACGAGCAGCAGTGCTTCGACGAAAGTGTGAACCACCTCTTTGATGGAGGCATTGATGTAGTCCGTACTGTCAAAGACCGACTGCATCTTGAGTCCGGGCGGGAAACTCTTCTCTGCCTCCGCGAGCACCTTGCGCACCTCGGCGAGGGTAATCATTGCATTCGCATCCGAGGTGAGCTGTATGCCGAAGCCGACAGCAGGATAGCCGTTGAACTTCGCAACGATGTTATTGTTGCGCGCTCCCGTCTCGATGCGTGCAACATCCTTCAGGCGGACAAACGATCCGTCCTTGCCCGAGGCTATGATAATATTGCCGAACTCCTCAGGCGTCGTAAGACGTCCCTGCACCTTGCCCGTAAACTGTTTTTCCTGCCCGTTGACCGTGGGCATGCCGCCCACGGTGCCGGCAGGAGCCTGTACGTTCTGCTCCTTGATCGCCGCCGTGATGTCTGCGACGGTCAGGCCGAGCTCTGCAAGGCGGTCGGGATTCAGCCAGACGCGCATCGCATAGTCTGAGCCAAAGACCTGCACGTCGCCGACACCGTTGATGCGCTTTATCGCATCGAGGAAGTAGAGCGTCGCATAGTTCTTCATAAAGGTGCGGTCATACGTGCCGTCCTCGGAGTACATCGAGACAAAGTAGGCCATCTGCCCCGATGACTTACGCGTTGTGACCCCCGCAGACTGGACTGAGGAGGGCAGGCTTGCGTTGGCTCCGGCGGCATTGTTCTGCACCTTGACTGCGTCCATATCGCCGTCCGTACCGACATCAAAGGTGACAGAGAGACTGTAGCGTCCGGTATCGTCGGAGGTGGAGCTCATATAGTCCATTCCCTGCGTACCGTTGATCTGTTCCTCGATGACCTGTGCAACCGTCTCATTGACAACGGCAGCGCTCGCGCCCGTATAGGATGCCGACACCGAAACCGTTGGCGGAGAAATCTGCGGATACTGCGCAATCGGCAGAGAAAACCCAGCCAGCGTTCCGACGATAACAATGATCAATGCGATAACAATCGCAAAGATCGGTCGGTGAATGAAAAATTTTGCCAACGGATTTCCTCCTTACTGCGCGGGCGTCGGTGCGCTCGCATTAAAGTCAGAGGAATCTCCCTCAAGCGTGAACCCCATATCGTCCGGCGTCACCATCGTCACCGCGAGATCGCCGCCCTCCTGGAGCGTCGTGAGCCCTTCGACGACGACCGTGTCCGAGGCATCCAGACCGTCCTTCACGACATAGTAGCTGCCGATCTTATCCCCGAGGGTGATCGTGCGAGCTTCTGCCTTGTTGTTTGCGCCGACGACCATAACGAAGGATTTGCCGAGAAGCTGCTGCACGGCACGCTCGGGAACGAGAAGTGCATTCGGAATCGTATCGCCGATCAGCGTTACACGCGCGAACATCCCCGGCAGGAGGAGTCCGTCCGGATTGTCAAAGAGTGCCTTGACCGTCAGCGTGCCCGTCTGTGCCGTCAGTGCGCGATCAGACGTAACGATATGTCCTGTGATCGGATACTTCGAGCCGTTCGAGAGAGTCAGCGTCACTACGACAGAGCCGATACCGCCCTGCTGTACCGCCTGCTCGACAAAATTCAGGTACTCGTTCTCTGAGAGACTAAACTTCGCATAGATGGGGTTCGACGTGCCCATGGAGACCAACGTTGTCGAACCTGCCGACACAAAGGTGCCGACGGCAACATCATCGACGGAGAGCTGCCCCGACATCGGTGCGTAGATCGTCGTATCGTCGAGGTTCTCCTGCGCCTGCTGCACCATTGCCTGGTGCGCCGCAACTGCAGCCTCGTAAGCATTCACCTGCGCCTGCTGGTTGCTCACGGTCTGCTCTGAGATCGCCGCGTTCGCATAGAGCTGTTGGTAACGGTCGAGATCCATACGCGCATTGGCAAGCGTCGCCTCCGCCTGCGCGAGGTTCGCCTTTGCCTGCAGAAGCGCGCTCTCATACTGGCGCGAGTCGATGCGGTAGAGTGCCTGTCCCGCATGCACAGGCTGCCCGCCCGTCACGTATTTCTCGACGATATTGCCGGAGACACGCGACTGTATCTTTACCTCATCTGTACCCATGATCTGTCCCGCATACACGTGTGTCAGCGGCGCATCCTGCCGCAGAACATTCATCGCCTTGACGGCAGTGGGACGTGCGCCACCCTGCTTTTCCCCGCCGCAGCCCGTGAATACCACGCTGAGTGCCAATGCAGCGGCAGCAAGTGCGCCAAGTCCTTTCCTCGTCTCAAACAAATCAATAACCTCCTCTTCCCATTTTCTGCAACAGGAGATAATTGTCAAAATGCTCCCATAGAAGAAGGGCAGGTATCCATATAGTTGGAATCCCTGCCATAGTATGTTTATCTTATCGAAATGCATGGCAAAAGTCAAGAAATGATACATGGCTTCGCCGCATTTTTACCTCGTTCCCAAACGTGCAAGTGCCGCGGCAGCAGCGTGCTGCTCCGCCTCTTTTTTGCTGCGTCCTATTCCTTCGCCCAGGACCTCCATCCCAATGCGAACGCGCATGGTAAACCGCTTATCATGGTCGGGACCACTCTCAGCGACTTGCTCGTAGGCAATACATTCATGCCTGTGACCTTGTACGTATTCCTGTAACATCGTTTTGTAGTCCTGTACAGCGTGTTCCTGTCTCAGGCGCGTCACTTCTTCGGTGAACTGCCGCTGCACATAGCTATACGCCGCATCCCATCCTCGATCGAGATAAACCGCTCCGATCACAGCCTCAAAGACATTCTCGAGGTTGTTCTGCCGCTCTGCTCCGCCGCCGAGCATCTCGCCGCGCCCCATGCGCAGATGTGCTCCGAGGTGCAGCCGGCGCGCCAGCCGTGCGAGTGTCTCACTCTGCACGAGGCTCGCGCGCATCTTCGTCAGCTCTCCCTCAGAGCAATGTGGATAGGCAACGTAGAGATATGTACTGATGGCAAGCTCGAGGACGGCATCACCCAAGAACTCCAAACGCTCGTTATGTGTCGCACGTTCTCGCGCCTCATTAACATAGGAGGGATGTGTCAATGCCTCTTCGAGGAGGGAGAGATCGGCAAAGTCTACGTCAAGAAAGGCCGAAAGACGCACGAGTTCCGCGCGCCTTGTTTCCGTCATGTGATGACTCATAATTCCTTCGCATATTTCTTGACGACGAGGCAGGCATTGTGTCCGCCGAAGCCAAACGAGTTGGAGATCGCCGCACGCACGGTCTTAGCACGTGCCTTGTTTGGCACATAGTCCAAATCAAGCCCCTCATCCGGCGTCTCATAGTTAATCGTCGGGGGGAGCATATCGTTCTCCACAGAAAGGGCACTTGCAATCAGCTCTACGCTGCCCGCCGCACCAAGGAGATGCCCTGTCATAGACTTGATTGAGGAAACAGCGACATTCTTTGCCGCCTCACCCCAGACTGTCTTGATTGCCTCAGTCTCGCAGAGGTCGTTCATATGGGTTGACGTACCATGTGCGTTGACGTAGTCGACATCCTCCGGGCGCAATCCTGCATCATCGAGCGCCAGCTTCATGCACTTTGCCTGATATTCACCGTGTGGTGCCGGACTCGTAATATGATAGCCGTCCGAGTTCGAGCCGTAGCCGACAAGCTCCGCATAGATATGCGCGCCACGTTTCTCGGCGTGTTCAAGCGTCTCGAGCACAACCAGTCCTGCCCCCTCACCCATAACGAAGCCCGAGCGGTTCTTGTCAAAGGGGCGCGAAGCGTGCGCAGGATCATCGTTATGATCCGTACAGAGGGCCTTCATCGCCGCAAATCCCGCGCTCGCCGCCTCGGAGATGCTTGCCTCTGTGCCGCCCGCGACCATGATGTCCGCCTCTCCGCGCTGCATAACGCGATATGCGTCACCGACACAATTCGCGCCCGTAGCGCACGCCGTAACAATACAAGACACAGGACCATGGAGGCCGTAGCTGATCGCAACCTGCCCCGCTGCCATATTGGCAATCATCATGGGAATGAAAAAGGGACTGACGCGCTCCGGTCCTTTTTCAAAGAGACGTTCATAGGTGCTGTGCATCGTCTCAATGCCGCCGATACCCGCGCCGACATAGGCCCCGATACGGTCGCGGTTCTCCTTATCGAGATCGAGCCCCGCATCCTTGAGTGCCATGCCTGCTGAAACGACGGCAAACTGCGCATAGCGATCCATGCGCTTGGCTTCCTTCTTGTCGATATAACCATCAATGGAAAAGTCCTTGACCTCGCCGGCAATCTGCGCGGCATAGCGTGTCGCGTCGAAGCGGGTAATATGACCGATGCCGTTTTTTCCTGCGAGAAGCGCATCCCAGAACGCTTTTTTGCCGATGCCGATCGGTGTGATCGGGCCGACCCCCGTAACGACAATCCTCTGTTTCAAACCAACCGACTCCTTTCCGCTAGTCCACTGCTGCGAGCTGCTGTTTCAGCTCCTCAAATATTTCATGAACACTCATAATCCGATCGATACGCGGCATAAACTCACCGGTAAAGACAAGCCCCGTCTCCACATCCCCCTGCTGTGCACGTGAGAGTGCACGGATGATGCAGAAGTGGTGATCGCACTGCTTGAGGCAGTGGTCGCAGACCTTTGGCGGTACGGGGCCCGCCATAATCCGTGCGGAGAACGGGGTTCGCACAGCACGCCCAGGAAGTCCCACGGGACTATGGATGATAACTACATCTTCCTTCTTCGTCTTCAGATAGTATTCTTTCAGCGATGGTGCTGCATTGGATTCGACGCTTGCGGCAAAGCGCGAGCCGAGCTGTACGCCATCCGCGCCCATTTTATGCAAATCGGCGATATCTTGTCCCGTCAGAACGCCGCCAGCAGCAAACACAGGAATTTTTACCGCCGCACGCACATCAGAGATAATGCTGCGCACCGACTGGTCTGTACCGAGATGTCCGCCAGCCTCCTTGCCCTCGACCACGACGGCAGCTGCACCGAGTTTTTCGGAAATCTTCGCCAGTTTTGCCGAGGAGACGATCGGAACGATCGGGGTCCCCGATTCCTTGCCGTACTGGAACATATCGCGGGAGAATCCCGCACCAGCAACGACGAGATCGATGCCCTCGTCGATGGCGATTTTAACGGCATCGGCAAAGTCATTCGCCGCGACCATTTCGTTGATGCCGATAATACCATGGGGAGAAAGTGAGCGTGCAAGCCGGATCTCATAGCGAAGCTCCTTCGGCTTCATGCCGGATGCTGCGATAAGCCCGATCCCTCCCTCGTTTGCAGCGGCAGCAGCGAGACGCGCCGTCGTAATACGAATCGCCATGCCGCCCTGAATGATGGGGATCGTAGCCACTTTCTTGCCGATCCTCACCTCGGGTAGTCTCATATAAGCCCTCCAATCGGGAAAGTGCACTGCCTCCGGCAGGTCTCTCCGTAGAAGTTTTGGCTCCCCCCTCCACCCATTGTTCTTCACTGTTCCGCCGGATGGAAGTCGGATCTATTCATGCAGGGAACACAGAAGCCCTGGTTTTATGCAAAGTGAATTGAGCCTTTTGAGAAAAATCCCGTGCGCCTCAGCTGTCACGGGATTTCCCAAAAAGACCGATATGGTACAGAACCGCAATACGGCCGCTGTCCATTACTTGTTCTGGTCGATGTAATTGACGACATCCTGAACTGTCTTGATCTTTTCAGCAGCCTCGTCAGGGATCTCTACGTTAAATTCTTCCTCAAAAGCCATGATGAGCTCAACGATGTCGAGTGAATCAGCACCAAGATCGTCAATAAACGTCGACTCCAAGGTGACCTCATCAGCCTCCGAGCCAAGCTGCTCTACGACAATGTCGCGAACCTTGTCAAACGTTGCCATGTGTTTTCACCTCCTTTAAATAGAATATTTTATATGCTACATCACCATGCCGCCATCTACGTTGAGTACCTGGCCGGTAATATACGATGCCGCATCGCTTACAAGAAAGAGAACGGCATCGGCAACATGCTCTGGTTTGCCAAGCGCACCGAGAGGAACTTCCTCAATGAGCTTCTCACGTATGCTGTCCTTCAGGACAGCCGTCATATCAGTATCGATGAAGCCCGGTGCAACAACGTTGACCGTCACATTCCGTGAAGCAAACTCCTTCGCCGCCGCCTTCGAAAAACCGATAACGCCTGCCTTGGCGGCAGCGTAGTTCGTTTGACCGACGTTTCCGATCTCACCGACAACGGAGGAAAGATTCACGATACGCCCGCTGCGCTGCTTTGTCATGAACTTTGCAGCAGCCTTGGTGCAGGCGTATATGCCTTTAAGGTTCGTGTTGATGACCGCATCAAAGTCCTCGTCCTTCATACGAAGGAGAAGCGTATCACGCGTAATGCCCGCATTGTTGACGAGGATGTCCAAACCGCCGAGTTCCTCATGCACACGTGCAACCATCTCGGTTGCAGCCATACTGTCGGAGACATCGGTTTGGACGATCATTGCTGTGCCGCCGTGCTGCTCGATGATCGCCTTGACCTCCTCGGCAGCAGTCTGATTGCCTGCATAGTTGACGGCGACTTTCGCTCCCTCTCCAGCTAAACGAAGTGCGATGGCACGTCCGATCCCGCGGGATCCGCCCGTAACAAGAGCAATTTTCCCATCAAGAAGCATGAAAGCCCTCCTTCATAACGAATTTATTTAATCATTACTTGTTAAGTGTGTCAAGTGTTTTTTGCAGAGATGCATCATCCTCGACATTCAGGCTCGTCAGGGTCTTGTCAATGCGCTTGTTAAACCCCGCAAGTGTCTTACCTGGGCCACACTCGATGTATATGTCTGCACCAAAGTCACGCATCGCAGCAACACATGCAATCCAACGTACAGGATGATCCGCCTGTGCGACAAGATTCGCCTTGATCTCCGCCGCCGTCTGCTGCAGTCCGCCCGTATAATTTGAGACGACGGGGAACGCCGCGTCATGGAGAGCCACCTTGTCGAGCTCTGCGGCGAGCTTCTTGGCTGCCGGAGCCATAAGTGTCGAGTGGAACGGTGCAGAGACAGGGAGAATGACCGCCTTCTTTGCCCCCTTTTCTTTGAGCAGTTCCACCGCTGTGGAAACGCCCTTCTCTGCCCCTGCGATGACCGTCTGTCCCGGGCAGTTAAAGTTGACCGCCTGTACCGCCCCCTCTGCACTTGCCGCAGCACAAGCATCAATGATCGTCGCATCATCCAGACCAATGATTGCCGCCATCGCCCCCTCGCCCACGGGCACAGCCTCCTGCATATAGGCACCGCGCTTATGCACGAGCACGACGGCATCACGGAAGGAAAGTGCCCCCGCAAGAACGAGCGCCGCATACTCGCCGAGGCTGTGTCCGCCGGCGATTGCAGGGGCAACGCCGCGTGCCTGCAGCAGCTGTGCCGCAATCACAGAGACAGTAAGGATAGCAGGCTGAGTATTCTCCGTCAGCTGAAGCTGATCTGCAGGTCCCTCAAAGCAGAGTTTACTGATGGAGTAGCCGAGTGCATCATCTGCCTCGGCAAAACGCTCCTTCGCAAGGTCATAGGCATCGTAGAAATCTCTGCCCATGCCGACAACTTGTGCGCCCTGTCCCGGGAACAAAAATGCAAGTTTTCCCATTGTGGTACTCCTTAGTCGCAGATCTTACGTGCAGCATCCATCGCACCCGGCAGATCCCGCACAATGTCCTCGATGATCTCCTTGACCGGCTTGATATCCGAGAGCATGCCCGAGATCTCACCGATCATGACAGAACCGTTCTCAACATCGCCTTCATGTGTGGCGCGGTGCAGACTGCCGACACCAAGCTGTTCGAGCTCCTCATGCGACGCACCCGCAGCCTCCATCTCCTCGTACTTGCGCGAGAGCTTGTTGTGGAGGACGCGCGCGGGATGCCCAAGCGAGCGTCCCGTGACGACCGTCGAGCGGTCCTTTGCCTTGAGAACGGCATTCTTGTAGTTGGGATGAGCAATACACTCCGTGCTCAGGACGAAGCGCGACCCCATCTGGATCGCCTGTGCCCCAAGGGCAAATGCTGCCGCCATACCGCGTGCATCGCCGATGCCGCCTGCCCCAATGACGGGAACGTGGAGTGCATCCACCACCTGCGGCAGAAGTGCCATGGTCGTAATTTCGCCGATGTGACCGCCGGACTCCGTGCCCTCAGCGATCACGGCATCAACGCCCGTGCGCTCCAGGCGGCGTGCGAGTGCCACGGAAGCGACGACGGGGATGACCTTCGAGCCGATTTCCTTGAGTGCAGGGACGTATTCACCGGGATTGCCTGCGCCCGTCGTGATGACCGGCACGCACTCCTCAAGGACGACCTGCATGACCTCTTTCACAAACGGACTCATAAGCATCACATTGACACCAAAGGGCTTATCCGTCCATCCCTTGACCTTATGGATCTCGGCGCGGAGTGCGTCGGGCGGCATGTGACCTGCGCCGATGAGCCCAAGCCCGCCGGCATTGGAGACGGCAGAGGCAAGCTCCGCTGTGCCGATCCACGCCATGCCTCCCTGAAAAATAGGATACTTGATGCCAAGCATCTGACAGATCGGATTATGTTCAAACATTAACCGTTCTCCTCCTTCGCCCACTTCATAATACACGATGCCCATGTGAGTCCCGCACCGAACCCCGCGAGGGCGATATTGTCTCCCTTTTTAAATTGATGTGCGTGCGCCGCCTCCGCGAGGGCGACAGGGATGGACGCGGCAGACATATTGCCGTAATGATGAATATTTATAATAACTTTTTCCATCGGCATCGCCAGTCGCTTGGCTGCCGCCTGGATAATACGGATATTCGCCTGATGCGGAACGAGATAGTCCAGCTCCTCCCGCTCCATCCCTGCACGATGCAGCGATGTCTCGACGGTCTTTCCCATAACCTTGGCGGCAAAGCGGAACACCGCCTTGCCGTCCATGTGAACGAAGTTGAGTCGCTGCGCAATCGTCTCCGGGGTGACAGGGCAAAGGCTGCCGCTCGACGGGATATCGAGTGCATCCGCACCTGAACCGTCGCTGCCGAGGTCGAACGCGCACATGCCGTAGCCATCCTCAACCGCACCGAACACTGCCGCCCCCGCCCCGTCGCCAAAGAGAATACAGGTGTTGCGGTCCGTCCAGTCAATAACCTTCGAGAGTGTCTCACCGCCGATCACGAGGATGTGACGATAGACACTGCTCTCGATGAACTGCGCTGCTATCGACGCAGCATAGACGAATCCGGAGCACGCCGCCGAGAGATCAAATGCCGCCGCATGCTTCGCACCGAGGCGATCCTGCAGGACGCACGCCGTCGATGGAATGATGCGGTCGGAGGTGAGCGTCGCCATGATGATGAGATCGAGGTCCTCTGCCGCAACACCGGCATCGGCGAGTGCCATCTCTGCAGCGCGCTGTGCGAGGACTGAAACCGGTTCATCCGCAGCAGCGATGCGCCTCTCGTGAATTCCCGTTCGTTCGACGATCCAGGCATCATTCGTCTGCACCATCTTCTCCAGATCAAAGTTCGTCAGCACCCTCTCGGGGACATAGTACCCTGTTCCGAGGATGCCTGCACTAAGCTTAGACACGACCTGTTTCCTCCTCCTCCTTTGCAAGAGCATCACGAATCTGATCGAGTACCTTGCCGTTGACATAGCTGACAGTCACGCCGATCGCACTCGCAATGGATTTTGCGTCCGAAGAACCATGCCCGATCACGCAGCAGCCGTTCACGCCGAGGAGCGGTGCACCGCCGTACTCCCGGACATCAAGCCGCTTCCCCAGATGGCGCAGCGTCGGCATGAGGAGCAGCGCGCCGAGTTTTGCCATCAGGCCTGCACCGCGAATCTCCTCGCGGATCAGCCCCAGTATTGTCTTGGCAAGCCCCTCGGCGAACTTCAAAACGACATTTCCAACGAAGCCGTCGCAGACAACCACATCAAAATTCCCCTTCGGAACATCGCGCCCCTCGGCATTACCACAAAAATATATATTTGGATCCGTCTTCAAAAGAGGATAAGTTTCCTTTGCCTGTTCATTTCCCTTTGTCTCCTCCTCGCCGATATTGAGCAGGCCGACACGTGGACGCTCGATACCAAAGACATACTGGGCGTAGAGCGAGCCCATCACCGCACTCTGCACCAGATGCTCGGGCTTAGAGTCTACATTGGCGCCAGAGTCCAGCATCAGAGTCACACCGTCTGGTGTCGGCATCGGTGTCGCGATCGTGGGGCGGCTGACCCCACGAATGCGATGAAGGATGAGCTGTGCCGCTGCGACTGCAGCACCCGTCGATCCAGCAGAGAAAACCGCGTCACAGGTTCCTTCCTTCACCATTCGCGTAGCAACGACGATCGATGCCTCCTTCTTGGAGCGTACTGCCTCCGCCGGGGCTTCGTTCATGCCGATGACATCCGCCGCGTGGACGATGGAGATATGCAATGTGTCCATATCCGCACCGCCCAGCTCCGCACGAATTTTACTCTCATCACCGACCAGTACAATCTCACAGTCGTATTTCTTCGCTGCATCAATTGCCCCGCGGACAATCTCTTTCGGCGCGAAATCTCCACCCATCGCATCAATCGCTATACGCATCCTGCACTCCCTTCTCCCCTGTCGTCACAATTCTCATTTCCCGAGAGAAACTACGATGAATTTGGCACGGAAAACCTCCTGCCCATCACGGTAGGTCTTGACCCAGACAAAAATTTTATTGCCGCGTACCTTCACGATCTCCGCCTGTGCAATAACTGTATCCCCCTTGTAGATTGGTGTTTTATATTTGACGTTGGCGACCCCAGTAATCGCCAGCGGTGCATCGACAATTGCAAGAGCGAGTGAGTTCGCCTGTGAAAAGAGTGCCGTCCCGCGCGCGATATCCGAATCGGCAAAGAGGTGATCGTCCATCACCTTCAGTGCTGACGTACCACGTATGCCAAGCTCGAGTGAAAGCAGATCACCGACTACCTCTGCATGGGGAATAGCGCGCACTTTCTCACGCGCATTCTCAGCAAGTGTCCGCACACGTGCACGCAGCTCCGGAATCCCCAACTCCGTCCGATCAAGCCGCACCGTCTGCACACTCACAGCAAGTTTTCGCGCCAGCGCTTCATCAGTGAGGAACGGTTCCTTGCGTACAGCAAGAACAAGTGTCTCTTGACGCCGTCGCTTCTTTTCCGTCATCGTGCCGTTCCCTCCTCTCACACAGCTGTCACGCGAATCACGCCGATAACCTTTTTAGCACCTACTGCTATCAGTATGGGAGTATTATACTAGGTGCTAAAAAAAAAAGCAAGAGAAAACAGAAAAAAGAGCCGTTGCAAAAGATCAAAAGATTTCTTGCAACGACTCAGATAATTCTCATTCAGCCGCCTCGGCTACAGGTTTTCCGTCATAGTAGCCGCATTCCATGCATACATGGTGCGGAAGCTTCGGCTCATGACACTGCGGGCACGATACATAGTGCGGCGCTTCGAGCTTCCAGTTCGCGCGACGACGATCGCGGCGTGCTTTCGAGGTCTTTCTCTTTGGTACTGCCACTTTGGTTACACCTCCTTAATCATTCTTACGCAGGCTCTCTAAAGCCGCCAGTCGGGGATCCGGAACGAACGTATCGCAACCGCATGTCCCTTCATTCAGGTTATACCCACAGACTGGGCATAAACCCTTACAGTCAGACTTACAAAGCTCACGCAGCGGCTCAGCCATAAGGAGGGTATCGCGCACAAGATCGTCAAGAACGATGGTTTCACCATCACAACTTCCCGTCCCATCTGCTTCCCCCGGGGTCTTCGCATAGTCCTCAGAAAAATCACACGTACTCTCCCGTTTGCCTTCAGCAAGACAACGGTCACAGATGAAATTGCGAACTGCCCATATTGTACCGATAACACGGTAAACGGCTCCCGTATCCACAACCGCACCTTCAACCCGAACTTTTCCACGATAAGAGGAAATATCTTCCCCCAAATCCAAGCTGCTCGCTGTGACTGTGAATGAAAACTTCCGAGCCTCTCCAGGCAATAAATCCGCCGAAGCGACATCAATCATCATCATGACGCATGACCTTTCACATTATAACGGCGGTTTACAACATTGTCAAGGATGGTTTTCACTCGGGGGCTTAGAGTTCCTGCTCCTCCCCCTGAGGCGCATTCATCTGTGCCTTTGCTGTACGCAGGACGTTCAATGCTTGATTCAGCCCCGCCTCTGCCTGTTGAACCCCCTTGAACGTACTGCCGACATGAGCAATCAACTGCTCGAACACCTGATTCGCATAAGCATCTGCATCCCCTTGAAGGCGCGCTGCATTTGCCTGGGACTGCTCCATCAATTCACGAGATTGTTCCTGCGCCTGCTGCATAATCGTCCGTGCACGCTCTTTTGCCTGAATGACAATCTCGCTCTCCTCAAGCAACTGATTGGCACGCAGCTCTGCAGCATCGACAATATTTTTCGCCTGTTCGTTAGCACGCGCGATGATGCTATCCTGCTCCTTCACGATCTCTGCCGCACGACCAAGCTCCTTGGGGAGATCCATGCGCAGCTCCTCCACGAGGTGCACAATCTCATCATCATTCACCAGTGCCTTATCGCTAAAAGGAAGATGCGAGGCATCCGCAACGAGGTCTTCCAATTTCTTCAGTGTATCCGTTACCGCCATAAATCTAACTCCTTTTTCTGCGCACCATATAACATATTATCCCCGATGGGGTTTTTCATACAGTTTCAAAATTGCCTGCTCTACAGGCAGCGGAACAATCCCCTTCACCGGCCCGCGAAAACGGATCAGTTCGCGCACACCCGAGGAACTGATAAACGTCAGATCCGGGCGCGTGAGCAAAAAAATCGTGTCGCTCTCAGGCATGAGGTGACGCACCATTGCCGCATGATTCTCCTCATATTCGAAATCCTTCACCGAGCGCAGGCCACGCACAACAACGTTAGCCTTCTTCTGCTTCATATAGTCCGTGAGCAGACCAGAGAAAACATCTACTCGCACATTCGGCACATGCGCCGTCGCCTCACGAAGGAAGTCAATGCGCTGCTGCAGTGGGAAGCACCCTTCTTTGCATACATTGTGGAAAATGCAGACAATGAGTTCATCAAACATGGACGCTGCGCGCTCTACGATGTCAATGTGTCCCGTCGTTACGGGATCGAAACTCCCGGCAAAAATCGCCCGTCTCATCCCTGCTCCTCCTGTGTATAAAGGCATACACGCGCTGCACCATAGCGTCGTTCACGTTGTAAATGAAGCGCTCCAACCTGCAGAAGGACCTCCTCCCCCGCCCCCTGTTCAAGCACGAAGATACCATTCTCGGCAAGCAGGGCACCACGATCCACCGCCGTCAGCACACGAGCGTTATCGCCATGCGCATAGGGGGGATCGGCAAAGATGAGGTCAAAGCGCTGTCCTTCGTGCGAAAGTGCTGCCGCTGTAGCATAGACATCACTACAACGGATCTCTGCCTGCGCTGCGAGTTTTGTGCGCACTGCATTCTCCATGATAATCGTTTGTGTCATACAGTCAACGAGCACAGCAGATGCCGCCCCACGTGAAAGTGCCTCAAGGGCAAGAGCTCCCGTACCCGCAAAAAGATCAAGTACGCACGCATCGATCACGCGGCTTCCGAGCATACTGAAGAGTGCCTCACGAGTACGGTCAGCAGTCGGACGCGTCCTGTCTCCCAGAGGAGACTTCAGACGTGTGCCGCGCGCACTACCCGTAATGATCCGCATCACATTCCTCCCACCCTGCCATTTAGACTTTCCTATTCTACCACAATTCACATTCGCATTTCAAGGAATCACTGATAAAATGAAGTTCTGAGAAAATTATTCTTGCAATCCACCAAAGTTCAGAGAAAAGACGCGGTTGAGTGTATCTGTGGCACGATGGCGATATCGTACTTTGCCCCAACCTTCTTCGACACATTCGCTGTAGCTATGCATGTACCACGCAGCAAGATTCAATTCATGAGTAGGGCACCCAAGTTAAATTACAAATCATTCACAAAAAAGCACGAATCGCACTGTTTACCCTTCCACTCCCTGTGAGACGCCTATCTTGCAAGACAGGCAATGACAGCGTAAGTTTCAATCCACGCGCCCCGAGTGGGGCGCGACATGCAGCAGTGAATGTCCAGAGCTCGCCCTTGGGGTCGTTTCAATCCACGCGCCCCGTGTGGGGCGCGACCATGGCTGCGTTAAGTTATATAATACATACTAGTTGTTTCAATCCACACGCCCCGTGTGGGGCGCGACGATTCAGCGGTATTTCGAGGAGAAGATCAATGGGGTTTCAATCCATGCGCCCCGTGTGGGGCGCGACACCTACGTCCTATTTTTCTTGCCAACTCATTTTGTTTCAATCCACGCGCCCCGTGTGGGGCGCGACTTAGGTGGGATTGTAGACAGATAGTTCTGTAGACGTTTCAA
>ERZ773022.931-NODE-931-length-21347-cov-4.686502_pt1 | contig 21347 bp, 19 predicted proteins | sample MGYA00580839_ERZ773022 | MGnify/ENA primary metagenome ERZ773022 (study PRJEB29015, sample SAMEA2738020) | human oral metagenome | biome: human oral; feature: human-associated habitat; material: dental | place: China | collected 2044 ... | reverse complement strand
AAGCACTATTCCATCTGTCCTCATAATAACAAAATCATCACGATTTGGCATAAGATTGTAATATTGTTTTTTATGGAATATATCCGAAAAAGAAACGGTTTCTTTTTCTTTTATTTTAAAGCGCCATGATGGTTTAATTTTATGTTTTTCATCTATAGTTGTTAAGGTATTACGACAATATCCATCATAAATAGGTAATTGCTCCCCACGATGTGGTGCTGATGCAATTTTATGGATGCGTGCACGCGTACAATAACACGGATACGCATCCCCATTATTCCCCCATTTATGTATAAGAGATTTATAAAGTCCTAAACGTTCAGATTGAATAGTGCTTCCATATGAATAAGTAAAACCGGGGCCTTCATCCCAATCAAGACCTAACCATTCTAAATCTTCTTTTAATGCTTTTATATATTCTAATTTAGAACGCTCTCCATCTATATCTTCAATCCTCAATATTATAGAGCCTCTATTTTGCCGAGTAAATAACCAATTAAGAAAGGCTACCCATATATTCCCTATATGCAAATATCCGGTAGGACTTGGGGCAAATCTTGTACGTATTTTCATTATTTCCTAAGAGAACGAACTTTATTAAATAATGTATGTTCAGCTTTAATTTTCTCTTCACTCCCCAACACACAGAAATAAGGAGCGTTTACAATACAATTCACAAGATCTGCCGTATTTCGGATGTCTTCAACGGAACAATTAATAATCTCTTCACGTATATGTTGTCGTTCTTCATTTGTCATTCCACTATAACGCATAACCATTGCACGTTCTGCCTTCATAAGAGGTGTTAGTTGTACTTCAGAAGATGCCATAGTTCCAATTACATATTTTGTCATCTCTCTTTCAGAAACATTAAAATTTTTAATGTATTCAGGCATATTTTTATAAACATTCAATGTTTCTGATAAATTAGGATCTCTATAAGAGCACAGGAAAGAATCACCATTAGTAGCAAACTGTGTAAACGCGCCATATGCTCCACCTAGAACTCGCACATTCTTCCATAGATAATCAAATCTAACAATAGTTTCTAATACACGAAGTACACCGGTATAAGAAAATCCATGCTGACGGAAATTTCCTCCTCTAGCTACATATTGAACTTTTCCTGATGACAAAAAGCCTTCATTTACAACCGAATCTTCAAAAACAAAATAAGTACTATTGCAAGGTACTCCTTCAAGCATATCATCTATTAATAAGTGGATATGTTTAGAAACCGCAGCTCTTTCTTCTATACCGCCAACCTCTTGTATAGTAAGATTATTTTTTACAAAAATCTTGGATGCTACTTGTTTTAATTTATCAATAATAATTGAAGAATTTTCATCAAATGTAGCCACCAATTCATTCAAAAAGTAATAGTAAGATAAACTTCCTTGTTCTTTAAACTTAGCCACTTTCGAATAATAAGACATTAAACGTTGCATAACTAAAGAATGCCCACGTTCAAATAAAGACATATCCCATGCAGCTTTTTCTTCCATTAAAAGTTCTTTTAATCTATTAGTATCCCTATAATCAGTATGATTAAGAATTTGACCTAATAATTCCATCATTTTATCAACATTAGTTGTAAGAGATTTTCCTCGAACAACCACCACAGGAACATATTTTTCATTATTTGATTTATGACCATAGCAGGATACAGTAAAACTCAGCCCACCCGTATACATATTGGATATACGTGTTATATCTTCATATGTATACTTAACAGTATTCATAGATTCTAATACCATCATCAATAAATATGCATACGAAACCTCAGAAGAGTCTAAATTGTTCAGATTAAAAAATAAATTTAAATAAGTGATTCCAGATGTATTATCATCATATGATAAACGAGTAATGCCACATATTTCACTTTCCGTCTGTGTAAATATCTCTATTTTTTTATTCAAATCAGTTCTGGAAAGTAAAGGTATTGTCTTTAGAGCTTCTTCTGTATCTCTACTTGCTTGTCTGACTTTTAACGCTTTAGTTGTTTCAATAATATGATTCAATTGCTCATCAGAGAGGCTTTGTTTAAAATCTTCTAATTGTTCTGCTATAGCAAAATTTTTCTTTTCTGTCAATCCTTTCTCCGGATTCATAGTCACAAGCACCTGATGTTCATTTTGTACAAAATACTTTAATAGTAAAGCTTCAAAATATCCTTCATCAATGCCATTTCTAAGAATCTTTAAATTTTCTTCATATCGAAGCGCTTGCAACGGTTCTCTATCATAAAGCCACATTTGCATGATATGAATTCCATAATAAAGTCCTTTAGGTTTTCCTTGAAAATCACTTTCACGTAAAATAAACTCGGCTCTATTCAATGCTGCAGTAAGCATTTCTTTATCAATTCCGCCAAGCGTTAATTTTCTTATAGTCGTATCAACGATATTGGCGAATTTTTCTTTATCATCAGGATTAGACCCTGTAATCTCAATAGTCCATACAGGTTGTTTAAGACTTGTTTCTAAAGCACCTGATACATCATTACAAATACCTGCATCAATAAGAGCCTTCTTTAAGGGAGCTCCTTCCATGTCAATTAATGTATAATTAAGTATTTTTAATGCTAACAAATTGGCGGTTGACATATGGTCATCACAGGCAGTAAAGAGTGCGTGAATAGATTTATTAGTTTCATTTTCCTCATCAGTAATTCCAAATTTCCCTACACATTCTTTTCGCACTGAAAATGTACTTTGTGTTTTTACTTCTGTATCTACCACTTGTTTTTTAAAAGATGATAAATATTCTTCATCTATAAATTGAAGAGTGGATTCAATATCCATATCCCCATAAAGATATAAATAACTATTTGAAGGGTGATAAAATTTTCTATGAAATTCTGTGAATTCTTTAAAAGAAAGACTTGGAATAACCTCAGGATCTCCACCGGATTCCACTGCATAAGTAACATCCGGAAACAATGCCTCCATTGCCACATTTTGCAATAATGCTTCCGGAGAAGATAACGCTCCTTTCATTTCATTGTAAACAACACCATTGTAAGTTAATGGACCTTCTTTATTCTCCATTTCATAATGCCATCCTTCTTGCATTAAAATTTTAGGATCTTTAATACAATTAGGATAAAATACAGCATCTAAATAAACATCCATTAAATTATGAAAATCTTGATTGTTTCTACTTGCTACGGGATACATGGTTTTATCCGGCCAAGTCATCGCATTTAAAAATGTATTTAAAGAACCTTTAATAAGCTCTACAAAAGGTTCTTTAAGAGGAAATTTTCTGGATCCACATAACGTAGAATGCTCCATAATATGTGGAGTTCCTTTTGAGTTATCCGGTGTAGTTCTAAAGCAAATATAAAAAACTTTATTATCATCACTATTATCTAAATACAATAATTTAGCTCCAGATTGTATATGTTCCAATTCATACGCATCAGAAACCACTTCATGTATATATTCCATTTTTTTTACTTTAAAACCATGTATCACATCATTTATATTCCATTTCATATAAAAACTCTCCTTCTTATAAAGAAAACAGGACCAATTATCCTATAAAAGGGCAATCAGTCCTATAAAAATCATTTAAAAAATTCGTCATGAATTGCACATATTGCTTTATTTATATAGGTTCTTGGTATTAAACAAGATATGCTGTTTTTTGAAGTACTTACAATATCAATATTAATATTATCTTTTCCTAATGAACCAAAAATACGTGCAGCCACCCCTGGGGTTCCAAGCATTTCAGGTCCTACAATAGAAACCTTAGCGCAATTATCATCATACATAACTTTATTAATTTTTCCTTGTTTCTTCATCTGCTCTAAAACAAATTTTGCTTGATGTAAATCCGTACTGGCAACAGTAAAAATAATATCAATGGTCTTATCATCCAATTTACGAGCACTTTGAACAATCATATCTACAGGCACTTCGTTGCTAGCCAATTCAGAAAATAGCATTCCTGCTGTTCCCGGCATATTTTCAAGACCCAGTACAGCTATTCTGGCTACATTGTCATCTTGTGCAACCCCACAAATTAAATTGGATTCCATTTGTTTAGAATACGAATCTTTAATAATAGTCCCCGATTCATGTGTAAAAGTAGATCTTACATGAATCGGTACATGATAGCGTTTTCCCATAGCTACACTTTGTGGGTGCATTACACCTGCTCCAAGTCTTGCTAATTCCAACATTTCCGCATTAGTTATTTCTTTCATCTTAATTGCATTAGGTACTATACGAGGATCTGCAGAATATACACCTTTTACATCTGTATATATTTCACAAATATCAGCTTCCATAGCTCCTGCTAATGCTACAGCCGTAGTATCACTACCTCCTCTACCTAAAGTTATAATATCCCCTTGAGGAGTAATACCTTGGAATCCGGCTACTATAACTACTTTCCCTTCATTTAAAGCTTTAAACACTCTTTCAGGTTTTATATCTACAATATTGCCTTTTCCAAAAACACCCTCAGCAATAATACCGGCTTGAGCACCAGTTAAAGAAATAGCAGGTGTTCCCATCGAGTTAAATATCATAGCCATAAGTGAAATAGAAACTTGTTCTCCCGTAGAAATTAACATATCCATTTCTCGATTAAAAGGATTATTTTCTACTTTGGATGCAAGATGAAGTAAATCATCAGTAGTATTTCCCATAGCAGAAACTACAATTATAATTTGATCTTCTTCTTTTTTATCATTCAATACACGCGAAACAATATGGCGCATTTTTTCTAAAGTAGCAACAGAACTACCACCAAATTTTTTTACATATAATGCCATATTTCCATCCTATAGTTCTTTAACTTCATAAAAAATGTAAAAATAACTATTAAAATTTTATCATGGACAAATATGGATGTAAAGATTTATCAGCATTTTACGAATAAAATGAATGATTAAATTTAAAAGTGTTACTTTAATTATACCTTCAATTAAAGTAACACTTTTTAGTTAACAGTTAAATCTTATTTGCCTCTTTCTGCCATAAGAACTGCAATTTCGTCTTCATTAATCCCAACCATTGCTTCACCTAAACCGGCAGATACTTCTGCTAATTTCTTAGCATCTTTATAATTACGTACTGCTTCAACGATAGCTACTGCTCTCTTCTGCGGGTCTCCAGATTTAAAAATACCGGATCCCACAAATACACCTTCTGCACCAAGTTGCATCATCAAAGAAGCATCAGCAGGCGTTGCTACACCACCAGCTGCAAAATTTACTACCGGTAATTTACCATGTTCATGAACATATTGAAGCAGATTATAAGGTACTTGCATTTCCTTAGCAGCTTCATACAACTCATCTTCTCTCAATGTCTGAATTCTTCTGATATCTTTATTCATTGCTCTCATATGACTAACAGCTTGCACAACATCACCGGTACCGGCTTCGCCTTTAGTACGAATCATGCACGCACCTTCTGCCACACGACGAAGAGCTTCTCCTAAATTTCTTGCACCACATACAAAAGGTGCCTTAAACTGTGCTTTATCTATATGATAAATATTATCTGCCGGAGATAACACTTCACTTTCATCAATATAATCAATGCCAATAGCTTCTAAAATCTGTGCTTCTGCAAAATGACCAATACGACATTTTGCCATAACCGGAATGGATACTGCGTCCTGAATACCTTTAATCATTTCCGGATCACTCATACGAGATACACCACCTGCTACACGAATATCAGCAGGAATTCTTTCTAATGCCATAACTGCAGAAGCACCTGCTGCCTCAGCAATTTTTGCCTGTTCAGGCGTGGTAACATCCATAATTACTCCACCTATTAAAGACTGTGTTAATTTGATATTTTCAGCTAAATGGTTACTCATAATTATTATCCTCTCTCCAAAAGATACTTTAGATAAATTCTTAACAATAAATAATACTTATAAATATATCTGTAGTTCCATATTATTTCAGTTGCGCACACTGTTCTTATATAGAGTACCTCATTTTTGGATATATATAAATAATCAATTTTTCAATATTTTATATAACCAAAAACCTGTTTTTTAATTAAAACGCACAAAATACTGCCTATTTTAATACCAAAATAGAAGTCCAAAAACAATCATTTATCAAAAGAGTCCTTTTTCTTTTAAACTAACAAATATTCCATCACCAATAATAATATGATCTAATAGTGTTACATCAATTAATTTTCCAGCTTTAAAAACCTTATAGGTAAGAATCTTATCCGACTCTGAAGGATCAGCAAACCCACTTGGATGATTATGGACCAATATCAAAGCCTTTGCTTTCATACGAATCCCCCATCGCATAATTTCTTTGATATCGGCAGGTGCTGTATTTAAATTCCCCCTACTAATCTCTTTTTTCCCTATAAGTTTATACTTAGTATTTAAATAACAAGCATACAAATGTTCCTGACTCTCATGCCTAAGCATTTCCATAAAATAATTTGCCACTTTATGCGGAGAGTTAAAATCCGGTAAATTTCTTTTATAAAACCGTCCTGACAATCTGCGACCTAACTCAATAGCTGCGCATATAGTAACTGCTTTATCTGTCCCTATCCCCGGTATGATTGTTAAATCTTTCCAATACGGTTCATCCATACCTGTATTTCCATATTGTTCTTCAAAAAAATTAACTACGTCCCTAGCCACATCTTTTACTGAATGATTCTTTCTCCCTGTCCGGATTAAAATAGCTATTAAATCAATCAAATCTACTGTATCCGGTGAATGCATAAATTTTTCTCTAGGTTTTTCTTCCGGTCTCATTTCTTTTATTAACATCAAATCCCCTCCCGTTATATAACCTTCCCCTTTTAAATGTATATTATATCATTTTTATGTATAATAAATTGCCAAAAAGATACTTTATATTCATAATAAAAAAAGAGTATATAAATATACTCTTTTTATTAGATACGATTAAAAATCCAAGCAGCAATAAAAATTCCTAAAATACTGATTAAACTGGGAGCAAATTGAATTCCAAAATGGAATTTTATAATTCCTAGATTAACCATAATATCTTTTAAATCAAAGACTTGATAACTTGTTACTAAATAAGGCATAATTCCTTCGATAGAACTGGATTCCAAGATACCGCCTATGATAGATCCCAGAAAAGCCCCCACAATCAAAAATAGTATCAAAGAAATAACCCCTCTAGAACCACCTATACGCATAAATATTTCTCCTTTATAGTACAGTTCCCGGAATAATTTGTCCTGCTAATCTATCTGATAAAGCTTTACCTACTGTATCCTCTGTACGGTATTGATAAATAACTCGCCAAATTACGTGATTATACTCAAAAATGTATTCAGTAATTGTTATTCCAATATTTTTTCCTTTATTATTTTCAATAAACTCAATTTTTAATATTTCTGTGGTTATATTTCCTACTTTTCCCGTTTTTTCCTCTACTTGTAAGTTAGAAACCGCTGCATCATTCTCTATAATTTTTAAAGTTTCTTTCTTTAAAGAATCAACCGTATGCTCTGTATCAGATAGATCTCCATTTACATTAATTTGAATATGCTTGTTATATCCACTAGCTACCACTTTTGTAGACATTAAGTCTCCAATATCAGCCTGTTTCCCCTTTACAGCCAACTCAAAAGGACTATTTACCGTAATAGTTGTATTAGCACAATGAACTCTACTTTTTCCAAATACAAATTGATCTTCTATTCGTTCATTAGCACATCCTGTCACAGCTAATATAATGGTAAATACCATAAATAACGAATATATTATATTTTTTACGTTCATTTTATATTACCTATTAAATTTATAATATTTTATTCTAAATAATATCTCCTGTTATAAGCAAAAGTCCTTTTTCTGTTTTATAATGAATATACTATAAAATAGAAAGAGATTCTCACATTATTAACTATTCACATGTAGAGCTTTTAAAATATTTTCTTTTTTCAATAATAGTTTTACCATTCATATATGGTTGTAAAGCTTTAGGAATTAAAATAGTGCCATCTGACTGCTGATAGTTTTCTAAAATAGCTGCTACAGTACGTCCAACTGCCAACCCGGAACCATTAAGTGTATGAACGAACTCAGGCTTTGCACCATTTTCACGACGGAATCTTATATTAGCTCTACGAGCTTGGAAATCTAAACAGTTTGAACAAGATGAAATTTCTCTATATTTGTCCTGTGCAGGCATCCAAACTTCAATATCATAAGTTTTAGCAGAAGAAAAGCCTATATCTCCGGAACAAAGGCAAACAACACGATATGGTAATTCTAATCGTTGTAATACACGTTCTGCTTCCGCTGTTAAAGATTCTAGCTCATCCCAACTTTCTTCCGGTATACAATATTTAACCATTTCCACCTTATGAAATTGATGTTGACGAATAAGTCCTCTTGTATCTTTGCCAGCAGATCCTGCTTCTTTTCTAAAACAAGGTGTCAGTGCCGCCATATGTACAGGTAATATATTCGCATCTAATATCTCATCTGCAAAATAATTAGTTAAAGGAACTTCAGCAGTAGGTGTCATGTACATATCTTCACCTTCCACTTTATACATATCATCTGCAAATTTAGGTAATTGCCCTGTACCTTGCATAGAAGATGCATTAATAAGATATGGAGATATTACTTCTGTATAATCACTTTCTTCTGTATGCATATCCAGCATTAAGCTATATACAGCGCGTTCAAGTTTTGCTGCCATATCTAAATAAAAGCAGAAACGTGCTCCGGATACTTTCCCTGCGCGTTCAGAATCAAGTATACCTAAATCATTCCCTAATTCATAATGAGCTTTTATCGGAAAATTAAAAGTTCTAGGTGTTCCCCATTTGCGTACTTCCGGATTTTCGCTATCATCTTTACCTAATGGAACACTACTATCAATCATATTGGGTAAATGAAGTAAATCTATTTTTAATTCTTCTTCAACTTGTTTTAACGTGTAATCTATTTCAGAAATCTTTTCTCCTAATTCTTTCATTTCTTTTATAACTATTTGCACATCTTTGCCATTTTTCTTAGCTTCTGCAATTTTTTTAGAAGTTGCATTTTTTTCACTTTTAAGTAATTCTGTCTGTGCTAAAAGTGCTCTACGTTTTTGATCTAATTCAATAACTTTATCCAAGTCAAAAGAATTATGTCTGTGAATTAAATTTTGTTTTACTTTGTCTACATGTTCTCTAATAAATTTAATATCTAACATTAAAATCACCTCTTAAAACAATATAATTAAAAATAAAAAAGACTTCTATCCCCATGGGACGAAGTCAATCGCGGTACCACCCAAATTGCATAAAGCCAGCTCTGTGTACTATAACGGGTACCCCGTTCGATTCTTCATCGACTACTCCTGAGTGGAACTCTATTAAATCATGTAAACTTACACCAACCGTTTACTCTCTGCTTATAATTTAAATAGATTAGTCTCAATCATTGTATTAAAAAAATTATACACTTCTTCTTTGCTTTTGTAAAGATAATGTAATTTACGATTTTTCATGAATAAGGTCATACCATGCATCAGCTAATAGCCCAAACTCTTGCATAGAAAATGTTTCACCACGTCGCGTACCATCTATTTGAGTCCGTCTTAAAATCTCATCAATCATAGTTTTATTAATACCACCTGCTTTCAAAGCATTGGTAAACACTTTTCTACGTTGTCCAAAAGCTATTTTTACCATACTAAAAAATAATTTCTTATCTTTTACTTTAACCGCCGGTTCTTTCCGTTTTTTTAATTTTAATACAGTTGACATAACAGCCGGTTTCGGGATAAAGGAAGAAGGAGGTACATCCATAACAATTTCAGCTGTACAATAAAATTGAATCGCCAATGTTAATGCACCATAATCTTTTGTTCCTGGTGATGCCATAATACGTGCAGCCACCTCTTTTTGTATCATAAATACAAAAAGAGAAATAGGAAGTTCTGTCTGTATTAAATAGATGAGTATCGGTGTAGTAATATAATACGGTAAATTAGCCGCTATTTTCCAAATTTTCCCTTGCATTAATTCATATAAATTCAATTTTAAAATATCTTCATAAATAATATTTATATTTTCATAAGGTTCTAATGTATGCAAAAGAACTTTTTCTAAACTTTTATCTATTTCTACTGCAGTAACAGCTGCTCCGGTTCTAGCTAGGGCTTGTGTTAATATACCAATACCCGGTCCAATTTCTAAAACACAACTTTCTTCCGTAAGCTCTGCTGCTTCTGCAATAGCCTTAACAACATCCGCTCTTACTAAAAAATTTTGCCCCAGTCTATGTTTAGCATGAATGTTAAAACGTTTTAAAATATATGAAATTACCTTTTTATCTGCAAGTTCTACTTCAAACATGAATTTCCTCCATAGCAGCTATTACTTTATCCCACTCTTCACGCGATATACTAAAGTGATTTAATTTTTTTAAAAATGTTTTAGCATTTCCATAACCTATATGCAATAATGCGCCTGCTTTTTCACGTCGTTTGGCAGCAGATACATCTCCTACCATTTTTGCTTTTAATAAATCCGACATATTAAATTCTTTTGATGGATTAAATTGTGTTGTTTGTACATTTTCTAAAGCTTGCTTAATTGCATGAGGAGAAGCTTCTTCTATTCCTACTCCGGATATTGATGAAGCTTCCGACTTTGGTATAAATGCATGAAGTGCATGGGGAAATAAGTGAGTTAATTTCTTTCGTATACGATTCCCCGGTCCATCCGGATCCGTGAAAATTATGATCCCTCTTGTATGATAAGCACATTCTATTTCATGTATAGTATCACGTGAAAGTCCTAAGCCACCTGTTGCAATCATATCCGCATCTACAGCCAATTTTACTCTTGCTATATCAGACTTTCCTTCTACTATAATAACTTCTTTTATCATTACATACCTCACAACTGCATTTATTTTATAATCGTATAATCATAGCATATAAAAACAAAAGAAGGAAGAATTCCTATGGAAAATCTTCCTTCTTTTTATAATATCCTACTTATCTGCAACCAATTTATTAATCTTACAACTACCAAACATTGCATGATTTCCAAGATCTTCTTCAATACGAAGAAGTTGGTTATATTTAGCTACACGCTCTGTACGTGCCGGTGCACCGGTTTTAATTTGTCCTGCATTAACAGCCACTGCAATATCTGCAATAGTCGTATCTTCCGTTTCACCGGAACGATGTGATACAACAGCAGTATATCCCGCACGATGTGCCAAAGCAATAGCATCAAATGTTTCTGTTAATGTACCTATTTGATTCACTTTAATCAAAATAGAATTACCTACATGAGCAGAAATTCCTTTTGCCAAACGTTCTGTATTCGTTACAAAAAGATCATCTCCTACAATTTGAATCTTTGCCCCTAAAACAGTAGTAAATTTTTGCCAACCTTCCCAATCTTCTTCATCCAACCCATCTTCAATAGATACAATTGGATAATTATTGATTAAGTATTCATAGTAAGCTACCATTTCTTCTGAAGTTCGTACTTTATTATCGCCTGTCATATGATATTTTCCATCATCTTTATACAGTTCAGATGCTGCAACATCCAGTGCCAAAACAATATCTGTACCTAATTTATAGCCGATTTTTTCCACTGCTTCACAAATAACTTCCAAAGCAGCTTCGTTAGATGGTAAATCCGGTGCAAATCCACCTTCATCCCCAACCGCCGTACTAAGCCCTTTGCTATCCAAAACATTCTTCAAAGAATGATACACTTCTGCACACATGCGAAGCCCTTCAGTGAAAGTATCCGCTCCAACAGGCATAATCATACATTCTTGAATATCTACATTATTGTCAGCATGTGCACCACCATTCATAATATTCATCATGGGAAGAGGAAGTACATGCGCATTAGTTCCACCCAAATATTGGTATAAAGGTAATCCGGAAGATTGAGCTGCTGCTTGAGCTACTGCCAAAGACACACCTAAAATAGCATTGGCACCGAGTCTACTCTTATTTTTTGTTCCATCGAGTGCAATCATCATTTCATCAATACCCCTTTGATCCGTAGCCTCCATACCAATCAAATGAGATGCAATTTCATTATTTACATTTTGAATAGCTTTCAAAACTCCCTTGCCATTGTAACGAGATATATCTCCATCACGCAATTCAGTTGCCTCATACTTACCGGTAGATGCACCGGAAGGAACGGCAGCTCTTGCAAAAGTACCATCTTCTAATATTAAATCCACTTCTATGGTTGGGTTTCCACGTGAATCAAGAATCTCTCTTGCACAAACATCAGTAATGATTGCCATAATTACACTCCTTAAATTTTATTATAAATTTCAATAAACTCAGTAGGTTTTAAACTAGCTCCACCAATTAAAGCACCATCAATATTAGAACAATGCATAAAATCAGTAATATTAGTAATATTTACGCTCCCTCCATATAGGATACGTATCTCTTCTGCTACTTGTTTCCCAAATGCACATGTTAATTCATTTCTTATAAATTTAGCCACTTTTTCAGCATCTGTTGCAGTCGCGGATATGCCGGTACCAATAGCCCAGATAGGTTCATATGCAACAACAATTCTAGAAAGTTCTTTTCTCTTTAAATCAGAAAGTGCTGTAAAAATCTGCTTTCGAATACACTCCTCTGTCATTCCTTCTGTACGGTCTTTTTGTGATTCTCCTACACAAAGAATAGGTATTATATTATGTGATAATGCACAACTTACTTTACGTCGGATAAAATCATTGGATTCGCCTAAAAGAGTTCTTCTTTCAGAATGCCCACAAATAACATATTCACAACGTAATGCTTTTAACATATTCGGTGAAATTTCACCTGTAAAAGCTCCTTTAATCTCAGGATACATATTTTGAGCACCTAGCTTAATAAAGCTATTTTTTAATTTTTCACTTGCAAGTGGAAGAGCAATAAAAGAAGGACAAATTAATAATTCTACCTCTTTTTCTTTCACAGTCATCAATTTATCTAAAATGAAGCCGGCTTCTTCCGGTATCAGATTCATCTTCCAATTTCCTGCAATCAAAGGCTTTCTCAATGAATTTCCTCCTTATCAGAAAGAATTGTTACTCCCGGTAAAATCATTCCTTCTAACATTTCAAGAGATGCACCTCCACCGGTAGACACATGTGAGAATTTATCTCCAATTCCCATTTGATCTACCACCGCTGCTGACTCACCACCGCCAACAACAGTTGTTGCATCAAGATTAGCAACTGCATTAGCTATGGCATGAGTACCTTTAGCAAAAGGTTTCATCTCGAATACACCCATCGGTCCGTTCCAGACCACAGTTTTCATCTTCTTTAAAGTTTCAACATATAACTCAATAGTCTTAGGTCCAATATCCAATGCCATCCATGGATCACTAAATTCTTCAGCAGTTAATACTTTTGTTTGGGCTTTTTCTGAGAATGCATCACCAGCCATAAAATCAACAGGAAGAATTATGCGAGAACCAATTTTTTTTGCTCTCTCTTTTAATTCTCTGGCTAAATTAAAACGATCTTTATCTTGCAAAGATTTTCCCATATCATAACCTTCTGCTGCAACAAAAGTATTTGCCATACCACCACCAATTAAAATGACATTCGCTTTTTCCATTAAATTAGCAATAACATGAATTTTATCACTAATTTTAGCCCCACCAATAATAGCTGCAAAAGGTCGAACCGGATGATCTATTACACCGTTAAGAAACTCAATTTCTTTTTTCATTAAAAATCCGGCTACCATAGGTAAGCGTCTTCCAACCCCCACAATAGATGCATGTGAACGATGAGAAGCACCAAAAGCATCATTAACAGCTATATCACAACCTTGTGCCAATTGGTCAGCAAAGGCATCTTCATTCTTCTCTTCCCCTTTATGAAAACGTACATTTTCTAATAAAAGAATTTCTCCTGGAAGAAGACTTTCTTTCATTCTTTGTGTCTCTTCTCCAATACAACAGTTGGCAAACTTAACAGGTTTATTTAAAAGCTGTGATAAACGTTCTGCTACAATCGTTAAAGACAAATCAGACTTAATTTCGCCTTTAGGACGTCCCATGTGGCTGGCAATAATAAGCGAAGCACCTTGATTTAAAAGATATTCCAAGGTAGGAATAGTAGATTTTATTCTTCTATCATCAAGAATATTTCCCTTTTCATCATGGGGCACATTATAGTCAACTCTAACATATACTTTTTTCCCTTGTACTGAGATATCATATATGGTCTTTTTATCCATAATATTAAAGTCCTTTCGCTGCAACATAAGCTACTAAATCAACGGTTCTTTCTGAATAACCCCATTCATTGTCATACCAAACGATAACTTTAACCATATTCTTTTCCATAACCATCGTTAACGTAGAATCAATAGTAGAGGAAACACTGGTTCCCTTAAAATCACTAGATACAAGCGGCTCATCTGTATATGCAAGTATACCTTTTAATTCATTTTCACTAGCTTGCTTTAAAACAGTGTTAATTTCTTCTTTTGTAACTTCTTTTTGATTTAATTCACATACTAAATCAACTAAAGATACATCTGGAGTAGGTACACGAATAGAAAGCCCATTCAATTTACCTTTCATTGCAGGAATAACTAAACCAATAGCTTTAGCGGCACCTGTGCTTGTTGGAATCATGTTTTCTGCTGCTGCACGACCTCTTCTAGGGTCTTTCTTATGTGCTTTTTCTAAGATAGCTTGGTCATTAGTATAAGAATGGACCGTTGTCATAAGCCCTCTCTTAATCCCAAATGCATTATTCAATACTTTAACTACAGGTGCTAAACAATTCGTTGTACAGGATGCATTAGATAAAATGTGATCTGTTTTAGGATTATATATTTCTTCATTAACCCCCATAACAATAGTAGCATCTTCATTCTTAGCCGGTGCAGTAATAATTACTTTTTTTACTGTTCCTTTAATATGCTTTGATGCACTTTCTTTATCTTTAATTTTGCCGGTAGATTCAACAATAATTTGAATTCCTAAAGAAGACCAATCTAAATTAGCAGGATCACGATCATGAAATACTACAATTCGTTTTCCATCAATAAGTAAAGAATCTCCATCAACAATTACTTCACGATCTAAGCGACCATGAATAGTATCATACTTAAGCAAATAAGCCGCTGTTTCAGCACCACTTGGATTATTAATGGCTACAATATCCATGTCATCTCTATCTAACATAGCACGAAATACTAATCTACCGATTCTACCAAATCCGTTGATACCAATTTTTGTTTTAGTCATAATCATCTAATCTCCCATTTGTAATTATTGTTTCTTTACCAACGATAAAATCTGCTTTCCAGCACCTTCATCTGTAATTAGAACCCCTCGAACACCTGCTCTTGCCATAGCTAAAATAGCTTCTCCTTTATTTTTACCTCCGGCTGCAATTAAAACATGTGAAACAGACTGTAAATCATCTGAAGAAAGACCTAAATTATACATTTGATACCTTATTTTTCCATTAATATCTGCATATAACCCAAGAGTCTCTCCACATACCCCCTCATCATGCAATCGTTCACAGACATGTAATGGTAACTTATGAATCTTTGCCATATCTCGTGCATTTTCTATACTAATTGCTAATACATCTGCACGATGAATTAAGGACTCCACTTCTGCAGTATCCGGAACTTCCTCTCTAATTCGCCTAATCAAATTCGGACTAATTCCATCAGGCACATGAAGAAGTTTATAGTTACCTCCTAACTTTTTTGCTGTTTTAGCTGCAATCATATTAGCTTGATAACCTATTTCCGCTCCAAATCCGCCTCTAACAGGCACAACTGTAACCTTCATTGAGCTGGAATCAGCTAATTGCGGAAGTAATTCTGTCATTCTAGAAAGTATAGGACCTCCACCTACGGCAACAATGCTATCATCACGAATAGCACGTGTTAACTCATAAGCCATCTGATATCCTATATTTTTCTGTGTATCCTTGGAAGAATTTGAATCTCCTTTTATAACAATAACCTTTTCCATAGAAAGTATTTTTGTTAATTCTTCTTCCATTTCTTCAACAGTAGGATCTTTATACAAGGCATCAAAAAAGGACAGAAGAAGTGTTTCGCCCTTACGTGATAATGTAATTCCACTAGGGTGTATTTCTATAAGTCCTTGTTCTTTCATAATAGTTAAGTGTGTACGTATAGTAATTTCTGATAACTTAGTAGATACTGCCAACAAATGCCGTCCCACCGGTTTTAACTCTGAAATTTGTTGCAGAATAGAATATCTTTCTTGTGCAACTTGTATTAACTCCGGCACCAGTATCAAAAGCAAATAATCGTCACGCATAATCTACCTCTATACAGTTACTTAGCCCTGATATAATAAATAAAAATCCTGTCAATAGTATAGCACAGACTATATAGTAACTCAACAACAGTATATCTTATAAAAAATAAGTATACTCTATATCAATACTATCTATGTAAGTGACTGAATTCAATTGTTTATAATTACCAATTCTTTATAATAAATTAACCTTACTTGCATACTATATATAAAAAAATATATAATAAAAATGTTCGTTTAAAATAGAAAATAATAAAAGTATATATAAAAATTATAAGGAGTTTTAAATAATGTGGAAAACGAGAATCACAGAACTATTAGGAATTAAATACCCAATTATTTTAGGTGCCATGGCTTATATTTCCGAATCACAACTCGTAGCATCTATTTGTCATGAAGGTGGAACCGGTGTTATTGCCAGTGGCGGATTTTCTGTAGACGAAGTGCAACGATATATACATGAAGTACGTGATATGTGCGGAAAACAAGCTGTATTTGGAGTAAATTTAATGCTTCAATCACCAAACAAAGATGACATTGCACAATTAGTATGTGATGAAAAAGTCCCTTTCGTAACTATTGGTGCAGGCAATGCTTCCTCTTATATAAATCCACTTCATCAGGCGGGAATACATGCCTTGGCAATTGTACCTACCGTAAAATTAGCGGAACGTGTACAAGAACGAGGTGCTGATGCAGTCATTATTGAGGGAATGGAAGCAGGTGGACATATTGGTAAATTAACAACTATGACCTTGGTACGCCAAGTTGCTGCAGCTGTTTCAATTCCAGTTATCGCAGCTGGAGGAATTGCGGACGGTGAAGGTGTCGCTGCAGGCTTTATGCTTGGTGCTGAGGCCGTTCAAGTCGGTACGCGTTTCGTAGTAGCTAAGGAATCTAACGCCCATCCAAAATACAAGGAAAAAATCTTAAAAGCGCGTGATATCGATACGACTATTTCAGCTCAACACTTTGGTCATGCTGTTCGTGCCATTAAAAACCAGTTGACACGTGACTTTGAACAGGCTGAAAAGGATGCCTTTAAACAAGAAAACCCAGATTTAGAAATCTTTGAGCAAATGGGAGCTGGTGCTCTTGCTAAAGCCGTTGTTCATGGAGATGTTGAAGGCGGTTCTGTCATGGCGGGTCAGATTGCTGGTTTGGTCTCTAAAGAGGAAACTGTCGAAGAAATCCTAAAAGATCTATACTATGGCGCAGCCAAAAAAATTCAAGAAGAAGCCTCTCGTTGGGCAGGAGTTGTAAGAAATGACTAAAACAGCCTTTTTATTTGCTGGTCAGGGTGCCCAGTATCTAGGTATGGGACGTGATTTATATGATTACTATCCGATTGTCAAAGAAACGATTGATCAAGCGAGTCAGGTACTCGGTTATGATTTGCGCCATCTTATTGATACGGAAGAAGAAAAACTTAATCAGACTCGCTATACGCAACCAGCCATTTTAGCGACTTCAGTTGCTATTTATCGTCTATTGCAAGAAAAGGGCTATCAGCCTGATATGGTTGCTGGTTTGTCTCTGGGAGAATACTCTGCCTTGGTGGCCAGCGGTGCCTTGGATTTTGAAGATGCGGTTGCCTTAGTTGCTAAGCGTGGAGCCTATATGGAAGAAGCAGCCCCTGCTGGCTCTGGCAAGATGGTGGCAGTTCTCAATACGCCAGTAGAGGTCATTGAGGAAGCCTGTCAAAAAGCTTCTGAACTTGGAGTGGTTACCCCAGCCAACTATAATACACCTGCACAAATCGTGATTGGTGGAGATGTGGTTGCAGTTGATCGAGCTGTTGAGCTTTTGCAGGAAGCTGGTGCCAAACGCTTGATTCCTCTCAAGGTTTCAGGACCTTTCCATACCGCTCTCCTTGAGCCTGCTAGCCAGAAACTAGCTGAAACTCTAGCTCAAGTAAGTTTTTCAGATTTTACTTGTCCCCTAGTCGGCAATACAGAAGCTGCAGTTATGCAAAAAGAAGATATTGCTCAACTCTTGACGCGTCAGGTCAAGGAACCAGTTCGTTTCTATGAAAGTATTGGGGCCATGCAAGAAGCAGGCGTAACCAACTTTATCGAGATTGGACCGGGGAAAGTCTTGTCAGGATTTGTTAAAAAAATTGATAAGACGGCTAAACTAGCCAATGTTGAAAATCAGGCGAGTTTGGAAGCCTTGCTAGAAAACAAGTAATCCCTTCTCCCATAAATACAAGAGGAAACAGGAGAAAAGAATGCAACTAAAAAATAAAAATATCTTTATTACAGGTTCGAGTCGTGGGATTGGTCTTGCCATCGCCCACAAGTTTGCTCAAGTAGGAGCCAACATTGTCTTAAACAGTCGTGGGGCAATCTCAGAAGAATTGCTCGTTGAGTTTGCAGACTATGATGTCAAGGTGGTTCCTATTTCAGGAGACGTGTCAGATTTTGCAGATGCTAAACGTATGGTTGATCAAGCCATTGCAGAACTGGGTTCAGTAGATGTTTTGGTTAACAATGCAGGAATTACTCAAGATACCCTGATGCTCAAGATGACAGAAGCGGATTTTGAAAAAGTGCTCAAGGTTAACTTGACTGGTGCCTTTAACATGACACAATCAGTCTTGAAACCGATGATGAAAGCCAGAGAAGGTGCTATCATTAATATGTCTAGTGTTGTTGGTTTGATGGGAAATATCGGTCAAGCTAACTATGCAGCTTCTAAGGCTGGTTTGATTGGTTTTACCAAGTCTGTGGCGCGTGAAGTGGCTAATCGCAATATCAGAGTTAATGCTATTGCACCTGGAATGATTGAGTCCGATATGACAGCTGTTCTATCAGACAAGGTAAAAGATGCTATGCTGGCGCAAATTCCTATGAAAGAATTTGGGCAGGCAGAGCAGGTTGCAGATTTAACAGTATTTTTAGCAGGCCAAGATTATCTAACTGGTCAAGTGGTTGCCATTGATGGTGGCTTAAGTATGTAGCAGAAGCTAGAGGTAAAAAAGATGAAACTAAATCGCGTAGTAGTAACAGGTTATGGAGTAACATCTCCAATCGGAAATACACCAGAAGAATTTTGGAATAGTTTGACAACTGGAAAAATCGGAATTGGTAAAATTACAAAATTTGACCATAGTGACTTTGATGTGCATAATGCAGCAGAAATCCAAGATTTTCCTTTTGATAAATACTTTGTTAAGAAAGATACCAACCGTTTTGATAACTATTCTTTGTATGCCTTGTATGCAGCCCAAGAGGCTGTCAACCACGCAGGTCTTGATGTAGATGCTATTGACAAGGATCGTTTTGGTGTTATCGTGGCCTCTGGTATTGGTGGAATCAAGGAAATTGAAGATCAAGTGCTCCGCTTAAATGACAAAGGACCAAAACGTGTGAAACCATTGACTCTTCCTAAGGCATTACCGAATATGGCTTCAGGCAATGTTGCCATGCGTTTTGGAGCAAATGGTATTTGTAAATCAATCAATACTGCCTGTGCTTCATCAAATGATGCGATTGGGGATGCTTTCCGCTCGATCAAGTTTGGCTTCCAAGATGTGATGTTGGTCGGAGGTTCAGAAGCTTCTATCACACCTTTTGCTATTGCAGGTTTCCAAGCCTTGACAGCTCTCTCTACTACAGAGGACCCAACTCGTGCATCTATCCCATTTGATAAGGATCGTAATGGTTTTGTTATGGGTGAAGGTTCAGGGATGTTGGTTCTAGAAAGTCTTGAACACGCTGAAAAACGTGGCGCTACTATCCTTGCTGAAGTGGTTGGTTACGGAAATACTTGTGATGCTTACCATATGACTTCTCCTCATCCAGAAGGGCAGGGAGCAATTAAGGCTATCAAGCTAGCCTTGGAAGAAGCAGAGATTTCTCCAGAGAAAGTAGCCTATGTCAATGCTCACGGAACGTCAACTCCTGCTAATGAAAAAGGAGAAAGTGGTGCTATCGTAGCTGTTCTTGGTAAGGAAGTACCTGTATCATCAACTAAGTCATTCACAGGCCATTTGCTAGGAGCTGCAGGTGCGGTAGAAGCTATCGTCACAATCGAAGCTATGCGTCATAACTTTGTACCAATGACAGCTGGAACAAGTGAAGTATCAGATTATATCGAAGCCAATGTCGTTTATGGACAAGGCTTGGAGCAAGAAATTCCATACGCTATTTCAAATACCTTTGGTTTTGGTGGCCACAATGCAGTTCTTGCTTTCAAACGTTGGGAGAATGAATAACTATGAATTTAAACGATATTAAAGACTTGATGGCCCAATTTGACCAGTCAAGTTTGAGAGAATTTTCTTATAAAAATGGGACGGATGAGTTGCAGTTTAGCAAGAATGAAGCTAGACTGGTGTCTGAAGTTGCATCTCAAGCCGCTCCTGCGCCTGCTGTAGCAACACCAAGTCCAGTAGCTCCTACATCTGCTCCAGCAGAGACTGTAGCAGAAGAAGTTCCAGCTCTAGCTGAAACAAGTGTGACTGCTGAGGGAGATGTTGTGGAGAGTCCACTTGTTGGGGTGGCTTACTTGGCTGCTGGTCCTGATAAACCTGCATTCGTTACAGTTGGTGATAGTGTCAAAAAAGGTCAAACATTGGTGATTATCGAAGCCATGAAAGTTATGAATGAAATTCCAGCACCTAAGGATGGTGTGGTAACGGAAATTCTCGTTTCTAACGAAGAAATGGTTGAGTTTGGTAAAGGATTGGTACGTATCAAATGATCGATATTCAAGGAATTAAAGAAGCGCTGCCCCATCGCTACCCCATGCTCCTAGTGGACCGTGTCTTGGAAGCGAGCGAAGATACTATTGTTGCCATTAAAAATGTCACTATCAACGAACCTTTCTTTAATGGTCATTTTCCTCAATACCCAGTTATGCCAGGTGTTCTTATCATGGAAGCCTTGGCACAGACTGCGGGTGTCTTGGAATTGTCCAAGCCTGAAAACAAAGGGAAACTAGTCTTCTACGCTGGCATGGACAAGGTCAAGTTTAAGAAGCAAGTTGTACCAGGTGATCAATTAGTCATGACGGCTACTTTTGTCAAAC
>ERZ773022.927-NODE-927-length-21424-cov-3.749169_pt1 | contig 21424 bp, 18 predicted proteins | sample MGYA00580839_ERZ773022 | MGnify/ENA primary metagenome ERZ773022 (study PRJEB29015, sample SAMEA2738020) | human oral metagenome | biome: human oral; feature: human-associated habitat; material: dental | place: China | collected 2044 ... | reverse complement strand
TCTCAAAGTGTAACATATGTGTTGACAACTAAGAAAGCTGTCAAGTGCCACAAAAAGCTGATATAGAAAAAATGGCTTAAAAATGGTATAATGTTAGATATGACTAACTTAAATTTGAAGGAGGTGTCTACGTTTAAGGGAAATGGAAATACAAGAAAAAATAAAACAACTCCATATATTACAAAAAGTGTAAAGGAGAATCCGTATGGTAGATAAGCATATAGATGTAGATCGTTATAAAATAAAACAAAATGAAACGGTAAATTTACATAATATACCTACTTTTTGTGATATAGCTATTGAAAAAAACGAAGTTAAACAAGAATTATTTCCTGCTGTAATTCATGAAATGAAAAGTTGGCAAGAAAAATTATATGCAGAAAAGAAATACGGATTAACTTTTGTTTTACAAGCTATGGATGCGGCCGGTAAAGATAGTACGATAAATCATGTTTTTTCAGAATTAAATCCGAGCGGATTATTTGTAAAATCTTTTAAAGAACCTACTTCTTTAGAAAGTAGTCATGATTATTTATGGCGTATCCATAAAGCATTACCTGCTCGTGGTGAAATAGTTATATTTAATCGTTCACAATATGAAGAAGTGATAGTAACTCGTGTACATCAACTTTTAGAAAAAGAATCTTTCCCGACTTCTTTGATAACGAATCATATTTGGGAAGAACGATATGAACAAATTATGCATTGGGAAAAATATTTAGCACAGAATGGATTTCCCATGATTAAGATTTTTTTGCATGTGTCTAAAAAAGAACAAGAAAAACGTTTAATAGATCGTATTTCCAGACCGGAAAAGAATTGGAAATTTGCATTTTCTGATATTTTAGAACGAAAATATTGGAATAAATATCAAGAATATTATGAAGAATTATTATCTAAGACATCCACTTCTTATGCACCTTGGTATATTGTTCCGGCTGATGATAAGTGGTATACGCGTTATGTGGTTGCATGTATTGTAGTTAAAGAACTTAGAAAATTAAATCCTTCTTTTCCGACATTAGATTCACATGTAGAAGAACAATTAAAGCAATTAAAAACTTTACTGGAGCAGGGGCAAATTTATAAAGTTATGGAAGATTAAAAGATTTATTTCTTGTAGTAGGAATAGAAATAAATGAGTTATAAGTGTTAAAAGAATATTATATTAATATAGAATGTTTCACGTGAAACAAAATAATATTCTTTTATAAGGAGAGAAAATGAATCATATTACGAATGAACGTATATATTCTTCTTTGTATCAAGCCGATGGACGTGTGCTTGGTCGTATAAAAAGTGAAGTAAAAGTATCAAGACCCGGAGAAGGAAAGAAAGATTATCGCTTTTTTGTGGAAGCGTTATCACCTCTTCCGGAAGAATTTAAAGAAATGGAAGAAAAAGGTTTATATTTTACAGGTTTTATGAATCAGTTAGGATATGGATTTAATATGTTTGATTCTGAAGAAGAAGCCTCTAAAGTATTAGAAAAAAAGTATGGAAATTGTTTAATTACTTTTACACCTGTATTAAAAAATTTTAAATATTTTGTGATTACAGATATTGTAAAAGAATTTAAAAATTTTAAAGGTTCTTTGGAAGAAACTTATTATCCGGTTCCTGTATTCGGTGATGAAAAAAATCCGGTTTTTAATGGAGATATTCATAAATTTTGTATGCATGTATTGTCAGGAAAACCTCTTCCGGGGCTTTCTAAAAAACATTGGGTATCTCAAGTAGAGCCTCCTTTTGTTATTGCACATACAGGAAATTATGATAATCATGGAAAATATCGTTTTTTATATCTGACTCCTGCTCATAATAAAACTTTTAAAGAAGCACATATAGGAGAAGGCGGTGCTTATTTTGATATAGGAAATCATGAATTATCCTATGGATTTATTGATTTATCTGACAAAGAATATAATAAAGAAATTATTCGTTGTCATGAAGATCCTCTTTGGTTTATTCCTGAAAATCTCATTGAAAAAATACGTAAGCAAAGTAATCTTTGGTTATCCGATCAGAAAATAATACCCTGTTCTGTGAGTCATGACGGATTACAACATGTTAATAAAGATTCTTCGACATCTATGCCGATAGACATTCCTTCTCAAAAGATATTGGATGAAACTGTACAATTAATCATGGCAGAAACAACGAATGAAATAGGAGATGAAAAAGATTCTTTTACATCTAATAATACGGATGCTTTTTCTGAACAAGAATTTATTGCTCAATTTTTATCTTGTGTAGAGCAAAAAGGATTCTTATATGATAAGAAAGATTTATATAATTTCCACGTAGCAGCGAAATCATCAAAACTTTTGATTTTATCAGGAATGAGTGGTATCGGTAAATCTGCATTGGTTCGCTTGTATGGAGAAGCATTAGGACTTAGTGCATCACAAATGGCATTTTTACCGGTACGTCCGTCTTGGATGGATGATGGAGATATTTTAGGGTATTTGGATAAAAACAGCATGTTATATTATCCGTCAGATACGGGACTGGCAGAATTATTAGTCGAAGCGTCTAAACATCCGGAAAAGATGTATATGGTATGTTTTGATGAGATGAATTTAGCACGAGTAGAGCATTATTTTGCACAATTTATTTCCGTACTTGAAAAGAAAGACTCTCGCAAGATTCAGCTATATAATCCTTCTTTAAAAAATCGAGTACATAATAGCCATTTGTATCCCGCACAAATTTCTATCGGGGATAATGTGTTATTTATGGGAACAGTGAATATGGACGAATCGACCTATCATTTCTCTGACAAAGTATTAGATAGAGCGAACGTAATTACGCTGCATCAAAGGAAATTTGCAGATATGAAATCTTTTTGTCCTGTAAAAGATGGATTGTTTGTGCCTATATCAGCGGATGCGTATCGTAAATTTAGAGTCGAAAATAAAAAGGTACGTTTAAGTAATGAAGAACTTGAATTATTAGATGCTTTGAATGAAGCCTTACAGGAAAGTCGTGTATCCGGAGGTATCGGATATCGAGTAGCTTTTGATATTGACAGATATGTAGAAAATATTCCGTCTTTAAAAGATTTTACTCGAGGAGATGGACTGGATTTACAAATTGTGCAACGTATTTTAACAAAGGTAAGAGGAAGTCGTGAACAATTACAAACTTTGTTATCCATGACAGATGACGGTAAAGTCGGCGGTAAACTCATGGATTTATTTGCTACGTATAAAAATGTATCTTCTTTTACCGAATCTAAAAAAGTGCTTATGCGTAAAGCGAAAGAATTGAAATTATATGACTATACCATTTAAACTTTCATTTATAGCACGTAAAGACTATCCGTCAGGAGAGTGTATAGGAGTTTTTTCAGAAGATATTCGAGAAATTTTAGAAGGAGAAATAGAACCGGCTCTTGTTATTTCAGAAAATCAAGATATTTGGGTTCATTTTCAAGCTCCGGACGGTTTTTTCATGACTATGGACGGATTGGATGTTATTTCTCTTCCTTATAGTATCGATAGAGAAGGACAATCTTGGCTACCTCCCATGAAAGGAAACGAATATATTTCCCTTTTTCAAGGGCAAGATTTTCCTTTAGTTCCCGGTTATTATGTAATTACCATAGAGGGAAATGATAAGGTATGGTATGCCCTTATAGAAGTTACTCCTAAATTTTTGGGAAAACAAAATTGGCAAACTATGAAAGAGGAATTGACTAAAGAAATACGTCATCTTTCTTTCGACTTTATGAAACAACATATTCATATAGATAAAAACTTAGGTAATACATTAGGTATTGATAGCCAAATGCTACTTCGGTTTTATATTATCAATGATATGTTCCCTGTCGTGATGAAATCTTTAGAAGAATTACGACATACTGCCAATAGTCGTATTGTTTGGAAACAACGTTTTCTAAGTAAAGAAAAAGCAGATGCATCTATTCCTTCTCGTATACGCTATAACAAAGAAGTAGTGAATGCATCTTCTCGTAGAGTGCTTCATAAAGAAATTTCTTGGGATATTGCTGAAAATCGTTTTGCTAAGAATTTAATTACTAAACTGAAGAAAACCTTATTTATTTTTTTAGAACAATTGCACAAGAGTATTAAAAAGGCGGAACAAACACAACAAAAAAATCATTATTATGTGATGAATATATCCACGCAACAGACACAGCAAGGAATAGAAGAATTATACTCTTATTACAAGAGAACAAAACAGCTCTTAGAGATGATACGAACCATTACTGAATCGTCTTGGTTTGAAGAAACGAAAAATAATCCACCTAAAGAAATACCGATGGAAGTTTTTATGGATCCTCGCTATGCGGCTTTGTATCGATTGGATAAAAATTTACTATATCCTGAACAGAGTGTTTTTGTATCACCATTCTATTTATTGCAATGGAAACGAACGGATAAATTATATGAACTGTGGTGTTTTTTACAGTTTATTAAAGCATTATTGAAACAAGGATGGGTATTAGAAACGGCTTCTCATGTAGTACAAGAGCAAGGAAGATACCGTTTGCATAACTTAGAAGCCGGCACGGAAATTATCTTGAGAAGAAAGGATGAATTTGTACATCTTTGTTATGACAAAGGAATTCCTGATTCCGGAGAATACACAGATAGATTATCTAATCCTTTATATACTAATAATGCACATAGAACACCCGATTTTAGGATGGATTATTACTGTCAAAAACAATACTATGGTTCTTTAGTAGCCGATTTTAAATATCGTGATGTGTATCATTTATGGCAAGATAAAGAAAAAAGTAAAGAATTGCGAAGACAATTTAATGCGTATCATGACATGAATACCCGTTTTTATCGAAATTTAGACGAAAGAAATTCGCTCATGCATGCAAGACCGGTCAAAGAAGTATGGGCAATTTTTCCAAGAGAAATGGAAAGTTTGGAAGATACTGATTATAGCTTACGCTTTATTTCTTTACTTCCCGGTAGTCAAAATAATGAAGAATTGGCAGTACGTATAGAATCCTATATTGCATTATTAAAAAATTAATCAAAAGCTTTTAGTGGGAATACCTGCTAAAAGCTTTTTTGATACTTCATAAATATTTCTGCTACAAATACATAGCATGCTTGTGAATATCTCTGTGTATATTGTGAAAAACTGAAAAAGTAAGAAAATAAGCCTATTCTTCGTTAGTTAGTTCGTTGAAAAAATTTTCAAAAAAATAATTATTTATAAACTTTTTCAAAAGCCTATTGAAATTTAAAAAGATTCATCATATAATAAGTGGCACAACGACATATTGGTGGATGAAGTATGTGTGAGAAGGCTGGTGCCTGCCGAAGGAGTAACACTCTCAGGCGTTCCGAAAGGAATGAGTAGCGCATATGGACACACTCTGGAGAGTCTCTTAATGAGCGCCGAAGGTGTAAGGGTTAAATATTAATCCAAATCTCTCAGGCAAAAGGACAGAGAATAAACATACTTTTTTTAGAGTATGTTTTATACCGATTCCAGAAATTTGAACTGCGAATCGGATTTTTTATTTTTTCCTCTTTAGCAAGCAAATGATTGCTTCTTTATGTCGTATTTTAATTTCTGAAAGGGGAATTTTTTTATGAACGTGTTGGATGTATTAAATCAGATTGACAGTTTTGTGTGGGGACCGCCTCTATTAATCTTATTAGTAGGGACAGGTATTCTTCTCACCTATCGCCTTCGTTTATTGCAGATTTTTCAACTTAAAAAGGCATTATCTCTTATTTTCTCTGCAGAAAATAAAGGTTCCGGTGATATTGACAGCTTCAAAGCACTTTGTACAGCACTTGCTGCAACTGTAGGTACCGGTAATATTGTTGGGGTTGCTACCGCTATTAAAGCCGGTGGTCCGGGAGCTATTTTCTGGATGTGGATTGCTGCTTTCTTCGGTATGGCAACTAAGTATGCGGAAGGCTGTTTAGCAGTTAAATATCGTGAAGTCGATTCCAATGGAGAAATTTCCGGCGGACCTATGTACTACATTAAAAATGGTTTAGGCGAAAAATGGAAGCCGTTAGCATTCCTTTTCTCCTTCTGTGGGGTACTGGTAGCTTATTTCGGTATCGGTACTTTTGCACAAGTAAATTCCATTATCGATATATCCAACATTACTTTCGGCGTAAGCCCTTACATTGTAGGTGGTATTGTAACAGCTCTTGTTGCTGCTATTACTTTAGGTGGATTACAGTCTATTGCTAAAACAGCGGAAAAGATTGTACCGACTATGGCAGTTGTATACTTTATTGTAACTGTTACCATCTTAGTACTCTCTTGGGATAAGATTCCGGCAGCTATCATGATGGTTCTTGAATCTGCCTTTACACCTACGGCAGCTATGGGAGGTTTCTTAGGTGCCAGTGTTATCGTAGCTATGCGTAACGGTATTGCACGTGGTGTATTCTCCAATGAATCCGGTTTAGGATCTGCTCCTATCGTAGCGGCGGCAGCTAAAACTAAGTGGCCTGCGGAACAGGGACTTATTTCTATGACAGGTACTTTCATTGATACCATTATCATTTGTACTTTGACAGGTCTTACCATTATCGTTTCGGGTGAATGGATGGGAAATCTTAACGGTGCTGCTTTAACCAATGCAGCTTTCGGTAGCGTATTCCCGACCATTGGAAGCTATTTACTTTGTATCTGCCTTGCTCTCTTTGCTTTCACCACCATTCTTGGATGGAACTATTACGGTGAACGTTGCATTATCTACTTGGCAGGTGTAAAAGCAGTACTTCCTTACCGTATCGTATTCATTCTTCTTATTGCTTCTGCCGCTTTCTTAAAGTTAGAAGTGATTTGGGTATTGGCCGATATCGTAAACGGTCTTATGGCAATTCCAAACCTCATTGCACTTATCGGACTCTCCGGTGTGGTGGTAGCGGAAACAAAGAGATATAATGAGTATCTAAAAGCAGAAAAAGTAAATAAAGCTGAAAATAAGTAAAAACAAAAAAATCCACCTATATTAGGTGGATTTTTACTTGCTGAAAAATTAAAATTTTGTTTTTTAAGGAATATTCAATATTATAGAATTCAATAGTAAGTAAGAAATTTTATGAAAATAGTAAGTTGGAATTGTAATGGACGAACGGATTGGAAAACGAAGGATGGGATGACTCTTAGTGCATTAGAGGCGAAAGAAATATAATTTTTAGATAGCTATTGCAAGGATGTAAGGTAGGTCATATAATAATCTCATAACTATATAAGTGTGGTTGATGCATACAGAAAAAGGATTTATTTTTAAATCTGCCGAAGGAGTAACACTATCAGGCGTCTTAGACACGAAACTGTATGCGGACACAACTCTGGAGAGTCTCGTTACATCGAGCGCCGAAGGTGCAAGGAAGTATTTCCGAATCTCTCAGGCAAAAGGACAGGGGGTCGTCATAGTAATACTATGAGTGTATTTCTCTATTCTGAAATAGTGCCGACCCCCCATACCGGTGGTCGGCTTTTTAGTTATTTATTTTATATAAATTTAAATCTATCGATGTGTTTTAGTAATAATAGATATCGAATATACTATATTTAGATTTATGAAAAATAAAATTGCAATATATAAAAAATGAATGTATAATACATTCAAAAATATAGGTGGATGAAGTATGCAGAAAAAGATTTTTCTTTTTAAAGAGTACTCTTAAAGAAAAATCTGCCGAAGGAGTAACACTATCAGGCGTCTTGGACACGAAACTGTATATGGACACAACTCTGGAGAGTCTCGTTAAATCGAGCGCCGAAGGTGTAAAGGTTACATAGTAACCCCGATCTCTCAGGCAAAAGGACAGGGCGGCTCATTGAGAAATCAATGAAAAATTTTTAGATTTCTAGCGTCTGCAGGGCTAGCTATTTTTAGATTTTTTGCCGCCTCTGTCATATCGACAGGGGCGATTTTATTTTTACAATTGGTTATGGAGGGATAGAAGAATATGTTATTAGAAATATTAAATCAAATTGATAGCATGGTCTGGGGGCCATGGTTACTTATCTTACTTCTTGGGACGGGGATACTTTTTACCCTCCGTTTAGGATTTATTCAAATTGCTAAATTACCGCTTGCGCTGCGTCTTATTTTTTCTGCTCGCAATCGTGGAGATGGAGATATTGACAGTTTTAAAGCACTTTGCACGGCACTTGCAGCAACCGTAGGTACCGGTAACATTGTCGGAGTGGCTACGGCTATTAAAGCCGGTGGTCCGGGTGCTTTATTTTGGATGTGGATGGCGGCTTTCTTCGGAATGGCTACTAAGTATGCAGAAGGTTGTTTAGCCGTTCGTTATCGTGAAGTCGACTCTAATGGAGAAATTTCCGGTGGACCTATGTATTATATCGAAAAGGGACTTGGAGAGAAGTGGAAACCTTTAGCAATTCTCTTTGCCGTATTCGGTGTGCTTACCGCTTGTTTAGGAAGTGGTACGTATACGCAAGCTAATGCCATTATGTCCAGCTTGGAAGTCAGCTTCGGAATAGCTCCGCTTATGACAGATGTTGTTTTAACTATATTAGTCGGGATTATCATTTTAGGTGGGTTGCAGTCCATTGCTAAGGCGGCAGAAAAAATCGTTCCGGCAATGGCAGTCGTTTATATCGTGGCAGTTATCAGTTTATTAATTATTAATAGAGAGCAGCTACCTATGGCGATAGAACTGGTATTTGTGAATGCTTTTACTCCTACGGCAGCGATGGGAGGTTTCTTAGGTGCCAGTGTTATGAAAGGTATTCAGAGCGGTATCGCACGTGGTATTTTCTCTAATGAATCAGGTCTTGGATCCGCTCCTATTGTAGCGGCAGCGGCAAAGACTAAATGGCCGGCAGAACAAGGTCTTATTTCTATGACGGGAACTTTTATTGATACGATTATTATTTGTACGATGACCGGACTTGCTGTTATTTCTTCCGGATTATGGACAACAGAGCTTAATGGTGCAGTGCTTACGAATGGAGCTTTTTCACAAGCATTTCCCCTATTCGGAGACTATTTAATTACGATTGCATTGGTTCTATTTGCTTTTACCACCATTTTAGGTTGGAGCTACTATGGTGAACGTTGTGCCGTATATCTTTTCGGTACCAAAGTTATTAAACCTTACCGTTTAGTATTTATTGCTATTATTGCTACCGCTGCTTTCTTAAAATTGGAAGAAATTTGGGCATTGGCAGATATTGTAAACGGTCTTATGGCATTTCCGAACTTAGTAGCACTTCTTTTATTATCAGGTACGGTAGTATCAGAAAGTAAACGTTATATGAACTACTTGAAAGAAAGAAGTAGAAGACTTTCCAGTTATAAAAACATCAACAATAAAATTTAAAAACTTTTTCTAAAAAATTATTCTTTATCCTAAAAAGGAATCCGATATTCGGGTTCCTTTTTCTATAGAATGTTTTGCATAAAATGTGTTTAAAGTATACGCCGCATCACAAACTATTATTTATTAGATAAAAAATTAAAGTTTTACATAAAGATGAAATTTTGGGACTTACATAGAAAGCGATAATAGAGTTGTTTACTATTGATAGAAGTTCTATCACTCGACATAAGAAAATATATCAAACAAAAAAAGAATCTATTTATTAGGTTCTTTTTTATTATTTATTAAAAATTAATATAAATTTGTTTAAAAATTAATGTAAAAGCTATTGTATTTTATCTCAATATCGAATATGATAGATATACATATGAGAATCAGTCTCATAATTTATTAAAGAAAGGAGATTGTATGCAAGGCGATTGGAATATTTTACTTATAGGATCTGTATTCTTGGCAGGGATATTTTCATTTTTTTCACCCTGCGTATTTCCCCTACTCCCCGTTTATATGGGAGAATTATTAGGTAATTTTGGTCAAGAATCGACAGCGAATACTCCTAAGAAAAGTTATCTGGAACCGTTTATTAAAACTTTAGCTTTTGTTTCCGGTATCTCGATGGTGTTTTTTATGTTGGGATTCGGTGCAGGTGCTTTAGGACATATTTTATATCATCCGTATGTAGCGTATGTGATGGGATTCTTTGCTATCCTTTTAGGACTTCATCAAATGGAAGTCATTAATTTTTCTATGCTCCAAAGGCAAAAGTCTGTTAATTTTAATAAAAAGCGTGTAGGAGGAATCTTAGGTGCTTTTTTATTAGGGCTGACATTTAGTTTTGGATGGACACCCTGTATCGGTCCGGTGCTCGGATCTTTATTGGCTGTCGTTATCTCCGGTGGTAGCAGTGCTTGGTATGGCGGTTTTCTTATGGTTATATACTCCGCCGGGCTTTCCATACCTTTTCTTTTGTTAGCGGTGACATCTTCCTGGGTTATGGAGCGTGCCGGCTTTATTAAAAGACATTTAATATTGCTAAAAAAAATAGGTGGATTGCTGATTGTATTCATGGGCATCTTGTTATGGCTTGGACAATTTAATGTATTATCAGGTATATTCTTATAAAAATAAAGGAGAAATCATGAATTATAAAAAAATAGGAGTAAGTGTTCTCGGTTTAGCAATAGCAACGACTTTATTGACCGGTTGTTGCAACCAGTGTGGACAACATACGATGGAAGCAGGCGTAACTCCGGTAGCTGCCAGCGGACAGATTATGGAAGATTTTACCTTACAAGATATAGATGGCAAGATACATCATTTATCTGATTATAAAGGTAAAAAAGTATATATTAAGTTTTGGGCATCTTGGTGTTCTATTTGTGTAAAGACGTTAGCAGAAACAGATAGACTGGCTGCAGATATGGATAAAGATTTTGTCGTATTATCTGTTGTTGCACCGAATGTAGGTGGTGAAATGTCCAAAGATAAATTTATTGAATGGTTTAAAGGACAAGGTTATACCAGTTTACCGGTGCTTCTTGATGAAGGCGGAAAAGTAACTAAGCAATATGGTATCTATGCTTACCCGACGGGGGTATTGATTGATACGGAAGGGAAAGTTCAATCAATTATTCCGGGGCATTTACCTAAGGAAGCACTTCAAAAAGAAATGTCAAAATTATCTTAATAAAATATAATCAAATAAAAAGGCGCTATCCACAGATAGAGGATAGCACCTTTTTTATATTATTTATGCTTGATTTAATTAGTTTTTTTATTAGATATTGGCAATGATTTTATAAAATGGTCAAAGTCAGAGTCAATTTTTTGCGTTTTATTAAATTTATCATATTCGGAATGAGCTTTAGATAGAGCATGTTGTCTAGATACAGTTCCTTTATTTGCTAGAATTTTATATTGCCTAAAGGAGAGAAATGAATCTACACTTAATGAAAATTGTTCCATAGTAAATGTGTTATTTCTTTCGATTAAATCTTCTATATAATCAAAAAAAACCGGTTACTGTACGCTCTAAACGTTTTATTTCTTTTTCACTTAAGTAGTTTTTGGCAATTTCAGTATCAGATTTTAAAATACGACCATTGGGAGAATTTTTCCATGTAGTTAACCCCATATGTTCTTTTGAACAATCTGCTTTGTTATATATAATTTCAGCGGCTGTTTTACCGGTAATAGCATAATGAAACTTATTTTGAATCATTGCATAAAAATTACGGGCTGTTGTAGAGTCTGAAGAATAGTCAATAGAGCACTCTTGAAAAATATCTGTAATTTGTTACCAAATACGACGTTCACTAGCACGAATTGAGCGAATACGTTCTAGTAATTCATGAAAATAATCTTTTCCAATAGAACGTCCATTTTTTAGCATTTCATCATTAAGCGCAAATCCTTTTATAATATATTCTCTTAAGATATTTGTAGCCCAAATGCGAAACTGAGTAGCCTCTTTAGAATTCACTCGATAACCTACTGCGATTATAGCATCAAGATTATAAAAATTTATCATACGAGTGACATTTCTATCACCTTCTTTTTGAACTATTGGGAATTTCCCAATAGTTGTAGATTCCGATAATTCCTGAGTTTTATATATGTTTTTTAAGTGCTCATTTATTGTTGAGATATCTACATGAAACAATTCAGCCATTATTTTTTGAGTAAGCCAAAAAGTGTCATCTTTATATAAAACATCGATTTGTTTATTTTCAGATTGCGTTTGGTAAATAATAATTTTTCGTTCGACAGGGGAAACCATTTAGCCTCCTTATATAGAAGTAGAAAATTCTTATAATTATATACTAATAGGTTATATTATAATTATTTGATCTGCAACATAATTCAATAAGATGTAACAATAAAAAGGTGCTATCCACAGATAGAGGATAGCACCTTTTTTATATTATTTATGCTTTTTTTAATACGGTTGCTCTTAAGAAAATGAATAAACAGCAAATACCGAACACAAATCCTACAGGGTAGGTAATGGTTGTAGGAAGTTGGAATCCTTCTTTTGCTTGTAAAATATAGGTGGAAGTTACTACGGACATAAAAGTTGCCGGAATACATGCTACGAGCCATGCTTTTTTTGCTTTGCATTTTTGATAAAGGTATACGGCACCGGTCCAAAGAACGATCATCGCCAGTACTTGGTTTGTCCAAGAGAAGTAACGCCATACGACATTGAAATCCATCTGAGAAAGAACACCGCCGATTGCAAGAAGCGGTATTGCAAACAATAAACGTTTCTTAGTAGCAACCTGGTCAACATGGAACCAGTCTGCAAGTGTTAAACGTGCCGAACGGAATGCAGTATCACCGGATGTAATCGGGCAAGCGATAACACCGAGCATTGCTAACATAGCACCTATTCCCTGTCCCATGAAACCGGTACAAATTTCATAGACAGCACCACCGGGACCGCCCGCTTTAAGAGCTGCTTGGAGTCCTTCTGTACCGTCAAAGAATGTAATGCCGGCAGCTGCCCAGATAAGGCAAATAATACCTTCTGCCACCATCGCACCGTAGAATACGGGGCGCCCTAAACGTTCATCCTTTAAACATCGAGACATAATCGGAGATTGCGTTGCATGGAATCCGGAAATCGCACCACAAGCTACTGTAATAAACATTAAAGGCCAAATCGGAAGTTGTGTTTGTCCCGGATAGAGATTAGCAAGTGCCATTTCAGGCATGACATGTCCACCGACACCCGTTAACATACCGCCTGCAATTCCGATTGCCATAATAAGTAAGCAGGCACCGAAAAGCGGATAAAAACGAGCAATAATTTTATCAACAGGGAGCATAGTTGCTAAAAAATAATAGAATAATACCGCTAACAACCAAGGAAGAATCGGGAATGCTGTAAGTTTTGCTAAAAGCATAGCCGGGCCTGTCATGAATACCGTACCTACTAAAATTAAAAGCACAACGGAGAATACACGCATAATCATGAGCATGGTTGAACCCATATGATGACCTACAATTTCAGAAACGCTGTGTCCGTCTTCACGTACAGACATCATTCCGGAAAGATAATCATGTACACCGCCGGCAAAAATGGTACCGAAAACAATCCAAAAGTAAACACAAGGCCCCCAAAGAGCACCACCTAAAGCACCGAAAATAGGGCCTAAACCTGCGATATTCAATAATTGAATAAAGAAAACTTTCCAAGTCGGAAGAGGGATATAATCTACTCCATCATTATGAATTGTTGCCGGTGTAGGATTATCGGTAGGTCCAAAAAGTTTATCTACCAACTTACCATACGTGAAAAAACCGATAATTAAAATTGCCAATGCTGCAATAAAGGTAATCACGAAAGACCTCCCTGTTCAATACCTATAAATAATATACTCCTTGTTTAAAGAATGTTACATATAAAAAATTTTCTTTATATGTAATTCTATTTTCCAAATATATATTTTAATGAGGGGGATATATACAGTCAATGAGAATAGGTATATCAAATAGTCATTAAAAATAAAAAAAGCTTATTAAAAATCTCATTTTTTGTTTTTTAAACAACCTTTTATAGCGATTTATTATTTAAAATTTTAGTTTACTATAGATAACATTTTGTGAAATTTAATAAAAATTATTTATGATGTACTAGACTGAAATATTAAAATACATTAGAATAAAAAGGGTCACATAGATTAAACATATTATATAAAATGTTTAAAGGAGAAAATAATGAATAAGAGTATGAAGCTTAAAGTAGTAGGAGTGATTTTCCTGGCACTTGGTATTGTGGGATTACAGCTGAATCCGAATAGACAGGAAGAAAATTTGAAGATTGCAAGAACTGCAACCAATGCATACGAAGCGGCAAAAGCTATTTCTGAAAATAATCAAAAAGAAATATTTTATTCCAGTGTTGCTTATGGCTTATTAGGATTTGGTATATCCCTTACGGTAGGCGGCTTTGTTCTTGACAAAGTGGTGCAAAAGAAAAAAGAAGAAGAAAAGGAAGAGGAATAAGTATAAAAAGGCCGCATGGAATAATATCCTATGCAGCCTTTTTAGATAAATACAATATTTTAAATTTAAAATAATAATAAAAAAGAAGAGAATACTTGAGATTCTCTTCTTTTTCTATGTAATAGAATTACTTATTCATCATCATCATTTCAGTTAATTCTGCAATTTGTTTCTGCATGGACTCAATCATTTCCTGCTGCATCCGGTCTCTTTCTTCAAACTGATGTACTTTATTTTGAAGAGCCATTAATTCTGCATTGGTTACTGCGTCAGTATGCATAGAGCGAGATACGCCGGAACCGATACTCCATGTTACACCTGCATTAGCAGCCACATTCTTGTTTCCTGCATAAGATACACCCATATGGAATAAGTTATTTTCATTCTTGTAGTAAGCAATCCCTAAAGCGGTAGCAGACTTGCCTCTATAATGTCCATAACCTGTCATAATCTGAAGTGGTGCATTTGGATTATAGTTTAATGGTTTCAATGCGGCTAAAGCGGCAGACATAGAAGCTACAGATTTGATTTCGCCTTGTAATTCATTTACATTACTTGCAAGTTGTACATCGGCTTCTTTTCGTTCTTTAGTTTCTTTTTCTAAGTCGGATTTATCCGCTTTCTTCTTTAATTCGTCATCAACGTAAGACTTGTCAGCCTTCTTTTCTACCTTTTCTTTGAGAGCATCTACCTCACATTTTTCAGCTTTTTGTTCTACTTTATTTTTGAGGTTTTCCAAATCAGTTTTATTGGCTTTTCTTTGTTCTAAGCTGTCAACAGCTCCTTGTGCTGCTTTAGTTTCTACAAGTGCTTCTACTTTAGATAAACGATCTTCTGTGCTATCTGCATAAACGTTGGTTGTAGAACCCATTAAAACTGCACTGATTGCCATTGCTAAAAATGCAGATTTTTTTATATATTTTTTATTCATAAATTCCTCCAAAAAATTAAACAAAACACAAAAAATGAATAAAACCGGATATAAGTATATCATATTTTTTAGATATATAAAGAGGTGTATTTATGATTTTTTTGCATTTATTAACACAAATTTAGGAATAGCTAAACATATGATATTATCTATATAATTTAAGTATATAAGGGTTAATAAGTATCGAAGTTATGTAAAGTATAAAGTTTTATAACAGCATAATAAAAACCTCCGGATTTTCCGAAGGTTTTTATTATCGTTATATGCTACTTATTGAGAATAATTATTTAGCAGCTAATTGACGGGTCAATTCTGCAATTTGTTTTTGCATGGATTCGATAATTTCTTTTTGTGCTTTTTCACTATCTTTGCATGCACGAACTTCTTTCTGTAATGCTTTTAATTCAGCGGTAACTTCTGAATCGGAAGTCATGGTAGTGGATACGCCTTTACCTACTCTCCATGTGATACCTGCGTTAGCAGCTACATCTTTATTGCCAGCATAGGATACACCCATGTGGAGTAAGTTATTTTCATTCTTGTAGTATGCAAGACCTAACGCAGCAGCAGATTGTCCACGATAGTTACCGTAACCTGCCATAATCTGAATAGGAGCTTCTGGGTTGTATGTAAGAGGCTTCAAAGCAGCTAAAGCAGCCGTCATAGACGTAGTATTCTTTACTTCTTTTTGTAAATCAGAAACGTTTTGGGTAGCTGCTTGGAGTTCTCTATCATGACGAGCATCTGCTTCTGCACGTACAGTTTCTTCAGCAGTGATTCGTGCAGACAATGCATGATCTGCTGATTCACGAGCACTAATTTCATCTTGGATATTTTTATGTAAGATGCGTTCATTCGCTTTACGATTGGTTTCTTCTGTAGCGATTCGAGTTGTCAATGTATTCAACGCATTTTCTGTTTCTACTTTGTCTGCTTTATTTTGTTTTAAATATCTAATATCCGTTCTGGCATCACTTAATTTATCTTTTGTATTTTCAAGATCGCTTTTTAAAGCGTTTACGGTAGTCTTATCTGCTTTCTTAGCTAATTCTGCGTTTACTTCATCCTTGCTATAAGTTTCAGATTTTTTGTACACATCAGCAGAGTTAGCCTTTTTGTTTAATTTGTCGTTGATTTCTGTCTGGTTATAAGTTTCAGCTTTCTTGTAAACATCATCCGTATTTGCTTTTTTAGCCAATTCATCATCTACATATGCTTTAGCAGCTTTATCATGAGCAAGTCCTGTTAATGTTGCATTCGTATCATTCTTGAACTGATTAAAATCAGTAGCATTTACTTTTTTACCCAATTCTGTATCTACATAAGTTTTATCAGATTTATTATTGGTTAGATTTGTTATTTTTCCTTCAAGTTCATTATCTTTGTCAGTTCTAGCTTGTATTTCGTTATTTAAGTCTACTTGTTTTGCTTTTCCTGCGATGGTAGGAAGTGTCTGATTAACATCATTCTCTAAAGTAGTTAGACGATTATTTAGTTCATCGAGTGTAGGTGTAGCATGAACTCCGCTGATTGGAGCCATTAAAAATGCACTGATTGCCATCGTTAAGAATACCGATTTTTTAAAATTTTGTTTGCTCATAAAAATTCCTCCTGAAAAAAATAAATGAGTAATCATTAGTTTACCTATATAATATATAACAAAATTACAAATAGGTAAAATATAAATAACATCACAATATATCGCCTAATAATTAATTTTAATAAAAGTAGATGTTAGAAGTGTTCATATAGTGTTTATCTGCTATCAATATAAGAATGTGGTATAATAAATATATGCGAATAATTCGCATATATTATACAAAAGAAACAATGGAAAGAATAAAGATAGATTCTAACGGGTTCTTTTGCTAGATTTATATGTTGCGGTATTATAGGAGGAAATAATGAAAAAACTTATCGCATTAGTGACTGCTTGTTGTGTAGGTGCCGTTGGTTTAGCAGGTTGTGGTAATCAGAGTACATCCACTTCTTCAAATGATAAAGCACTGAAAATCGTTTGTACGAATTTTTCCGGTTATGATTTTGCAAGACAAATTGCCGGTGATAAGGCGGAAGTAACCATGCTTCTTAAGCCGGGTGCAGAGGCTCATAGTTATGAACCGACTCCGGAGGATATCAAAGCGATTCAGAGCAGTGATTTATTTGTATACACCGGTGGAGATGCCGATGAATGGGTAGAACATGTATTGGAATCGATTGATACGAATAAGCATAAAGCTTTCAAAATGATGGATGCGGTATCTCTTCGTGAAGAAGAAATCGTAGAAGGTATGGTTCATGAACATCATCATGAGGAGGATGCACATCATGAGCCTGAACATGAAGAACATGCTCACCATGAACACGAACATGCACATGAAATGGATGAACATGTTTGGACTTCTCCGGTTAATGCTATTGCTATCGTAAAAGCAATGAGTGATAATATTATCGCTTTAGATGAAACCGATGCCGAATATTTCAAGAAGAATACAGAAACTTATGTAGGGCAGCTTGAAGCATTGGATAAGGAATTCCGCGATGTAATTGATCATGCGAAGAGAAAGGAAATTATTGTCGGTGATAGATTCCCGTTCTTGTATTTTGCTAAGGAATATGGTTTAAGCTACTATGCTGCATTCCCGGGATGCTCTAAGGATACCGGTTCCAATCCGGCTACTGTTGCTTTCTTGATTGATAAAGTAAAAGCAGATAATATTCCGGTGGTATTCCATATTGAAATGTCCAATGAGCAGATGAGCAAGTCCATTGCAGAAGCAACCGGAGCTAAGAATATGCTTCTTAATGCGATTCATAATGTAACAGCGGAGCAGTTTGAAAAAGGCGTTACTTATATTGATCTTATGAAAGAAAATGTCAAAGCGCTCAAGGAGGCCTTGAATTAATGAGTCTTTTCTCTTGTGATTGTCTTTCCATCGCTTATGCAGGTAAGAAGGTACTTTCTGATGTCAGTTTTTCTGTGAATTCCGGAGAATATTGGGGAATTATCGGAGAAAATGGTGCAGGAAAAAGTACTTTAATTAAAGGACTATTAAAATTAGAAAAGCTTTCCGGTGGAAAAGTCATTCTGGGAGAAGGCTTACAAGCCGATGAAATTGGCTATTTACCGCAGCAGACTTCGGTACAAAGGGATTTTCCTGTCAGTGTGTGGGAAATTGTTTTGTCAGGACGGTTGAATCGTTGTGGTTATTATCCTTTCTATAGAAAAAAAGATAAAGAAGATGCACAGGAAAAATTGGAGTTTTTAGGGATTTCTGATTTAAAAAATCGATGTTATCGTGACTTATCCGGAGGACAACAGCAACGAGTTCTTTTAGCTCGTGCGCTGTGTTCTGCTGGTAGATTACTGATTCTTGATGAACCGGTTACCGGTTTAGATCCGGAAATGACTAAAGAAATGTATCTGATTTTACGACGTTGTATAGAAACGTATCATATGACCGTAATCATGGTCTCTCATGATATTCGTGGTGTTCTTAAAGAAGCTTCTCATATTTTATATTTAGATAAAGGAAGAGCTTCTTTTGTAGGTACAAAAACGGATTATATTCAGGAGAATCGAGTACCGTTAACGGAAAGAGGTTTTATCTTATGAGTCTTTTTATAGAAATGATAAGCTATCCGTTTATGGTACGAGCATTTATTGTAGGGATACTGGTTTCTTTATGCGCTTCTCTTTTAGGTACTAGTCTGGTACTGAAACGATATTCCATGATTGGGGACGGTCTTTCTCATGTAGGGTTTGCCGCTTTGGCAATTGCCTATGCTTTTCATCAAAAACCTCTTACGATTGCTATTCCTGCTTGTATCGTAGCAGCTTTTCTTTTGCTTCAAATCAAAGATAGTTCTCGTGTTAAAGGGGATTCGGCAACGGCTCTTTTATGCAGTGGCTCACTGGCTATCGGGGTAATGACGATTTCACTTACTACCGGTATGAATACAGATGTATGTAATTATATGTTCGGAAGTATTCTTGCGATGACTTCTGATGATGTATACTTATCAGTAGGACTTAGTTTATTTGTTATGGTACTCTTTGTATGGTTTTATAACCGTATTTTTGCAGTAACCTTTGATGAATCTTTTGCGACAGCAACCGGAGTTCCTTCACGTCGGTATAATTTAGTGATTGCATTTTTGACATCGATTACCATTGTGCTTGGTATGCGTATGATGGGAGCGCTACTGATTTCCAGTTTAATTGTGTTTCCCTCACTTACAGCGATGCAACTTTGTCATCGATTTAAAACAACCATTATCGTATCTGCTTTTTTATCTGTATTCTGTTTTATCACAGGTATTACGATTTCATATGTCTATTCAGTACCGACCGGAGCATGTATTGTCGTGACGGATATTGTGATGTTCTTTTTGGCAATTGCCATGAGAAAAACAAAAGAAAAGGGATGGATTTCATGAAACGAAAAAGTTGGATATATGTACTCTCCTCTCTCTGTATATTAATCGGTACTTTTTGTTTGTCCGGTTGTGGAAATTCTGAGCAGGAAGAACCTGTAGCAGAAAATACGATTATTACCAGACAAACGGTACAAGAAGAAAAGGCAAAAAAAGAGCAAGCTGTTAATAAAGAGGGGACACAACCTGAAACAGTTTCCCGTACAGGAAATGCACAGGAGTCTATTCCTAAAGTGCAATGGGTAACAGAACCGGTTGTCGATGCATCCGGAAAGGTGCATTATCCATATTTTGAGTTTAACTATGATTTTAGCTCCGATAGAGAATCTTTTGACTATAATCATGTAGATATCACTGTCGGTGATAAATTATATATGACACAAATTAATGACTGGTATATGAATTCCGCATTGTATCAAAATAAGACCGTGCTTATTGAAGGGTATTATTTGGAGATTGGCGGACATACTTTCGTTGGAAGAAATGGTCCGACCTGCCCTTACTGTACAGGCGGATATGTAGATTTTGAATTCCGTTCAGATGAAGATTTTACCGGTTATAAATCAGCACAAACTTGGATTCAGGTATATGGTATCATCAGAAAAGGAATTGTACACTTGAACGAACATTTGACGGCACCGTTCTATCATCTGGAAGCGGTTAAAGTTATTAAAATGCCTAAAGAAGGCAAAGGAACCATTACTGATTAATAGTAAAAATATGTTATAAAAGGTAGGTATATAATATACCTACCTTTTATTATTTTTTAGTAAAAAGATGTTGTTCTGAAGTGATTTTTACAAGGAAGAATCATTAGTAAAGCATATAAAAAGGACTCCGATCGGAGTCCTTTTATGATGAGATTAGAATGTGTAGTTAAGTTCCATTCCCCAAGAGTTTTTGGGATTTGCTTTGCCCTTCACATCGGATTTAGCACCGAAGTTATAGTAAGCAGCCAGTTCTACATTTTTTTGAACAGCTACAGCAGCACGAGCAGCCCAGAAGGATACACCGGTTCCTTCTTCATAAGAATAGTGGAGCTGGTCTTCGAGATCCAATCCTGTAGCACCAAGCATGTTGGATGCATAGTCTGCATCTACATAGCGAATGCCGAAAGAATAAGAGCCCGGCATGTCAGTATTTACTTCACCATAGGTCAAGCCTAAAGTCCACATGGTTGGATTATTGAGGAGTTTTTTGCCATTATAAGACATCTTGTACAAAGTCTGTACATAATCTCCATCTAACTTTAAGTTGTGACCTAAGTCAACGGAAGCACCAAAGCCCCATACATCCGCTTTCTTATCTGCTTTTACTTCAGGTTGTGCCAAGAAGTTCTTTGCTGCATCGGTATTGTGATTCTGTAAATATCCTACGTAGAAAGCGGATACATCTAAAGCACCTACGGTTGCATAACCTCTACCGAACCATGCTTCACGGCTTGCCTGGTCTTTGTATTGTGCATCTAAGAACTCAACAGATTTGAAACGACCATAACCTGCAGAAACACCTGCTTTTTCAGCATTTCGCTTGGCAATCTCTACCATCCGTGCATCAATATCAGTCCCTAAAATATCCAACTGAATATCTTGCTTAATCTGCCCTAAAGATCTAGCGCGAACACACCCAACCAAGTCTGAGTCAACCCAATTCCATTCTTCAAATGCAAAATGGCGATGAAGCCCCGGCGCCATATTCATGCCAATCATAGCTGCTTCAA
>ERZ773022.922-NODE-922-length-21483-cov-17.845436_pt1 | contig 21483 bp, 18 predicted proteins | sample MGYA00580839_ERZ773022 | MGnify/ENA primary metagenome ERZ773022 (study PRJEB29015, sample SAMEA2738020) | human oral metagenome | biome: human oral; feature: human-associated habitat; material: dental | place: China | collected 2044 ... | reverse complement strand
CTACTCGAACCAAGCGACTGCTCTTATTGGCGAGCCGTCGCAGTCCTCTATCTTTAGTGGAAAGCAGCTGAACCAAAATAAATCACTACCGCACCGGTCAAGGCTTTTGAAATTTTCTATGTTGACTATTTCTGTCTCTTTGAATAGTTTCTTGTGGCGTGTCAGGTTTTCATCTGCGATTGGATCCAATCCGATTACATCAAAGCCTATGCCTTTGTAGTTTCCTGCGATTATATAGTCTAGTACTTCATCATCAATACAGGCATAGTCTCCAAAATATGCATCTGTTTCCCAGCGCTTGTCCCAACCTAGATTGAAGAGCAGGAAGTCTGCTTCTGCTGCCTTTAATCCGTGGATGAGTATTCAATCCATGGTGATTGCATCGCCTTCGCTTAGGTCTCTGCAGTCTATGAGTAGGGCCTTTCCGATGAACTGTTCCGACGGGAACTGATTGAGCGTGGTTTGCCCTGCGTGCAGATGCGCTGGTGGATCCATGTGGGTTCCTGTATGCGTGTATATCTGAATTAGGGTTTCTTTGAATCCATCTTTTTCGTAGGTATTTGCCGGCGTTAGTTTTGGTGTATCGGTGCCTGGGTAGACAGGCATGTCTTCTTTGATTGTGTGTGTTGGATCTATTATTTTCATGTGGGGCTCCTTAGAGAGATTGTAGCATAAAAACCATCTTCTCACTCAACATACAGTTTTCTAATTATAAACAAAATGGATGTTGTCTGTAAAATACAGGATAACATCCATAAGTTACGATTATATATCAATGATTATAGGTACCGATAATTTGACCCGAAGGACTTTTGATTTCAATATCAAGCTTACAATAATTTAATGCAACGTAAGGTTTAATGAAGTAATTAAGTATTTCTGCTGATATTTAATGGCATTAAACTTTCATCACTTCGCGTATAATTATTATACTCATCATCTAGTTTTGAAAGTAAATCTAACAAATCATCAAATCCCGAAAAATCTATTTTATTATTATTATAATTATCTAAAATATATTTAGAAAAGATTTCTTTTCCAATATGAGTATGATCTCCATGTTTTTTTTGGGGGTCAAAAGTTTTACCATCAAAATGACTAGATATTAACTCACTATTTATATAACTTAAGTTTAATAAATTTTCAATTTCTATATCCTGCTTGGAATTCGTATTATTTACTGGTATTGTCATTAAAAAAGTGTTTAAATCAATATGATATATATAATCACTATGTACTTTTTTGACAATCTCACTGGAATCCATACCAGTAGCCTTTGCAAATAATTTTATGAATTGATTAAGCGGTTTATCCCTAGAATACTCGTTATCAAATAAGAATACTGTAGGCTTCATTGGCCAATCTTGTATTTTAGTTTTAAAAAAATCAATGTAGTTCTGATATTCATCGCTATTTATAAAATAATGTAATATATGGATTAATTCGGACCCACCGCCCTCAAGCATTCCAAAGAAATATTTTGTACGATTACTATATGGTACAAAATTGATATTATATTTAAAACGTTTTTTTATTTTAGATACTAATTTCGGATACTTTTTATAATTTTTTCTTAGTGCAGCTTTTATATATTTACTGTCAGTTTTTCCCTCTACTAGTAGAGTAATATTGTCATTTCCAATAAAATATTTATAGAACAAGAATTTTTGAAAATCTTTCTCCCTCATATTTAGATATAATAAATTTTGCCTGAAATCCAAAGTCGTAATAGATTTCTTTTCTTTTACAACTAATTTTTTCTTAAATTCCTTTTCTTTTGTTTTGGACAAATTTTTTTTATGTTCTAATGTGTTTAGCCTGAATGAATCATCCTCTTCTAAACAGTTGTTATACTTTACTAAATCATTTATAAATGAAAATCTGCCTTCTAACTGGTTTATAGTTCCCTTTACATTATTTATAGTAAACTCACCTTTTGTATAAAGATTGTAAGCCATACTTCTTGTGTTTTTATAAAACTCTTTCCTGGCACTAATTTTCTTATTTACCGAAAGTCCTGTTACTATTTGTCTATTATTGTAAATTTGTAGTCTCGTTTTATTTTCATTGATACTAAGGCTAAATTCAGAAATTGTTTCATTTAATTTTTCAATAAACTCATCATACATATCAATAAAGGGCTTGTAGCTTGTTGAAAAAGTCATATCATCTGCATATCTAGTATATCTAAGTTTATATTCTTTACATACTTTTAAGATTCTATTATCTAGAATTTGACATATTAGGTTTGATATTATAGGAGATGTCGGTGCCCCTTGTGGTAGAACACCATTATAACAAGTCAATTGCGCAATAACATTCGCTATATCAGGTAGTTTGAAATATTTATTTTTTGAGAAAAAACCATGAACCCTCCCATAATGGATTGAATCAAAAAAATTTTCTAAATCAATATTTACAATGTATCTGCTATTTCTGTGTATAGCAGCATTTGTTTTTATACTTTTACCTCTAAAGAATCCATGGGAAACATTATTTTTAAATCCGTTTTCTTTTTCAATTTCATCTAATCGTAATTGTAGCATCTTCAATAGTCTACGTTGAACATATTTCAGACTTTTATTAGGTTTACATAACTTTCTGCATGTACCGTCTTTTTTAGAAATGTATGAGACAGCGTAACAATTATCAATTTTCAAGCCATATAACAATCCAGTTAATTGTTTAGCACTTATGTTGATATGACTAGCCAATTTGTAAATTGAATTAATATCTTGATATTTCATACATTCACCTCATAAACAACAAAAGCGTATGAATACTCATTAAGCGGAGCGAGCAATAGGCTACTCTAAGTGTACGCAAGTATGCGCTACACACACCAAATAACATTTATACAGACTTACGAAACGCTAAGCCATAAATCTATTCATACGCAAAATTATTTTACAATCTACAAAACGATAAGTCAATATTTTTAGAATATTTTTTTCATAGTTATCTAAATTGTAGTATGAGTTCAAAAAATCCATCCATAGGTTATGATTGATTTCAATCATAACCTATGGATGGAAGAGTCTATCATATCATATTAGTATTAAATAACTTATGTTTAATATCACTAATTCTAACTTATAAGTCCGTACACACCCTCTGTTAACTATACTTTCCTTTATAATGTCACATTTATCCGAAAGTCCCCGACTTATTTTTCCAGTAGTAAAAATAGTTGAAAAAGGTTAAAATAAAACTTGTTAAACCTCTAACGTTTTGAAAGCATAATGGTATAATAAAGTATTACGCTAACAATAACATTTGCAAGTACTTGAAGACGATAATTATATAACTAACCCCTTTCTCATTAAATTGATTCATTTGATATTTCTTAAATACTTAATATCTTTAGATAGATGAACCGCATAAAAATGAATTATCAAGGCACAATATAAGTTGTATGTGCATCATATTTCAGATAAGGCAAGCTATAAAAAATTTATTCTTAATCATTAATTTACATTTCTAGAATCAACTAGAAATGTATGTCAGTTTATTTTTTCCCAACACTAACACTATTATACGTTTTACTTATATAAATTTTACAATTACAGTTGGAACCTCATTAGTTTTCATATCTGTAAACTCAGAAACGTCAAGCCTATAATTTAATTCCGTGATATTATCAGGTATATTGCAGAATGGATTAATCTTTCTAGTGTCAAAGAACATGATGTTAGATGTAATAAATCTCAATTCATTAATATCCCTTGGTGATATCTTTTTAATTTCTTTTGCAATATTAAGATGAAAATTGAGATTTTGAAATTCATTTTGATTATCCATCATAAGTTCAATTAACTCAGCAATCGTTTCACCACTGTCAAATACGTCACAGAAAACAACAGCCAAATAACACGGTTTGCCATCAAAAATTTGCTTGTGCTTTATCGAAACACATGAATCTTCGCTTGATGTTGTCTTTACTTCAATGCAACTATCAATGCCTGAAAAGTCGTATCGTGAAAAACTACCACTTTTATGCCAAGCATTAGAAATATCTATTGAATACATCGAGTTAATATGACACATCAGTTTTAACTCCCCATATAATCCAATAGCATTCTTATAGCTTTGTTCTGATGGTAACTGGAACAATTCAATAAGAGAGTAAAAGAAATCTACGAAGTCAAATTCATTCATGTTTTTAGCATAGATTTCACACAAATTAATAAATGAACTAGCATTGCCATCGTCCGTTATTTCCTCATTAAAAAAAATAATGTTATAAAAATCGTCTTTAAAAGTTTGATTATTTTTTACCGAAGAAAGTCTAATATGTGTCTGTAATTGAAGGTAGTCAGTCTCAATGTTTGTAGTTACATTTGAATAAGTATCTCTCACAACGAATAATAACTTACCATCACTTGAGAAGAAACCAGCATTTTCAGTTAAGGGATAAAGAAGATAAATTCCTTCTACATCATCAATTGAACGAATCAAATTAACAATCTCACATATCTTCATAACTTACACCTTTACATAGTATTTTTTTTCTTTCGGAACGTAGATAGCAAACATATACTGAGTAAATTCATCCATAATTTGTTCATGTCCTTCAATATTTTTTTTCTTAGGAACAATACGATGAATTTGCACATTAATTTTATCTTTATCAATAATTACATGACTATCACCATTATATACTGCTTTATCTGGATCCTTATTGTCCGCACCTTGCTGTAAAGCAAAAATCTTATTGTTTTGATAAAAACTACGTTTTCTCCCGTTACCATCATTATCATTCATAAGAATTACTGGTATATTATCTGAACTCATGATTAAATCTGTAAGTGCTCTCCTTTCAAACGGCTCCATATCAAACACAACCTGTATGCAACTAATAAATTTAGATAACACATCTTGTCCTATAATTGCATATGTTGCGCTCTGTGACTTGTCCTTTCGTCCTACTGTAGTTACCGAAAAACTATGACATTTAAGCAATTCTTCAACCAGCGCATTGTTTTTTGCAATTTGTATTTTATCAAATACACCAGTTCGCTGCTTAATCCACTTATTCTTGAAAGATACTATAGAATATGACGCAACATTCTTTCTTGTAGGCTTTTGTTTTGTACTATCTGCATGAATCAAGATATCATCTATATTCATATCTCTATTTTGAATAGCGTTGAACTGCTCCCATAAGTCTATCTCTATCTCTGACAAAGTAGTAAACTCTCGTGAAATAGTACTAGATGTAAATATTTTACAAATATCAATATACTTTTCTCTATATCCGAACCATCTTGCACGCTGGAGATTTGTATCCATATTTCCACCATCTTTTGCCCATCTTGAAAAATATGTCGTCACAAGATTAGAAAAAGTAACACCTCGCTGAAGTAAATCTCCACCAACATATATTTTGTATTTTCTAAGCCCTTCATTTGCTTGTGTGACCTGTCCTGTAGAGTTTTTCAAAATCAAATATATACGTTTAATTATACTTCCACAAATCGTGTCCCATAAGTCTGCAAATGCATATTGTTTACGCACATCTATAGTGAAAAACCTATTATATGTAGAACATAATTCTTTCTTCGTAACACTTAGATCGTTCTTGTCATTATACTCAATCTGCAACTTCAAAGCCTGGATATATGCGTCCACCATTCTGTAAATTGTATCATGATTACTTACATTTCTATGTGAATGAATGATCATATCGCTCTTTTTATATCCAATTTTATACATAATGGCACTAGCAATAATAAAATGTTGAATTGCATCACGCAATGAATCCGGTATAACGCCTTCACTTAAACTCTGTTGATCATCATCATCTATAATTTCTATGTTTTTAGAATCGAATAGATGATATGCTTCAGCACCACAATATCCTTTACCAGGTTCTATTAGCCTAATGGAATCCGGACGTAACCTGCTGTATTCATCTAGAAATATTAATGCTTGTGGAGTGGCAGTAACAGACAAATACATAGGATCATTCAAATGATCTTTCATATCAACAATTGCAGCATACGTAGCAGATGCATCTTTCTTCTTGTTCTTCCTTGTATTTAAGCTGGCCTGATCACCCTCATCATCAATGATAAATGCTCGTAAATTCCTTTTGTCAATTCGGTTTAGTAAACTATTGACCTTATTCATAGCATTTGGTCTTTTCATGGAGATTAAAAATATAGGCTTATTAGCCTCTAATAAGTCTTCAATAATCTCGTCATCAACTGTCAACAACTTATTACTATCATCTGATGAGAAAATAACCGGAGTGTCATTAGAATATTCAGTATCATTAGGGATGTCGAAAGTTTTCTTGAATCGTGTAGTGGTCTGTCTTAAAAGAGTATTATCATAACCACCATAAATAACTACTAAATTGAAACCATTATCAAATGCTAAAGCTGTAAAAAGCTCGAGGTTCGCCGTTTTACCAGACTGAACCTTGCCAACTAACAGTATATTATTGTTCATACTTTGGTCTTCAATTTGCTGTATTGCATCACTATAAGTGAACATGATATTATCTCTAATATTGGCAGCACCGAGTTTCCCAAATGAGTCCATGTGTTTTTCATTAACTTTTTTATAGTACTTACCCTGCTTAATTGAAATTGTTTTTTTTAAAGTTTTTGTATTCCCTAATGTATATCTTTCCATCACTTATCCTCCGCCAATGCCTTTAAATACTGGTTCATGTAATTCTTAATTACGTTTGTAGAAATATATCCTTGTTTATCAGAGGCCAACTTAGCTTGACGTTCTGCCAAAATGAAAGATAACGCAAATTTTTCTAATACACGTTTAAAAGCTTCATCTTTTGAAAATGGAACAAAAAATGGATGATCAATACTTATTACGACATCATATACATCTGTGGTTGTTTCAACATAGTTAATCCAAAATGTCTTGTTTCCGATAGCCCATTGGACGTTAAATTCTACATTTATAAGATGGCTAATATTAACATTATAATTTCTTATGGTTCCAACCTTCTCCTCAGGAATCTCTTCGTTGAGAACCGTATCTATATATTCTCGAATATCATTATTAGACTCTTCTAAAGATCCATCACTGCTTAAATCCTTGTCTATCCCGTATTCATTATTCACATCACTATCATCATCATTATTTAAGAATGCGTTACTTAATACTTTTGCAATATCTTGCTGTAATTCTGTTGATGCCTGTTTCGAATATTGTGTTTCACTTGCACGTTCCTTAATCGACATTTCGGCAATTTCAATGTATTCTTGAATATTGTCTTTGAGTGTGCTAACAAACACATCCTCAAGACCATCATCCCATATAAATCCATCTTTTGCCTGATTAACAGGGAAATCATTCATATTTAATTCTCCGAATAGTTTAAGAGAGCGTTGACTTTGAGCCTGACCAAAAATTTGTGAAGGTTTATAATTGTTATCAGTTCCGCCAACAATCACTCGATCCTGGCGAAATAATGCGAAACCTGATTTAGGAAAACTGCCAGGGTTCATTATTGCGACAAATCCTGTAACTCTATAGTTCTTTCCCCCAAATAATACATCAAAATCTAGTTCCTTTCTCCAGCGTTTATCTCTGAAATTCATTAAAATTGGATATTCTTCAAATACAATAGGCTCATCATTAAACCAGATTTCAATATTTCTGCTATTAATATCGCGGCGATACATGCTAGAAAGAAGATCACGTATTTTTACAATTGTTCTTGATCCAGTGATTTTCTTTGTAACCTGTTCAATGACAACTTCAGTTCCATGAGTAGCTTCGGATACATAATCTCTGCGAATTTGAACACTATTCATACTGTATTCTTTCAATTTCGGAATATCTACGGTAGCTGAATATCTATTGATGGATCCATACTGTGTACTTGTGACTCGCCACACATTTCCAAACCAGGACGCAGCTGTCTTTAGTCCCATTCCAAACTCATTTCTTCCAGACTGCATATCGTTTCTGGAATCAAGTAAAATCGCGTCGCGAAATCGATCAAATTCCATGCCATATGCATTATCTGAAATAGTTAATATATTAGTAACTGTGTTATATCTTATGGAAACAACCAATTTATCAAACTCTGGAACTTTATCAAGTACATCTGCGTGAGAAATATACGACTGTGTTGAATTATCTACAAATTCAGCAATCGCATACCATGGTTTGTAGCTTAATCTTGAAAAAACATTCAGTATACTTGCAGCAGGCTGGATATTCAGTTCAAACTCATCTTCTTTTTCTGTTGTGGCTGCATAGTCAAACTTAAAATCGTCAAAAGTTACACTTCTATTTTTCTCCTTAATAGAGTTACTATCATCCAAATCGGCCGAAATTCTGTGAATATCTACTTTTTTTAATGAAGAAATAGTCGGGGTAGGAATATCCTCGTACATAATTTCTACTCCACAATCTCTAATTGCATCACGACAGGCACGTTCGATTCCTGGTTGAGCATTATTTACTATTTCGCGATATAGAGAATTCCCTTTGGCAGCTGATAATGCGGTTTTAAATGCATCAACTCCAAAATCCTTAAATATGCTTACTATTAAAAAATACGTAAAGCTTTTACTTGTCCCCATCTTATAACACTTACCATTTCTCATACACGAGTATATATCGAAATACATTTTCAAAGAAGACTCCGGTCTAGTCACTTTATTTTTTAACGAAAACAATGCATATTTTGTTGTACATTTACCATCGTACACATCTTTGGCAGCATTGTATATAATTTGCATTTCTGTCAAATCAACAAGTGCTTTATTCATAAGTAAGATTCCTTCTTTCCTTTCTTCGTATTATTTTTTTCGCAATTCAAACAGGCTTTTGCATATAATTTTTAATACTCTTACGTTTACTGAATTTCCTAATTGCCGATATATCTGTTTATCAGTTCCCGTAAACTTATATCTCTGGTCGAAACTTTGAAGGTTGGCTGCTTCTCTGGGAGTTATATAGCGATATGCGTTTTTCTTATTATCCCAAACAATTGGTGTATTCACAATTGCCACAAGGGATGGGAAAGAAGTTGTCCTTTTGCACCGTATACCCGACTGTCGAATTTGTATTATTGCATCGTGAATATCATTTACATCTTTACCACAGTTCCATTCAAACTTCTGATAAAGTTTTATTCTACTGAACATATCATACTTAAGAACCCATGCATCGATAAATTCTCTATGTTTTAGGTAAAGTTCTCTGTTCTTATCAACAAAACGTTTTTTCCAGTTTGGCATATCGTCATATCCAACTAATGTTCTTAATTCATTATCATTTTCAAGGCCTATACCAAAACAGCTAATCCAGATTGGAAACCCAATAACCTTTATACCTGTTCCTATCCTAAATTCATCCCATGCATCAATCATTAGTGCCTGTTCATCAGAAATTAAATAATCATCTGATACATCTTCCTCTAAAATACTTAGCGCATCTCCGAGTTTGCAGTTCTTCAGGAATTTTTCAATGCATAAATCTTTTTTTGTAATATGCCCTTGCTCCTGAATAATGGCATTACAGCATTCTTTCTTTACGCCAAGAATATATACTCGCTCCCTTATTTGCGGAAGACCAAAATCAGAAGGTGATAAGATTAAAGCTTCTTTCGTAATTATAAAATCTCGCTTCAGTAATTCTGTTCTGATTACTTCCCAATTCTCTGTTTTATCTGCAAGGTTTCTAACATTTTCTAAAACGATAAACTTTACCTCTCGATGTGCATCTAAGATATCCATTATTTTATAGAACAGATTTCCTCGTGTCTGGTCCTGAAATCCTTTTTGATGTCCTGCCTTGCTGAATGGTTGACACGGAAAACCAGCGCACAAAACATCAAACGGAGGAATTTCAAAAGGGTCTATTTTATTAACATCCCCATGCACAAAACCTTCGTTGGTCTTAAAATTTTTACTATAGGTTTCCACACACGCCTGATTTATCTCCGCAGCCATAACACACTCACCACCCAAAAACCGCATAGCCTGATGAAATCCTCCAATTCCTGCAAAGAGATCAATGAATCTAAATTTAGCATTTGATTCAAGTTTTTTTATTTTACTTTCAATTTCTGGTTTCGAAATATCTTCAGGAATCAACCATCGATTCTTTTTCTTGATTGCACCTGTAAGTTTTCCTCTAGAACATAGAACTGTCACCCAAGTTGAAGATACTCCCCACTTTGCAGCAAGTTCTTTCGCTGAAATATATTTATCCATTTCTTTGTTTCTCCATCATATTTTTGATATTGTTTGTGTCACAAGCACTAGCCTAATAAACTCTTTTACTCTGATATTATAAAATAGTCCTTTTTCAACTTTGCATACCCTATATTGTCCGTAAATATTATGCATCCTATAACTCAGTTTCCCCGCTGCTATTAAAAAATATTGCTACTATTAAACTATTAATTCTAATATTTGTAGCTTCTTTTCCTAAGTGTCTATAGTTACTAAGAATCATTTTTGTAAGTTGCATAATAATTTTCCAGCACAAGTCAAACAATATACTTTATATCTAGCTTTCTATATTTTTTCTTTAATACTAATATACTATTTAAAACACTTATTTTCTAATAACCACTCTAAACAACATACCTAGTATTCATGTTCCAATTTCAAGCTTTCACATAAACTCTAAAAGTTCCATTTAATTAATTTTTCATCTATGTCATCATTAATGTATCCGGCTTACAAAATTAATCATATACACAACAATTATTAAATGATTATAGTATCTCAACTATTATCTTTTCGATATTTGAAGATATATGAGAAAATATCAATTGTTGGTTCCTTTTATATGCTTAAAAATATGCAACACACTATTCATATATATTTATTAGTAAGACTTTACATTCTTCGCTTCCATACATTTTGATTTATTTGTAAATAGGTCAACAACTTTAATTTATATTTACTTACCCGGCATAAAATAGTTATATAATATTTCACCCTCCTTGTTACCTTTTGTAGGTGGTGCTTCATTCCATAGCAATGCTTTGTTTTCGAAAGCAAACTTTACCTCTGCATAATTCACTTTGTCATATCCCTTTATGTCAACATCTTTAAGATAATCTTCAACTTCTATTTCATATAAAATAAATGTATTATATTTCTCATAAATATATCTATATTTTACACTTGCTTTATCTACATATGTTGTGAACTCATACACATTTTCATAAAATCTAGTCGAGATAAGTTTATTTTCAGGTATAGAAATCATTGCTCTTAGGATTTCTTTAATCTCAGATACAATATTATTACTACTTCCAACCTGTAGACATTTTAAACCTTCTTTATCTCTCTCTGTTCCAAAAATTGCCCATAATCTTTTCTTCTTATTACTATCAGATATTTTAAAATTACGTATTTGATTTTCATTAATATTACTGAATTCACATATCATTCTCAAATAAGGTTCTTCTATAGGGTTTTCTGCATTATAATTTATCATTTTAGTTCTCCATGATTATATATTCACAATCTAATCTGAGTTCTTCTTCGAAATAACATATATTTAAAAATCGTATTTTTAAGGTTACCTTCATATTTTCTGATGACAAAACAACTATATGATAGTTAAAATATACTTTTATGATACTTGTTCTCATCTACTAACCCTTGCATATTACCTAATAACAGTCCATCTATATTGCTACTGGGCAGCACTTGGGTTTAATGAGTAGATGTAGTCTCGCTCGAAATATATATATTTCATTTCAGTTTATCTTATTCTTCAAACATACTATAGGCAATGTATATAAATATAAATAGTTTTATATTTGACTTGGATTTAAATCAATTATTTTTTCTTTTAATACTGCCTTGCCTAAACTGTACATACTAGTATCTAAAGTCTTGCCACTTCTTTCATCAGTAACTGCTGAATCATCATTTTTGTCCCATTTAAAGTAAAAATGTAAACAACTATCATCGTTAGTTTTGTTTTTGTCTTTCCTTTGTTATCTTTATTATTATTATTCCGATTAACTCTTTTAATTTTTCACTGCTAATTCTAAGGTATGGGTATTCATTTCTTTCATTTGCTTCTCTAACTATAAAATAATAATATTTGTCTTCGGCTTGGGATTCGTCTTTAAGCATACTCCTAGGAACTGCATACCAAGTTCCACAATTATCAGTATCTTCTTCATTCCAATTACGACTTGTAAATACGTAATTATTCGAGCCAACTTATATATCGGTTATTTCCGACTGACACTCCAATTACATTTTGATTGCATCTACCGTCATTACATGTATCAGTACTAATAGCTTCCCCATCTTTTTCGTAACTATCAATATTTTTATAGCTATTGATATTTTCAATTGTCTTTTCAATTTTTTCTTTTATTTTATCAGTATCGCTGTATATTTTTGCTTTTTCAATATAATACTTTATATCATCTAAATTATTTTTATACAAGTCAAAGATTTCTTTTAGTTTCTCAGTGTTTATTTTCTCTAAATCAAATATTAAACTTACTGATTCATCAATTCCATCTACAACTGAATTAAAATCTATATAACTTTTTTCTTGTGTATTTTTACCCTCAAAATAGTTCATTTTTTCTAATAAAAACTTCAACTTTTCCTGAGTTGTTCTATTGCCTTAAATACTCTTTATCCTCACTATCTGCTTTTTTCTCTGCAAACTCTTTCTTTGTTTTATTAAACTCATCATCAATTATTTCAATTATTTCATCCCAGCTTTTATCAAATGCAAAAATAAGTTCGACGTTTGATCTTCTGTTATCCTCATACCATGTATAAAATGCATAACATGCAACATTTAAAGTCATAAGCTGAATCATATATTCGATTATTTTTTCGAATTCTATTCCTAATATAATTAGTATAACGAATTCTATTATAAACAAAACAACAAACATTATTAAAGTTCTTACGAGGTTTTTTTCATATATCCTCCAAATTAATAACTGGAAATTAAATTAATACAATATCTTATCTATTTAAAACACATCTAACTCCTATGATAATAAGTAGATGCAGAAAACATGAGTATATGATTTTTGTGTGAATTACCCTCTGTAACTGATTGATGAAGATAGCCTACTATTTAAAAGTGATATGTTATTAAATGCTGAAATTATTTCTGTAAACCAAGAAGAGCCTATCCATTTGACTTGCTTCTCTTGAATTATCCACATATATCTGACTCTCGCTCGCAATTCATGTTTAGAAGGCTGCCTATAAAACTTTGTTGATATTTAAATCTTGAAAAAAATAACAAAATCATATAAATAAATTTCATTTAAGAATAAAATCATTTATTGAACTTGTTGAAAACTAATTTATTTACTAGTAGTCTACTGTGGATTTGTATTTACTCGATGATTTTCAGCTATTTCAGTCTCAATCTTGTCATGAAATTATAATTTCTTCGCAATACATATCAAAGGAATTCTGTCTCGCTGGATAGACAAAAGTTGTCATTATTTCATGACCTAATCTCCCACTTGCAGTAGCCCAGGGACTTAAGCTTCGCGCTTTAATGCGCAGTCACTCAGGGACTCAATCTTCGTGATTTAACTCGCTTTCGTCTCCTGACTGTTGCGGAAGAACTACCTACAGTTCAGACTTCGCAAGGCTTGTCTTCACTGTGTAGTTCTCTCTCTTTCATCTCCTGACCCTTGCAGAGGGGCTACCTACATCTCGACCATTGCGCTGCAGAGTAGTGCTCGGTCTCACTGGGTAGTCGTAAGGCTGGCACTAAGTCAGCACCATATCTCCCACTCGCAGTAGCTCAGGGACTCAAGCATCGTGCCTTACTTGCTTTCGTCTCCTGACTGTTGCGGAGGTACTACCTACAGTTCAGACTTCGCAAGGCTTGTCTTCACAGGGTAGTTCTCACTCGTTCTCATCTCCTGACCCTTGCTGAGGGGCTACCAGCAGCTCACTTGTCGCTCCACTCCGCGGTGCTCGAGTTCGCTGGGTAGTCATAGTTCTAGCGGCTCCGCCCCTAGAACTACTCCCACTCAATTGTTCCTGTTGGTTTTGGGGTGAAGTCATACAGCACTCTGTTTACACCTTTGACTTCGCTTGTGATTTTTTCTACGATATGTTGCATCAGTTCGAATGGGATATTCTCTACTGTTGCTGTCATTGCATCTACTGTGTTTACGGCTCTGATGATTACCGGCCACTCAAAGCTTCTTAATCCTTCTTTGATGCCTGTTGATTTGAAGTCCGGTACAACTGTGAAGTACTGCCACACTTTCCCTTCGAGTCCGTTCTTTGCGAATTCTTCTCTGAGGATGGCATCGGATTCTCTTACGGCTTCTAGTCTATCTCTGGTGATTGCGCCTGTGCAGCGTACGCCTAGTCCCGGCCCTGGGAATGGCTGTCTATCTACCATACCTGATGGGAGTCCGAGTGCTCTTCCGACTACTCTTACTTCGTCTTTGAAGAGGAATTTGATTGGCTCTACGAGCTCAAACTGGAGGTCTTCCGGGAGTCCGCCTACGTTATGGTGGGCTTTGACGTTGCCGCTTTCGAGGATATCCGGATAGATTGTGCCCTGTGCCAGGAAGTCTATGCCTGAAAGCTTGCGTGCTTCTTCTTCGAATACGCGGATGAACTCGCCTCCGATGATCTTTCTCTTCTCTTCCGGCTCTTCTACTCCTGCGAGTTTGTCCAAGAATCTATCTGTTGCGTCTACGTATACGAGGTTTGCCTCCATTTCATCGCGGAACACCTGTACTACCTGCTCCGGCTCGCCTTTTCTGAGGAGTCCGTGATTTACGTGAACGCACACCAGCTGCTTTCCTACTGCCTTTATGAGGAGCGCTGCCACTACTGATGAATCTACTCCACCTGAGAGTGCAAGGAGCACTTTTCTGTCCCCGATTTGTTCGCGCAGGGTCTTTAACTGCTCGTCGATAAACGTCTGTGCCTGCGTTGGTGTCTTGATTCTCTCCATGCTTTCCGGTCTCTTGTTGCTATCCATTTATTCCTCCCGTTTATGCTTATCTTTTACTTTTAAATTCATTATGTTTCAATATATATTATCTTGAAAATATTATAACATCTATTCATCCCTTTTTGATTAAAAATTTTGTCGATATCAACAACAACGAGCAAGCTTCTGTTATCTCTTACAGAAACCCGAAGTTCCGAGACTATGTTCTGTAAGCTAATGCTAATACATCAAAGAAAACAGGCAGTAGAAAATATCTCCGAAAAATGGTATAAAATTATATAGATGCTTTGTCAGCTGTATAATATGAATAAGAATATAAAACGAGGAGTGTAACCATGAAATATTTACTTTTCTTATTGGTGCCGTTAGGAATAGCTCTGTTTATTATAAGCCTTAAGAACCTCATACGTTTTACTAAAACAGAAATACTGTATGAAATGTCCTGTAGCAGAGATAATGGGTCTTTTACGCTCAGCGATGACGGAAAATACGGGTTATGGATTAGCGGCAAGCTTTTTTCAGTTTCCCCGGTTGGAAACTTCGGTTTCAGGATTATCAATCAAGGGACAGGTGAAGAGATTCCTCTTTCGCTAAGTATTATGCATAGCAAGGTGAATGGTTTTGAAACAGGAAGAATGGAACTTTACTATTTTTTTGCAAAGAAAGGAAGATATGTAATTTCCTTAGATGGTAGAGCAAATGCCATAGATAAAGTGGGTGCATCTATCAGGAATGCAATCATCAAGCAGCCTATTGATTTAAGTAAGTACTCTGTTCAAATCCGCAATCATACTCCCGGATTTTTATTAGTTCTATGCATTTTGGGCGTCATCTTCTCTTCCATGGCTACGCTTTTAGGAATTGTCCTTCCGGTCGTTTTGTAAAAATCAAGTCATTTATATAGCAAAACAGGAGCCTCTTTCGTGAAGCTCCTGTTTTTGTATCTATAAGTTTGACGTGCTCTATGACGTACTCTATGTAATCTGTCTAACTTATATACTCTACTTCATCTAACTTATCTTATCTATCTTATTTTCCGAAGAACAGTTCCATGTCCTCTTCTACTGTGCCGATTCCTGCGATTCCGAAGTTATCTACGAGAACCTTTGTCACATTTGGTGATAAGAATGCCGGAAGTGTTGGTCCAAGGTGTATGTTCTTTACGCCAAGGTATAGAAGCGCTAGGAGTACGATTACCGCTTTCTGCTCATACCATGCGATGTTGTATATTATTGGAAGATCGTTGATGTCGTCCAGTTCGAATACTTCCTTTAGCTTGAGGGCGATTAGTGCCAGTGAGTATGAATCGTTGCACTGTCCTGCGTCCAGTACTCTTGGAATTCCTCCGATGTCTCCGAGATTTAGCTTGTTGTACTTATACTTTGCGCAGCCTGCTGTCAGGATAACTGTGTCCGGTGCCAGTGCCTTTGCAAACTCTGTGTAGTAGTCTCTTGACTTCATTCTGCCGTCGCATCCGCCCATTACTATGAACTTCTTGATTGCACCGCTCTTCACTGCGTCTACTACCTTATCTGCCAGTGCAAATACCTGCTCGTGTGCGAATCCGCCGACAATGCTTCCTGTCTCAATTTCTGTTGGAGGTGGGCACTGCTTCGCCTGCTCTATGATTGCGCTGAAGTCCTTTGTTTCGCCGTACTTACCGTCGATGTGCTTGCAGCCCGGGAATCCTGCAGCTCCTGTTGTCCAAAGTCTATCCTTGTAACTATCCTTAGGTGGCACGATGCAGTTTGTTGTCATGAGGATTGGTCCGTTGAAGCTCTCAAACTCCTCCTTCTGCTTCCACCAAGCGTTACCATAGTTACCTGCCAGATTGTCGTACTTCTTGAATGCCGGATAGTAGTTTGCCGGTAGCATCTCTGAGTGTGTGTAAACGTCTACGCCTGTTCCCTTTGTCTGCTCCAGTAGCATCTCCAGGTCGCGTAGGTCGTGTCCTGAAATCAAGATAGCCGGGTTCTTTCTAACGCCTATCTGTACCTCTGTAATCTCCGGATTTCCGTATGCTCCCGTGTTTGCTCTGTCTAGTAGTGCCATGCCTGAAACTCCGTACTTACCTGTTTCAAGTGTTAGTGCTACAAGATCATCCACTGAAAGTGTGTCATCCAGTGTCTTAGCTAGAGCTTCCTGTATAAATGCATCTACTTCCGCATCTGCCTCTAGTAGTGCGTTTGCGTGCTTGCTGTATGCTGCAAGACCCTTTAGTCCGTATGTGATAAGCTCTCTGAGTGAACGAATGTCCTCGTTTTCCGTTGCGAGTACGCCAACTTCCGCTGCTGTTGCCATGATTTGATACTGCGCTCTATCCTCTGTGTACCACTTTGCTGCGTGTGGAAGTACCGATGCGTCGTCCAGCTGTGCGAGTAACTCCTGCTTTGTTTTTAGAGTCAAAGCGATTCTGTCCTCGATATACTTATCATCAAAGTTAGCATTAGTGATTGTTACAAACAGGTTGAATGTAACCATCTGATCTACTTCCGGTGCAATCTTCTTACCTTCCTTGCGAAGTGCTGTAGTTACTGCTGAAAGTCCCTTTGTTGCATATATTAATACGTCCTGAAGTCCTGAAACCGCTGCAGTCTTTCCACAGACACCCTGAACTGTACAGCCCTTTCCGCCGGCTGTCTCCTGACACTGATAACAAAACATTTTGTTTTCCATTTTTCTCCTCTTTTCTATATATCAAAAGTATTAATAAGTTTTCTTATACGCTGATTATATGCGGCTCTCCATCAAAACTCGGTAACATATGTTACATTTTGAAAAAAGCTTATATTTTTCATCAAATTTTTTTCGCAAATTTTTTCGCATCTTTTTCAAATTGAAAATGAATTTCATATTGACGTGCTATTTCTACGGGTATAAAATGAAAATGGTTTTCAATTTAAGGAGATTTGCATATGAAAGCGAAAGGACAATATAAAACAAATCAGCGCAAGGAGCTTCAGAGCTATCTTAAGACAATCGCAGGTGAACACACCACGGTTGCCGAAATCTGCAATCACTTCTGCGCACATGGCAAGAGCATTGGAACCTCTACTGTCTATCGTCAGCTCGAGAGAATGGTTGACGAGGGTATTGTCGAAAAGTACATCGTTGATACATCAAGCCCTGCATGTTTTGTCTATGTAGGCGAGCACATGCATGCTCACATCAGGCGCCACTATCACTGCAAGTGTGAGAAGTGCGGCGAGCTTTTCCATATAACATGCGACGAACTTGATTCCTTGGAGGAGCATCTTCTCAAGGATCATAACTTTGCTTTTGACAACATGCGTACCGTCTTCTACGGGATTTGTGGAAATTGCCGAAGCTAATCAGTGCTTCAACTTAATAGACCAAGCTTTTATTGCACGCTTTGATGTGCAATTTATTACGTTTTACTGTTATTTTTGATGGAGGAAATAATGAAAAAATTTATCACTTTACTACTTATCGCAGTACTCTCCGTTTGCGCACTTAGCGGCTGTGGCAATTCCAAATCAAACGAAAGTACAAATGGTAAGAAGCTCAAAGTCGTTACAACTATCTTCCCTGAATACGACTGGGTTATGCAGATTTTAGGCGACAAGGCTGACAAGGCTGATGTCACCATGCTTTTAGATAAGGGCGTTGATCTTCACAGCTACCAGCCATCTACCGCTGACATCTCAAAGATTTCCGAAGCTGATGTTTTCATCTACGTTGGCGGTGAGTCCGACGAGTGGGTTAAGGACGTACTCAAGCAGGCTAAGAACAAGAACCTCAAGGTTATCAACCTAATGGATGTAATTGGTGATAAGGCCAAGGAAGAAGAAGTCAAGGAAGGCATGCAGGCTGAGGATGAGCATGATCACGATAAGGACAAAGACCACGACGAAAAGCACGATCAGGACAAGGATTCAGACCACGACAAGGAACACGATCACGACAAAGATGAACCTGAATACGATGAGCACGTTTGGCTATCTCTTAAGAACGCAAAGATTTTCACCAAGAAGATTAGCGATGTTCTCTCTGAGGTAGATAAGGACAATGCCAAGACATATAAGGCTAACTACAAAAACTATGCCAAGAAGCTGGATGAACTCGACAAGAAGTACGCTGAAGCCGTTTCTTCCGCAAAGGTCAAGACTTTGGTATTCGGCGACCGCTTCCCATTCCGTTACCTCGTAAACGACTACGGTCTAGATTACTACGCTGCTTTTGTAGGTTGTTCGGCTGAATCAGAGGCAAGTTTTGAAACCATAACTTTCCTAGCTAAAAAGATCGATGAGCTTGGACTAAAGCATATCCTTACAATAGAAGGTAAGAATCACAAGATTGCTAAGGCGGTTATAGAAAACACTAAGAATAAAAGTCAAAAGATATTAACTCTGGACTCAATGCAGTCTACTACATCAAATGATGTAAAGAACGGCGCGACCTACCTCGGTATCATGGAGAAGAATCTCGAGGTGTTAAAAAAGGCGCTGAAATAAGCAACTTCAGGAGGAAAAATGGCTCAAATCATCTGTCAAAATCTATCGGTTGGATATGATTCCAAGGTAATATTAAAAAATCTAAGCTTTGAGGTAAACAAAGGTGACTATCTTTGCATTGTCGGAGAAAACGGTTCCGGAAAGACAACGCTCATTAAGAGCATCCTGGGGCTTATTCCGACCATCTCCGGAAAGCTTGAGACGGGTGAGGGGCTGAAATCTAACGAAATCGGCTATCTGCCGCAGCAAACCATCGTTCAGCGCGACTTCCCCGCATCGGTCAAGGAGATTGTTCTCTCCGGATGTCAGGGACGCATGGGACTTCGCCCATTCTACTCTAAATCCGATAGGCTTCTCGCTGAAAAGAACATGAAAAAGATGGATATAACCGATTTATCAAAGCGCTGCTACCGCGAGCTTTCGGGCGGGCAGCAGCAGCGCGTTTTGCTGGCTAGAGCTCTATGCGCTACACAGAAGCTCCTTTTACTGGATGAGCCGGTTTCCGGCCTTGATCCGAGAGTAACAGCAGAGATGTATCAGACCATCAAGTCTTTGAACGATGAAGGAATCAGCATAATCATGATTTCACACGATGTGGATGCTGCTGTGAAGTATGCGAGCCATATCCTCCATATCGGTAACACCGTATTCTATGGAACGACTGACGAGTATGTAAACAGCCATATCGGACACATATTTTTGGAAAGAGAGGGACAATCTAATGACTAGTATAATTAACGACTTCATGCATTATTTAGAATATCCCTTTGTCAGATATGCGATAGTTGTCGGAATCCTGATTGCCCTCTGTTCTTCACTGCTAGGTGTAACTCTAGTGCTGAAGCGTTTCTCATACATAGGGGACGGGCTTTCACACGTGGCCTTCGGTGCCATGGCTATAGCCGGTGTGCTTAAACTTACGAATCAAACAATAGTAATTCTACCAGTCACCGTAATATCCGCGATTTTGATTCTCAGAACAGGTCAAAATACAAAGATTAAAGGTGATGCCACTATCGCAATGATTTCCGTCGGCTCGCTCGCCTTCGGTTATCTGCTGCTCAATATCTTTTCGAGTTCCTCGAATCTTTCGGGTGACGTCTGCGTCACCCTCTTCGGTTCGACATCGATTTTGACGCTTAAAAGCAGCGATGTTTTGCTTTGCGTTGTACTTTCCATCATAGTTGTAGCGATATTCATCTTCCTGTATAACAAGATTTTTGCTGTCACCTTTGATGAAAACTTTGCGATGTCTGCGGGCACGAATGTCAAGCTTTACAATTTCTTGATTGCTGTTATGATTGCTGTTATAATTGTTTTAGCGATGAATCTTGTAGGTTCACTGCTGATTTCGGCACTCGTAATTTTTCCGGCACTCTCGAGCATGAGGGTTTACAACAGTTTTAAGTCTGTAACCATCTGCTCTGCCATCATATCCGTCCTATGTGCAGTCCTCGGCATGGCGATTTCCATCCTCGGAAATACTCCGGTGGGCTCCACCATCGTCGCTGTCGATGCCATTTTCTTCGGCATCTTCACATTGATAGGAAAAATTGCATCAAAGAGAGCTTAGCTCAGCTTGACTAAAGCCAAGAACGGCCTTTTCGGCCTGTAAAATATCGAGAAATACCGGAGGCAAAGATATGAAAAAATTTTTAGCATGTATAATCTGCCTCACCCTTGCATTTGGCGTAACTGCGTGTGGAAAGGCAAGCGATAAGGATTCTAACGGAGATAGCAAGATTATCTCAGATGCCAAGAATAAGCAGGAGAATTCCAAAAGTGATACTAAGAAAGAAGTAACTAAGAAGGCTGTCGATGGCAACAATGGCAAGACACAAACCGGCAAGAGCAAGTCTAAGACCAAAAGCAATAAGATAGACATCGACCTAAACAATCTGAATGCAAATGTCGTTTATGCTCAGGTTTTCCAGATGATGACAGAACCCGACAAGTTTATCGGTAAGCGCATCAGAATGTCCGGACAGTTCAATGTCTACGCTGCCGAGGCGGGTAACGAAAGCGGAGCTACTGAGTACTATGCTATCATAATCGCAGATGCTCAGGCCTGTTG
>ERZ773022.918-NODE-918-length-21578-cov-4.593319_pt1 | contig 21578 bp, 18 predicted proteins | sample MGYA00580839_ERZ773022 | MGnify/ENA primary metagenome ERZ773022 (study PRJEB29015, sample SAMEA2738020) | human oral metagenome | biome: human oral; feature: human-associated habitat; material: dental | place: China | collected 2044 ... | reverse complement strand
TCGGGTGTTTCTGTCTCTTCCCAATTATATAGTTCTCCTAGAAAGGCGTTATAGACGCGCCCGATGTCCCACTCCCGCGACGGAATCGATGGTGGGGTTTCACCGACTTCTATGCAAAATTTTTGGAGAATCTTGCCTTTGAATGCGGTGCAGGTGGGGAGAAGACCTCCATCAATGGACGCTGTAAGCACTGTATCGATGAAGTAAATTTTGGATGAGTATGTTTCGATATCTTTGAGAATCTGCTCAATGAATTCCTCTCGCTTTTCTTTGTTTTCTACGTGGCATAGCAGTTTATAGACAACCCTTCCAACGGCGTCGAAAAGTCTTTGTTGCTTAGGAAAGGAACCAATGAGATTTAGGAGTGTGATAGATCCTGGTACCGCCATGTTGTCGATGAATTTTTCTTCGAGGGTGTTGAAGCCGAAGATAACATCTGCAAGCATCTCGAGGCTCACTGATTCGGTTAGATATTTTTTTAGTGCTGCTTGGTCATTTAGAAAATCCAAAGCGTGCTCAGAATATCGGAATGCGATGAGTTGGTCCGATGCGACTCGATCAAAGTAGAGATTGAGAAACTCAATGTCGGCCATTCGATGTGCAGCCCGCCAACTGCCAAGATCCCCAGACTCATGGGCAGATAGTGCAGCGGGAAACACATACTCGATAAGCGAATGAATGACGTTATCATCAGGAAAGTCCTCAAGCAGCTTCTCAATAGTCTTTTTTGATCGTTCATCTTTTTGATCCATAAAGTTGTATGCCTCTGTGAGTTCATATCGAAGTTTCACGAGACGCCGAAAGATTTCAGGATGGAAAATGCGGAGCGCTTCCATCGCAAAAAGATCAACAAGATCAATTTGGTCACCAAGGTTTTTGATTGTCTGCTTGGTAGAGATGAAGTACCGTTTGACGTCACGAATAGTTGAGAGGAGCGGCATGATTACTTTCGGGTAGACTAGATAGTCCCATCGATCCTCGTCGAAAGTTGTGTTCGTTATCAAAGCGAGAATGTGATCCAACTCTGCGGATATACGAGATTGAAATGGTTTCCATTGTGCTTGCGGAACGTCGAAGCTCAGAAGGACAATCTTTTCAAGATATGCACGTCCCGAGATACCGTCTTCAGAGAGAGCTTGCTCTACACGTTCTCTGTCGAAGGCCAGTAAATAGATGATGTTTGGGAAGCTGGCTGTCAGACGGGCAAGTTTGAAGATTTCACGGATCTCAATCTTAGTGAGTCGGTCGATGTCATCAATGACGACCACGATAGGCTCTTCAAGTTTACTGAGTGCTTTGGTGATGTCGTCTTTTACTTCCTGCACACTGCGGTCTGCACTCGTTGTTCCCGCAGCACCGACAATTAGATCCCCTACCGCACCAGCGCCGGGAAAAGGGATCAGCTGAAAGGCGGGCCTAAGGATACCGCCATACTTTTGAAGCAACTTAGCTATCTTACGGAAACGTCTCTTATTCTTGTTCTTGACCTTGAGTTCCGCTCCGATTTGAGCGAAGAAGAAGTCGACGAGTTGATCCGAACCGGAGAACATCCAAGGGTTGAAATCAATGACAGTGAGAGCCTGTCTGGTTTCCGACTCTTCTGGCGTTGGATCTGACTCCTTGGGGATCCCTTCGAACTCTTCGCGCATTAGATTGATAAAAGAACTTTTACCATGCCCCCATGGCCCCAATACTGCTACAACGAGTCCTTGGCTTGCGTCGAGCTCCAAGATTGATTGCGCAAATTCCCGTGCGACGGGTGCGCGTCCAAGATCATCTTCGGCTGCGGACCTGATCGGTGCGTCGATCAGGGGTCTTTCGCCGGAACAGTCGTTGCTGCATGTCATTTTCTTCTCAAGCTCCTTTACTTTGAGTTCTGGAGATACGGCGATGTCTACCCGCTTGCCCAATTGTCTCACGAATGATGCTTGGCGCACCGACGAGTCCAGCCAAAGCGAGGCTCACCTTTCGTCTGTGAGCATTCGTTTGCGGGCTTCGGGACAGGAAAAGAAACAATGTGTTTGCAGCGTGGGGAACAGTGTAACGGAGGTGCCCGCCCGCCAGATGGCAAGTTGTATTTGTCCTGGTCAATGTTGAAAACGACAGTTGCCTTTGCAGCATTCACTTGTTTTTATTTCGATGGACTTAGGGATCACACGTGAAAGTTGTGGTGGTTGCCTGCCATTGCCGGCGCAGAACTGACGACTGCGGGTGACTAGCGCCGTCGGCCCGACGGCATCGGCGTCGTGCCGCTTGCCCTGATCGGCGCGTGACGACGCGCAGAATGCGATGACACATAGGCGGAAGGCGACGGCGCGTGGGACAAGATGGAACGCAGGGCGTGACAGAACGCCGTGTGCGGCAGCGTGCGGACCGTGATGGCACGCAACATGCAGCGGCCGCGGAGAGTCCGGTCAGACGCCTGCGTTCAAGGCCGGAGCGCGTGCAGCGGGAAGGTGATTGTGCCGTCGGGCAGGGTCGCCGTGAAGCCGGTTCCTGTGATCACCGCTCTGAAGGTCGACGGCGCAGGCGAGGCTCTCAGCTCCGCGCTGTGCTTGCCCGCCGCCGAGCTTCACCTCGATGGCTGCCCAGTTTCCGTTGGGCATCGTCAGAACCGCATCGATCTCACGCCCGTTGGAGTCGCGATAGTGATGTACGTGTCCGCCCAAGGCCTCCGCGTAGACGAGCAGGTCGTGGACAACTGCGGATTCAAAGAGGAAACCGAGCGTTTCCAGGTCCGCGCTCAGACGGTTGGCGTCGGCTTGCAGAGCTGCGGCTGCCAGCGCGGGGTCCGCCAGGTGATATTTGGGCGAACGGCGCAAACGAGCCTTGGACCGTAGGGAAATGACCCATGGCTGGATTTTCTCTAGCAGGAAAACTCGCTCTAGCAGCTCAAGGAGCTTGGCAGTTGTGCCCTCGGAAGGCGCGGGGAGCGTCCGCGCAATGTCTTTGCGCAGCGTCGCCTGGGAAACCTCGCTCGCGGAGGAACGGGCCAGCGAGGCAATGAGCTGTTCGACGACTGCGGGTTCCGAGCGCAGATTCGCGAGCCTGTTGATGTCAGTGGTTGCGATGTCCTTGATGTAGCTCTCCATGCTCCGTGCTGCGATATCCGACGGAGAGTTCAGCAGACCAGGGAATCCGGGGCGCAAAATGCTCTGGACAATGTGCTCAAGCGGGGCTGCGGAGATTGAGGGTTGCGGTGACTCGCCTTCGAACAGCGCGCTTAGCGACACTCCGCCGTTGTCGAGGCTGTTCTCCTTTTCTGCCCAGGTCATGGTGCGCTGACGGACTCGGATGAAGCGCGCTGCGCCAGTGTGCCGGATTGGGTCGGCGGCAGGAACGGCCGAACCCGTGAGGATGAAGCGTCCGGGTTCGGAGGAAAAATCGACCTCTCTGCGCGCCAGATTCCAGATCTGGGGGATCAGCTGCCATTCGTCGAGAAGGCGAGGGGAAGCCCCGGCCAGCAGCAGACGCGGATCGATCTCGGCCGCAGTTTGGGCCTCTGGTGTGTCTAGCAGCGTGTAGGACGACGCGTGTGCAAGGCCCGTCATGGTCTTGCCGCAGCCTCGAGGGCCTTCCAGAATGGCTGCACCAGCTGAGTCAAGCACGCGAATCATGAGCGGGTCCACGGCGCCCGGCTCCTATCCGCCATCCCGTCCCTGCTCAACCAGCAGCGCCTCGATGCGCTTCATGGGAACCACGAGCTGGAGTGGGTCGGCTGGCGAGGCGAGCGCGTCCACATGGTGCATGTAGAAGGACTTCGCCGCGGCGTCGCGGCAGTGAATGAGAACGCATGCTGCGCCGAGGGACTCGCTTGCTGTCAGTGCTCTTCGAAGAGCGTCCTGTAGCATGGCCATCCCGATTCCTTGTCCGGTTGCACGTTCATCGACTGCGAGCCTGGCGAGCAATATGCATGGAATGTCACTCGGGCGACGCATGGCGAAATGCTCGTCTACGCTTGCCTTGCTCACGCCGCCTGCGGCTAGCGCGTAGTAGCCCACAACACGCTTATCGGCGCATGCGACGTAGGTCACTGCATTGTTGTTCCGTTGATTTTCCCATGCAAACTTCTGAAACCACGTGTCGAGCTCGTCAACGCCCGATCTGAAGCCCTTACGCGAATCCTCTTTCTGCAGGCGACGCGGTGCTAGCAGCGTTGCGTTCATGAATCGTCGCGCAACGTGATTTCAGAGCCAATGGGGCTTTCACGTTCAAATAGTCGCCGTAACTTGGCGGTTTCGATCGGCGAGTCAAGTGCTTCCAGGAAGAGCGAGTACTCCTCGTCGGAGAGCGTGAACCAACGGCGGTCCGCGAGCACTCGTTCGGCGTGCTCGACGGCGCTTCTCAAAATGAACTCTGAAACCGTCGAATCGCTTAACTCAGCCGCATGGCGTATCGCAGCCTCTTGCCGTTCGCTGGCGCGAAGGTTGATGCGACGTGTTTTGGCGGTTGTCGGCATAGAAACTCCTTTCGCGTACGTACATTGTACATCCATAATTCGGTTTCGGCAATGATGCGGCTTGCTGCTTTCCTTGCAAGGCCCTCATTTGGAGCCTCCCTCCGTCGGCGGAGTGGCGCTGGAAGGGTTGCAGTCATAGACTTCGCAAGGATCGTCGCTGGAAGGCCGGTACTCATGCCGTTTGTACGAAGAATTGTCGATGAGCAACGTGCCCCAGACGGCCAGAATCAGGGAGAAGGTGACCGCGAGGAGGGCGAGGGCGGTTCGGAGCTGGCGCACTTCGCGACTGCGCGTCGCACGGATCATCGTCCACAGGGCTATTGCGGCGCACGCGAGAGCGTAGATTCCCAGGAACAGAAGGCCCGGGCGCCACACAAGAATTTTGCACTCCCCTCCCTCGGGGCAAAGGTCTTTGTACTGCCACGTGAAAATGGCGACTCCGCCGGATATTGCTGCGCCGACAAGTATGAAGACGCCCGCTATGGAAAGGTCGCGGATCCGCCGCGCAGGCCATGATGGCTGCCGTTCGTGGAGCTCTTTTTCTTGTTTTTGCGTCATGCGGCGACGCTATAAGACCTCTTCACCATGCGTCAACGGCGCAAGGCTCCTCCGAACTGCGGGAGAACTCTCTGGGTCCGCGATTCAAGGCCCTTTCGAAGTCTTCGCGCCGATCTCCCTGCCGGCGGTCCGCGTGGATCTTCTTTCCGTTGACGATGTGACGTTCGAAGGATCGGATCATCAGGGCCGCGAAGATCACCGGGATCGCCAGGGTCTTGAAGATCGCCGGGGTCGCGAAGATCGCCGGGGTCACCAGGGGCGGGAAGATCGCGAAGCTCGCCAGGATCGCCGATGAACGTCCTGCTCCCGTCAGGATCGGCAGAGAGTCTCGCCGGAATGAAGAAGGTCTTGCCGGGATGCAGAAAGTCTCGCCGGGATGCATCAACCGCCAGTTGATTCGCTGTGCCTGCAGGGCGCGTCAACCGCCGGGATGTGTCAACCGCCGGGCGGCGGGAAGTAAGGATCGTCGAAAAGGGCGTCGAGGAACGGCACGCCCACTATAGACAGGGCAAGGGCGAGAGTGACTGAGAGGAGGACGAGGACGGTTCGCATCTCCCGCACATCGCGCTTGCGCATTGCACGTACTATCTTCCGCAGGGCGATTGCAGCGCTGACAAGTGCGAAGACCCCCAGGAACAGGAGGCCTGGACGCCGCACCACGTATACGCAGTCAACAGTTGCCTTGGGGCATTCACTTTCGAATTTCCAGAGGAGGACTGCGGCTCCGCCGGTCAGCGCCGCGAAGGCAAGTATGATCGTGCCCGCTATAGAAAGGGCCCAGCTCAGCCACGCAGGCCATGATGGCTGCCGTTCGCGGAGCTCTTTTTCTTGTTTTCCCGTCATACGGTGACGCTATAAGACCTTTTCGCCATGCGTCAACGGCGCAAGGTTCTTCCCAAGGGCAGAAGACGCCCTTCGAATGCGCGAAACAAAACGTCTTCCGGGCGGGCAAAGGCTTCTGGAGAAGGCGTCCCGGAGCGTCGAACCCGCCGCCTTTCGCGAAGCGTCTTGCATTGTTCGGGCGCCGTCTCATGCGCCTTGGGGCTGGTCGGCTGCGTCGCCCCGTTCATGCCTCTCGTCAACGGGCGCCGTCTCATGCGCCCCGAGACTGGTCGGCCGCCGCCGCATCAAGCTCCCTTCAGCTGTCTGTAAGGATTCTTCGAAAGGATCGGCGGGGAATGTCTACGTGAGACTCAATCGATGAGCTGTGAAAGGACCGAAGACATGGGCAACAAGGATCGCGCAAACAACGAGAGGGCGTCCGACGTCGTCAACCCCCTTCTGCTTCAGGCTTTCGCCTGGGACATGGCTCCGGATTCGAGCCACTGGCGGCTTCTGGCCCGCAACGCCGAGTTTCTGGCCGCCTGCGGCGTCAGTTCCATATGGCTCCCGCCCGCCTACAAGGGGCATGCCGGGGTGAAGGACGTCGGATACGGCGTCTACGACATGTACGACTTGGGGGAGTTCGATCAGAAAGGCGGCGTGCCCACCAAGTACGGCACCAAGGATGAATACCTCGCGGCTGTTGCGGCGCTGCACGCCGCGGGCGTCTCCGTGGTGGCCGACGTCGTTCTCAACCACCGCATGGGCGGCGAAGCCGTCGAGACCGTGCGCGCCACGCCCGTCGACCCGGGGGACCGCCGTCGGCCCGTCGGCGAGGCCGAGGAGATCCAGGCGTGGACGCGCTACGAATTTCCCGGCCGCGGGGGCGCCTATTCCGACTTCACCTGGGATTGGACGTGTTTCAACGGCTCCGACTGGGATGAAACCCGCGGAATTTCGGGGGTGTGGCTCTTCGAGGGAAAGCAGTGGAACGAGAACGTCGACGACGAGTTCGGCAACTATGACTACCTCATGGGCTGCGACGTCGACGTCGCCGACCCGAAGGTGCGGGCCGAACTCGACAGATGGGGACGCTGGTACGTCGAGACCGCCGACATTGACGGCCTGCGGCTCGACGCCGTCAAACACATCGGCGCGGACTTCTTCGCCGGCTGGCTGCCCGAACTCCGCAAAGCCACCGGACGCGCCCTTCCCGCCGTCGGCGAGTACTGGTCCCACGACGTCGGCGAGCTGAAGGAATACCTTGAAGCGGTCCCGTCCACGAGCCTGTTCGACGTGCCGTTGCACTTCCACCTGCACGCGGCTTCGAACTCCAACGGCGACGTCGATCTTTCCAGGCTCTTCGAGGGCACCCTCGTCGACGCCGACCCCGCCCGCGCCGTCACGTTCGTCGAAAACCACGACACCCAGCCGGGGCAGTCGTTGGCCTCCACCGTCCAGTCGTGGTTCAAACCGTCGGCCTACGCCGTCATCTTGCTGCGAGAGGCCGGAACCCCCTGCGTCTTTTGGGGCGATCTCTTCGGCACGCCCGAGACCGGCGATCTGCCGGCCGTCGCCGAGCTGCCCCTGCTCATGACCATGCGGCGCGCACTCGCGCACGGCCCCCAGCATGACGCCTTCGATGCGCCCGACGTCGTCGGTTTCGCGCGCGAGGGCGACGACGCCCACCCCGGCTCCGGACTGGCGGCGGTGCTCTCGGACCGTCTGGCCGGCGCCAAGCGCCTTTACGTCGGCACGCGCCACGCCGGAAAGAAATGGGTCAGCGTGGTGGGCGGGCACGAACCGGTCGTCGTCGGAGACGACGGCGTCGTAGAACTCTCCGTGAGCGACGGCGGCCTGAGCGTGTACGTGCCGGAGTCGGCCAAGCCAATGCTCGACGGCGCCGAGGAATACCGGCTGCGTGTGGGAAGCGGGGATTGATCGCACCGCGGCTTTATATCGATGGTGGTGTGCGTGTCACGTCCCCAGAGGGCGGTCGCAGGCCGGTGCAACGCCGAGTCAAGCAAGCCGAGGTCCCGGAGTGCCCCACAGCGAGGTCCTCGATAAGGGATAGGGCGTCCTCGAGCGTCAGGCACTCGACCATCGGCGCCCGTTCAGCGACCAGGGCGTTCCAGGACGTTGGCATACCGGTTGCGGATATGGACGGAAGCTTCCTTGACTCGCCGTTCATGCCCGCGGCGTGCGGCCACCTCACGGATCGCCTGGATCGTCGCCTCCTGACGCCAAACGGCCGGTTGGAATGACGCCAAATGTCGGATTAGAGCTGAATCCTTTTGGGAGGAGCGCTGGATAATGGCGGCTCAAAAGAACTATCTGCCAAGAGTCGCAGACCTGATGGTTGAAGAGTCTCTCGGCTATTCGGGCGGTGTTCTTCTCGAGGGTGTTCGGGCGTGCGGCAAGACGATGACCGGACGTCGGCATGCGTCCTCGGAGGTGGCGCTCGATTCCGGGCTGCCCCAGCTGCGTGCGGCCTTAGACGCCGATCCATCCCTGGTTCTGGCGGGCGAGGCGCCGCGCCTCATCGACGGAGGTACGCACCGACAGCGCGGTTCCGGAAACTGTGAGGCCTTCCGAGTTGGATGATCCCACGCGAAACATCCAACCGTTGTGCTGTGGAGCCTGCATCCGTCTCTTCCGGTAGCCCATCTTCCGGTCGATGTTCGTCAATGATCGCTCTTCCGGCTTGAGTTCGGCCATGGCTTGGAGAGACTCGCGCTCGCGGGCGGGGCCATACAGGGCTCGGGTACTTCGGAAGCGTGTATGGAAAGCGAGATGCCGGAGACTGCCACGGCCTCGACTCGGTGGAGAAGCTCGCCGATCCTTTTCTCCCGAGCTGACGCGGGCCCCGCTATGGAGGAGACAGCTCTAGGAGTGCGGAGGCGACTCTTTTGACCGGATCCGTGCCCTGGGAACGTTGTTGGAACCGGGGTTGAAAGGCGAGTCGAGCGGAATCTTCCCGATGACGAGTTCCCGATGACGAGTTTATCGCCATGAGGAAGGGCTGATGAGTTTATCGGCGACGGGCGAACCAGTGCCGCCCGGCCGGGAAGCATGGGTCTCGTTCCCCGTGTGGCGTTGCCTTCGCGCAATAACTGCGTCGAGTGAAGGATTTCGGCTTGTCTCGGCGCCATTGCGGGGCTTTCGGCCACGTTTTGCTCTGGTCAAACGGGCAAGGGCATCCTAGAATGAAAATACTCAATCAAAGAATAGCCCGTCGCTGAGGCGGTGCGCGCACGGCCTACGCTAAGGTGAACGGGAAGCCTATGAAAGTGGTATTTCGCCAGCATGGATCTGACTACTGCGGATGACGCATATCGCCACTTGAAGGAAGTGGCGGCAAGGTTGATCGAGTCGTTGTCGTTAGGCAGGGAAGAATTCCTCGTCTGCGAGCGCCTCCTCATGCGGGGAAACGGGATTGAGCAGGTTCTGCTCGGTCTGAAGCAGAACGTCAATTTGGCAAACGACATGATCCGAGAGCTGGAGCCCTTCGCGAGCCTCGAGTCGATTTCCCGCGCGCAGACCATGCTCAAGCTTTACTGCCAAGGGAACATGAACCTCCTGCGGTTCCTTCCCGACTACAAAGAGGATCTGTCCAGCAGTCTGGCTATCCTAGGGCTCCTTCTCTTGTACAGCAAAGACAGCTCGAGTTCTCTCGCCAACGCCAAAGGGTATGTGCGCGCCATCTCGCGGGCGTGTTCCGAAGGATTCGTTCCCGAGGAAAAGTGGAAAAGTGCGGAAGCCGTTGCCCGCGGCAGCAGCATGGCCGAGGTCGCCCGAAAAGAGGGCGTTTCCCGCGAGACTGTTCGTTACCGTTTGTCCGGTCTCTACCCATTGGTCACGATTCGCAAAGTGAAGGAGGCGTGGCGAATTGTGAAGATGACCCAAGACGACGGCGATTTAGGCGAGGGAAACGACAGCCAAACCGAGGCTGCAGGGCCGGGCAATGGGATTTCGGGCGAAACAGACGGAACTGTGGGAAGGGATGGAAACTCGGGCCTGAAGGGCAAAGGCAACGGAGACGCGGCGCGCGAGAGCGATAAGACGCCGCGCGAAAACGATGCGACGGCGGGCAAAGGGACGGCGCGTGTCGGCGCTGAAACGCGGCGCAAAGGCACGAAGCCGTCGCGCGAAGGCGACGAGACTTCGAGCTACGCGCAGGGGCGGGGCTCGGTCGCCCGCGACCCGATTGCGATGTCTCTGGCCGTCCGCCGGGCCAATGACGATTTCAGCGCAAGAGAGGCAAAACGCGACGAGCTGTGGGACCTTGCCCTGCGCACGGCGAACTCCGAGGGCGACGTCGTGCCTGAAACCGATCGGCAGAACGCAGCAGAAGAGAAGTCGTCTGAAGCGTCGCCGGAAGCGCGGAAGAAAGGCCCGCCCACGGACTCGCCGCCCGTGCAGGAAAGGAAAGTTGCGCAGAGGGTCGGAGGGAGGACCTTCAGCGACGAAGACTGCTGGGCCGCCGTCGTGGAATACATGTCGCTGGACGACCGCACCCATTCGGGCGGGGACTACGCTCGATATTCGCGAGAGATCGACGGCATGCCGGCATTGATAACCGTGAAAGGGCGGTTGGGCCTCCACTGGGCCGAACTTGCAGAAACGGCCAATCGTCTGCTTGCGGGGCGCATACGCCCTGACGAGGAGGAATGGGCGCGCGACGTCATGGCGCCTCGAAAGTGGGAGAACTTCGTTCGCAAGGCCAGGGGAAGCGGTGCAAGCAAGCGATTTGCGATTGAGCTGGTCAAGCAATGCATTGCCGACCGCGGGCCGTATATCACCCACGTCATTTACAGCGAATGGGCTGAAGAGCGTGGAAACACGCCTTCGCATGCGTTGGTCAGCATCTCGGGCATGTCGTGGAACAGCCTGGTCAAAGCGGCGGGCGGCTACAGCGGACGCCGCAACGTCGGAATGTGGACGAAGGAGGAAATCCTCAAGCTCATAGCGCTGTACATCAAGCAGGAGAGATCGCGGGGAGAAGAGCCCAGCATCGAAGGATACTCTTCATGGGTGCGAAAGCAGACTGTCCCGTTGCCGAACATTGTGCTTGTGACCAAGCGGGTCGGCAGTTGGGTTGAAGCCGTCAAACGCGCCAACAGGTACTTGAAAACCGACGATCGAACCTTGCTGCAGTGAATCGAACCCTGTGGCAGTGGGCTCAATGGTAGCGTCGAAGTCATGAACCTCTCAGATTTGCTCATTGACAGTTTGTCGCGTTCACGGCAGCGTTTCGACCGCGCCCTCTCCGGCGTCACGGTGGAACAGGCCAACACGCAGCCCGCTCCTAAAACCGCTCCCCGCGTGGACTCGTTGAGCTGGCTCGCCTGGCACACAGCTAGGGAGATTGACTTCCAGATCGCGTTTCTCGCCGACGTCCAACCGGTGTGGACCACCGCAGGCCACAAGGAGCGTTTTGACCTCGACCTTCCCGACGACACTGAGGATTGGCGCCACACCCCCGAACTGGCGGCCAAAGTTGTAGTGAGCGACATATCGGTGCTCGCCTCCTATCTCGACGACGCCTACGCCTGGGCGAACGACTACCTTCGAGGCTTGAAGGAGGGCGATTTCACCAAAGTCGTCGACGATTCCTGGGACCCTCCCGTGACACTCGCAGCACGGTTGGTTTCGATCGCCGACGACGCAGCCCAGCACTCCGGCCAAGCGGTCTACACGCGCCGCCTCCTGGGGCTGCCGGGCTGACTGACAAACGCCTCGACTCCCTCGTTTCCAGTGCGATTGTTGGGAGCGAATCTTTGGGAGCAATGCGCTGCGTGGCTGGCGCAAGAAGCCGCCCACGGTGCAGGCTCTTGCGCCAAAACACGGATTAGAAGCTCGAAGAGGATCCTGCGCCGGAGAAACTGCCGCCGGAATAACCGCCGCTTGAAAAGCTGCTTCCGCTGGACGAGCCGCTGCCTGAGGAAGCGGGGACGTACGACGAGGCGGACGAGTAGCCCACCACCAAGTCGGAGATCGGGTCGAAAGAGCTGGAGGAGCCGCTTTCGCCGAACGAGCCTTCGCTCGAATCGACGGCGAAGAGCGCCGGGGAGCTGGGGTTGAGGCGAATGGTCGAATGCGGCCTGTAACTCCCGCTCCTGCCGCCGTAGAACCAGCTGCCGCTATAGCTCGCCCTCCTGGTGGAAGACAGCGAATCGTTGAAGCGTTGGCGGCGTTGGGCGGCATAGTTGGACGTGTCTGCGTCGATGGCTTGGCGCGCTAGTCGCGTGGCTCGGACCTTGGTCTGTTCGGCGATCCGATCCAGTTCGTCCAGAGCCGCCGACGGCTTGGTCTGCCCAGTCTCGAGCTCGTAGGAGAGCTTGCTCAGCTTTTGATGCTGGGTGCGGACCCATCCCTTTGTTTCCTCGGTCGTGAGTGCCACGTCGGCGTGGTCGATCTTCGCGCAGAGCGCGTCGAGCGAACCCAAGTCTTCCAAGACGGGGCCTTGCTCATTGGCCCAAACCTGTTCCCAGCCGGATGACATACTGAGAAACGTGGCGGTGTTGGCGATGACGTTGTCGAGGGAATCCAGTGCGGCAAACCGTTCTTTCAGGCTCTTCGCCCGCCTGAGCGTCTTCATCGCAAACCATTTGGCGCCGCACACCCCTTCGAACGCTTTCCAATCTCGCGCGGTTTTCTCATACTCGTTGCGGAACCACCGGTAGCGCTCCATCACTTGGGCGCCGTGGGGTTCGTCTTCGGGGATTGCGCTGGCATAGAGCTCAGTCGTGGCGTAGTCGTGCGTGACCTGCGAGTAGTGCCCCAGGGCCTCGCGCGCTCGACGCCGGGCGGCGAATCCGCGCCAGAGGCCGTAGCAGAGCCACGCGACGCCCAGGACGACGAATATTCCCCGAACGACTTGTGAAAGAGTCTTGTTTTCGTAATTGGGGTTGCCGATGATGTCGGCGGCTTCCTTCGCCATGGACACCGTGCCTCCCTGCCAATCGGCGTCGCGATACTGGTCTTTTGCCGCGTTCTGTATATCCGCCTGAGACTCCAAGGGGACTTTGACGTCCTCGCCGAAATAGCAGCCGACTTCCCGCCCGTCGGGGGCGACGGCGAGGATCATAAGGCCGTTGTTCCAATAATCGGGGCTGGAGGGGGAGATCCACGGGACGTCCGTGTCGCTGTGTTTTTGGGCGTACTTGAGCACCTCGTCGTTGAGGTTGTCAATGTCCGTGCCTGTCACCGTGAGGACTGCAACATGGATTTTCTTGTGAAAAGTCAGTTTTCGGATCTCCTTGATCAAGGGATCGGCCTGAAGGACGCCCGCCTCGTCGCGGACCTCTACGGTAGGATGGTGCCCTTCGTGGGAAGGCCACATCGCGACGATCGGAAGCGCAATAATCAGTGTCGGAACTATCAGAATGTTGAAAATGAACGCTAAGACTGCGGAAATTCCTCCCATTCGAGCGATAATAGGACGCTGAACGCCCTTTTTCTGCTCTCCAATGGTTTTAGTCTCTTTTGGGACCCAAGCGCCATGTTTGTTATTCTGTATCATAAATAGAATTATTCCCGGGCGTGCGCCTGATTGCCACCGTGTCCACAACGAGAGACGAGGCTTGGGGCGGCGGACCGCGCCGACCGTTTCCTGCTTGCGGGCCATAGATGCTTTTGACGGCGAAATCCTGGTCGGCGACCGTTTGCGGGCGGCAATTCCGACGGCGTCATTGGCCTTTCGAGTGCGCGCCCCTATCACCGGCCCGGCCTGTTTTGGGCCTGGCCGGACCAGCCGGGTCTGTGTCAAACTTGCTCGCCTGGCATGGTTTGTCTCAAAGTCTTTTTCTTAAGCTGGCTTGCCTTGAGCCTGGTTTGAGAACGGGCCAAGCGTTGCCGTTCACGGGTTTTCACCCTTGTGGGCGTCGTCTTTCAGGTCCGTTGCCTGCTCGACTCGGGCCATTCGCCCGTGTCTATGTGTGTGGCGACCATTTGAGTGAACAGTTCCGGATTCTCCCCGTTCCATGCGTGGTGCATTCCTGGGGCCGTCCACGTGCGCAGCTGGGGAAAGCACGCACGCAGCGGGCCGAAGGCTCGGCGTATCGAGGTCGAGTCGTGCTCCGCGCACACCGCCAAGAAAGGCCCGTCATAGGCGAACGTTTTCGTGGGTCTTTTGGGTATGATCCCAAAGCCGGCTTCTCTGACCAGACGCATGTTCGTTTCGCGGCTCGGACTGCTTGTGGTGAGAACGAACAGTTCCTTCTCTTCCTTGGCGATTCCGAATGCGCGGGCTTGGGCCGCCCAGTACCAACGTGTGGTCCACAACGGCGCTTGGCCGCAGATCAGAGCGCGCTCCCACCGCGCGTAGCCGGAAACGGCGGAGCCGCTGATCGTGCACGAGCGCACGAGCTGCGGATAGTGCCTGAGAAGTTCCACGGACACAAAGCCTCCGAGTGAAAGGCCGACCACGTGTGCCTTGCCGCCAATGGCGTGCGTGCGGATCAGCTCCGCGATGTCAGCGGCGGCCCCGGCCATTCCCGGCCAGGCTTCGTTCGTCCTTCTTCCGTATCCGGGGAAGTCGGGGGTGAGGATGTGGCGTTCGGGCATTGCCTGCACCTGGAGGTCCCATGTCCACCCCGCCATGTTTCCGCCGTGCAGCATGACGATGGTCTCGCCTTCGCGCGGGCCGTGCTCCAGCGGATACGTCGCCAGAATTGTCGCCGCGTCGAAGGTCTCCAGGATCGTTGCGGAATCGAGTCCGTCCATGCTCCCGGGGATTTCGGGATTTATCGGTTTCTTGCCGTTTTCAAGGCCTTTCGCGTTTATGGCGTTTGCCGGATTCGCTGATTTGCCCGACATGTTTTTCTCCGACATGTTCATCTTTCCTTCCTTTGGCTGAGTGCTTTTTGTTGGATTTGGTTCGACGGCGAGGGTTCCCTCATGTGGCAGAGGGGCGCCGTCGTCCTAAGCGCCTTCTTCGGGCTCCGGAGGGGGCGTCGAATCCTCCGGCGGCGATTGCGGCGAGTGGCGCTCTAGGACGCCGCGGGTCTCTTGAATCCACGTCAGCTCCGCTTCGGCGTCGAGGACTCCTTTGCGCAGCGTTGCGTCTCGGAGGGCCGACGGCAAGTCGTCCACGGGCCGCCCGAGGGTTTTGAGCGATTGAAGTTTTTCTTTCGCCTGCCGCTCGCGTTCGTCGAGGATGCGTTCGATCTCGGCGCGGCTGAGGGAGCCCGCGAAGAAGACGCGCGCGATGAACGGCTCTTTGATCTTCTCCTCTTCGAGGGGGGACGTCAGCCAACGATGCAATTCGCCGCGCCCCGCCGGAGTGAGGGAGTGGACTTTGCGATCGGGTTTGCCGCTTTGGCGAATCACCTTGGTTTTGATTGCGCCGTCGGCCGCGAGCCGGTCGAGCGTCCGGTAGATCTGGGATTGGTCTGCATGCCAGAAGTGCGCGACGCTGCCGACGAATGCCCGGTTGAGGTCGTAGCCGCTCAGCGGCGTGATCGAGAGCATTCCAAGGATTGCGTGTTTGAGCTCCATAACCCTATTCTTTCATGCATATATGAGACTGTGCAAATATATGATTATACATATATGGCTTGCCTCTTTTGGGGCAACATCTTGGTCCGAGTTTTGGACGTCTGAGCATTCGACGCCTTCCCGAAAAGATACTTGTGGCATGCACGCAGATTCTCTTGAGGGTGGCGCCCCGGCAGACGCACCCGGTTGCGGGGGCTGCCGAAACGCCCGCAGCGCTTCTGACCCTTCGGATCGCCTTCCTTTGGATCGTCCGGCAGACAGAGCTCCGTCGAGCCGTCCGGCAGGCCGGGGTCCGTCGGACGATTTAGCAGGCCGGGGCCCTTCAGGCCGCCCGAGCGAGGCCTCGGAGCATCGGTACACCCACGGGCACAGCCCGGCTGTGCTCGAAGGGCACTCGCGTCGCGGCGCCCTGGATTCGGCCGCTTACCTCCTTCCTCGCTTGCATCCGGGCATGGATCTGCTCGACGTCGGATGCGGGCCGGCTTCCATCACCGCCGATTTGGCCGAGCTTGTGGCGCCCGGGCGGGTCGTTGCGCTTGACGCCTCGCCCTCGGCGATTGAAGCCGCCCGTGCGACCCTGGCGGCCCGAGGCTTATTGGGCGGGGTCGAGTTGGCCGTCGGCGACGCGTTCGCGCTGCCCTTCGAAGACGGCGCGTTCGACGTGGTCCACGCCCACCAGGTGCTTCAGCACGTGCACGATCCCGTGGCGGCGCTCAAGGAAATGCGCCGAGTCGTCCGCCCCGGAGGGACGGTTGCGGTGCGCGACGCCGTGTACTCGGCCATGAGCTGGTTTCCGCGGCCGGAAGGCATCGACCTGTGGCTTTCCGCGTACATGGCGACCGCGCGGGCCAACGGAGGCGAGCCCGACGCCGGGAGCAGGCTTCTTTCTTGGGCGCGCCGAGCGGGATTGGCTCATGTGACGGCCTCGGCTTCGAGCTGGTGTTTCGCCGCCGAGAGCGACCGCTCGTGGTGGTCGGCGACGTGGGCAGAACGTTGTTTCAGCTCGTTCGGCCCCAGAGCCTGCGAGCTGGGTCTGGCTACGGCAGCTGACCTCCAGGCGATGGCTGAGGGGTGGCGGCAGTGGGGCGCGAGCGACGACGGGTGGTTCGCCGTCGTCCACGGCGAGATCCTCGGAGATGTGTGACGGCGAAATGGGCAGGCTGTGCAGCTTTGTCGGTTTGAACTTCTGCGTACTTTAGAGCGTCTTTTCTAAGTTCTGGTTCGGGTTGACGGAGTGAATTACAGGTCTGTGCATCTGTGTTTCGGGCGATTCTCCCCAGCTTTCCCCGAAGTGCGGATTTGGCTTCTTCGCCTGCGATCGCTGGCCTACACTCGTCTTTGTGAAACGTTCCTGTGAAACGAAAGAGAAATAAATGCGACGCCTTCTCGCCTCGTTTGTGGACAGGTTTTTATCGCTTCTTCTATTTGCCGTCAAAGTGACAGCGGGACTCGCTCTCGTTCTTGTGTTCCCAGTTTTTTGCGTTTATTGGTCTGATGCCGACGGCAGTTTCCATCCCTCCGTGGAGGTTCGCGATGAGGCGGGAGTTCTCCTCGGCAAACCGCTGGTGAAAGAAATCGAGGGTCTGACGCTCGACAAGCGGGTCCGCATCGTGGTGCTCACCTTGCCTGGGCCGTTGTCCGGTTCGCTCGACGACGCCGTGCTTGACTACGCCCATCGACAGCCCGATCCGACTGCTCTGCTTGAAAACCCGGTGCCGTATCCCGAGAGGTTTCGGGACAGCCTCGTGATTCTCGCGGTTTCCCCTGAAGGGAGGAAGGTAGGCTGTTACTTTGGCGAGGATGTCCAGCTTTCCATGGACGATCAGAAGGACATTCAGAACGCGGCGAAAGGCCAGTTCCGAAGGTCAGATTGGCGGGGCGGCGTCTTGTCCATGGCGAGGGAGTACGCCGACGCCGCGAACTCTGGCGCTTGGGAAACTATAGGGATGTTCGCCCTGGCGGGTGTAGTGAGCATCGGCGGCGCAGTGTGGCTGTTTCTGTACTTCCGGTCTGGCTTGAAGGCTTTTAAGAACGTTCGGGCCGCGCGTGACTATTACTCGCGCGTCGTGCGCGACTACGATTCCATTCGACGGTGCGCCGATTTGATTCCAGAGGACAGCTCCTACGGCGCCGAAGCGATTGCCCGTTATCGGGCATTTTGCAAAGAGTACGCGGGGTTCCCACGCGTCGCGGAGGATTTCGTAGGCGGTTTCTCCGGCCCGGACTGGTTTAGGAAGTGTGCGGCGACGTCGGCGAAGGCGTTTCGAAAGCGTGCATTCGCCTTGGATTCACAGGGTAGAGCCGTTGTCAATGCGGCCGAATTGCTGACCATGTCTCCCGGTTGGAAAGACGCTTGGGCGAACGAAGTCGGGCGCGTGATGGAGGATGTGGAGCGGATCCTCCGGTTGCGAGAATCTGTCGGGAAGCTCTCCGGCTTCCGATCGCCGTCTGTGCAGGCTCTCTTTTTTGAGGAAGCCCAGGACCTGGACGCGTGGGTTTCTCTTCGGCTGGCGCGACTCGAAGCTCTTGTTTCAGAGCTTGAAACGGGCGAGACCGGGCCTTCCGACGCACTCGAAGAACTGGACAAGACGTCCAATGAAATCCACGACAGGGCCGGCAGCTTTGTTCGTGCAGCGTTCAGGATTGGCGTCTTAGGGCGCGGCGACCGATTCCTCGAAAGCTATGAACAGGATGGAAAGTCCTACAGCGGCTCCTGGAAGGTCAACGGCGTCTCAGGCAGCTACAATCAGTACGCGACAATTCGATCCGCCTTCGACTTTCCACCGCCGAGGCCTTCGAACGTCGGCAAAACCCCATTGACGTTCGCCTTGATTTTGGGGGCAATCTTGACAGCCGTGGTGGGCGTCGTAAAGGCTGTTTTCGACGACGATTCGTCGGACAGCAGTTCAGACAGCAGCTTCAGCGGCAGCTCAAGCGGCGGTTCCGGCAGCAGCTCCGGCTCCTCGTCGAGCTTTTAGAGGCGCTCGTCAAATGGTTTTGCCGTTTGCCGACTGCCCTCCTCCTTTGGGGGAGTGCGGGACCGTCCGGGATCGCCCGCTTGCTTGCCGGCGCCGACTGGCCGGGTTCGCCCGCGTCGCCCGCTTGCTTGCCGGCGCCGACTGGCCGGGTTCGCCCGCGTCGCCCGCCGACGTCGACGATTTCACTTGAAGGTGATGACCACCTCGTACATTCCCTTGAACATGCGGAAGAACCTGAAAGCGAAGCGAATGCCTCTGGGCAGCTTCGCCCGCTTGGACGCTGGAAGGTAGGAGGAGAAGTCGAACTCGACGCGCACATCGTCTATTCGGTCGCTCCAGGTCCGCGCGCTGCAGGGGTCTTTGACGCGGAAGGGCATGCGGGCGTCGGGGGTGCCGTTGCGGCGGATGTTCTTCTCGCTGCCCGCCGTCACCCTCGGGGATTCGGCGTCGTAGCACAACCTGCTGCCGGGGAAGCGGGCACCCATTTCCCGCACGAGCGCTTTGACCTCTTCGACCTCGAAGTAGTAGAAGACCCCGGCCGCTATCGCTACGAGCCCCTTGCCGGCGTCGACCTGGTCCATCCACCGATGGTCGGTCGCCGAATAGGGGAGGGCGATTTCGCGTTCGTGAGGCTCAATCCAGCGTTCGCGAGTCTCGATCACCTCTGGGAAGTCGACGTTGTAGACGAGGGAGTCCGCGTCGGCGATCTCGTGGACGACCCGGTCGAGCCCGCAGCCTATGTTCACGACCGCGGCGCCGGGATGGTCCTTGAGATACGCGTTGATCTCGCGGATTGTGAGCAGGTGGCGCAGTCCGTAGACGGCGGACGGAAAGGCGCCGAGCTGCTGGGCGGCGCTTCCTTCCGCCTCTCGGATGCCCATTGCGTGCTCCGCCCATGGGTCGGGGAACAAATCGGGCCAGCGGCGAGCGGCGTCGGCCCGGCCCATCAGCGGAAAGAAAAGGGTCTGCTGCACGTCGTTCATGTTCATGGCGGTCCTTTCACGAGGGCGGCGCCGACGTCGCAAGGGCGCGGCCCCGGGGTCTTTCAGGGTTCTCCGGCAGGGCAGACGTGCGTCGGCCCTGCCGTCATACATCGCTTAGGAAAGGCTAACCGAACTCAAAGGTCGCGACTTGGTCCATTCGTCTCGAGGAACTGGGGTTCTTTGCCTTCAAGCGCGCCGGCTTTTGTTCGAGGCTTCCGACGGGGCCGAGTCCTCAAACATTCGTGTCGGCAAGGCGCATCGGAATTCAGGGGTCTGAAGAGTCGGACTGTCGATGGGACCGGTCTCGGCCCCGCGTCCTTGTCCGTGCTCAGACGATCCAGAAGGTCGGTTCCCGTCAAACCGGGTTCGAGGTTCCGTCTGCAATCTTCGATTGAAAGCAAAACGAATGCGGGAGCCGTGCAAGTCGCGCGCGTGGAGAAGGTCTAGACTGGTTGGGGCTTAAGACCGCGTCTGCCGCATGGTTTGCGTGGCAGACGCGACAAAGGCGGGAGAATGTCGAATTTTGAAAGGCGCTTGGACGCTCGGCTCGTCGTCTCCGTGGCGGCGGTCGGCATCATGTCCTTTGCCGGCGTCGTCGTCGAAACCGCGCTGAACATCGCGTTTCCGGCGCTTATGAAGGAATTCGGCGTGACGACCGCCGTTGTGCAATGGGTAACGACCGCCTATCTGCTGGTCCTCTCCGCGATCATGCCGATCTCATCGTTCCTCAATCGCAGGTTCCGCAACAAGACGCTGTTTCTGGCGGCCATGGCCGTCTTCGTCGCCGGGACGGTGGTGTGCGCGGCGGCGCCGCACTTCATCCTTCTTGTCGTCGGGCGGATTCTGCAGGGAATCGGCGCCGGGATCGCCCTGCCGCTCATGTTCAACATCGTGCTGCAGCAGGCGCCCGTCGGAAAACTTGGCGTCATGATGGGCTTCGCGACGCTCATCATCGCCATAGCCCCCGCGGTGGGGCCCTCGTTCGGGGGATTCCTCGTGGAGGCTTACGGCTGGCGTTCGATTTTCCTCGTGTTGTTGCCTTTCCTCGGCCTTTCCCTTGTTCTCGGAGCGCTGACTGTGCGTCAGGCGCGCAACGTCGAGAAGGTCGGTTTCAGCCCGGTTCAGTTCCTGCTTGTCGCAGCGGGTTTCACGGCGCTGGTCGTCGCAGCCAACGCGGCCTCCGAAGGCGCCTGGACAAGCCCGAAGACGCTCGGGCTGCTCGCGCTTGCCTTCGCTTTGCTCGCCGGATTCACATGGATTTCGCGACGCTCTGACGCACCGCTGCTGAGAGTGCGGATTTTCGCCGATCGCACGTATTCATTGAGCCTCGCCTATGCCGTGCTGATCCAAGCCGCGGTGCTGGCCTTGGGCTACCTCATCCCGTATTTCGCGCAGGTCGCCAAATCGACGGGCTCTTTCGCCGCCGGGTGCCTGCTGTTGCCCGGGTGCGTCATCGGAGCGATCCTCACCCCGTTCGGAGGAAGGCTTCTCGACAGGTTCGGGGCGAAGCGGCCGATCCTTGCGGGCGCCGCAGTCGGCGTGGCGACTTTGGCCTGCTTTGCTGCGTTCGGGGCGGAAGGCTCGGCCGTTCGTTTGGCCTTCATCTACGCTTTCTTCCCGATCTGCCAGGGGCTCTCCCTGTCGAATTCGATGACGCACGGCTTGCGTTCGCTGCCCGAGGAACTCCAAGCGGACGGCAATGCCGCCTTCAACACCGTCCAGCAGCTCGGCGGCGCTGTCGGCACGGCTGTGGCGGCTGCGATCGTCAACTCGGCGCAGGCAGGCAGCTCTGGAGACGTGGTGGCCGGGACGACGGCGGGCGCCCAGACGGCGTTCTGCGTTCTGCTCGGGGCGGGCGTTGCGGCATTCGCCGCCGCCCTCGGCGTTTTTCTCCGCCCGCGGCGAGGGCAGGCGGAGAAGCGCTCGCGAAGCGCCCTGATTGACTAGGACCTGCCAGATCGGGCCCGATTCCTGGTCGATCGAATCCGGCCGGTTGCCTGGCGGTTGCCCGGTCGGTCAGATCGGGCCCTCGGCCCACGCGATCTCGTTGTCGCCCAGCCCGGGCAGCCGCTCGCCTGAGACGATGAGATGCGCGCGCTCCCAGGGACGGTCGGCTGCGAAGAACGCGCGTTCGCCGGCCATCCACCAATGCCAGAATCGGACGGACTCTTCGGCGTCGCCGTTGGTTCCCTCCTCCGTGTCGCGCCGAATGCCGCGTTCCTCGGCGGCGTCGTCGTCGGTCTGGACCCATATGCAGACGTCGATGAGGTCGGCGAC
>ERZ773022.917-NODE-917-length-21580-cov-2.865226_pt1 | contig 21580 bp, 21 predicted proteins | sample MGYA00580839_ERZ773022 | MGnify/ENA primary metagenome ERZ773022 (study PRJEB29015, sample SAMEA2738020) | human oral metagenome | biome: human oral; feature: human-associated habitat; material: dental | place: China | collected 2044 ... | reverse complement strand
CACGGTAGGTCGCCGAAAAAACCTACGGTAGGTCGTCGATGCGACCTACCGTGGGTCGTCTTGACGACCTACAGTAGGTTTTTTCGGCGATCTATGGTGGGGTTGTTTTTGGGGGTGCGCTAGCCCGCTCAGCAAGCGGGCTAGAGTGAGGTGGGGTGCTGAGAGGAAAAGCCCCGAGGAGAAGGGCGGTGGACGAAGGGTAAAAGAATAGGTCCCGCTCCGACGAAGTCGTCGGGGCGGGACCTTACCATTCCTTCGGAGGGAAGACGGGCAGCGGGGGGCTGAGACCTAGGAGACTCAGCTAGGCTACCCGAGGGAGATGGATCACTTCGTGATGAGGGACTTCGAGGTGCTGAGGAACTCGATGACGTGGCGAACCTCAGGGCCGTCGGGTACCTGCTCCTTGATCTGAAGGATGGCGTCGTAGAGGCTGATCTTCCCGTTGAAGACGAGGCGATAGGCCATGGCAAGATGGCGCTGGGTACGCTCGTCGATGCCTCCCGCCTTGGAGAGCATCCCGGCATGGATACCTGCGTAGACGGCGGGATTGTCCTTGACAGTGATGTAGGGAGGGATGTCTTCGCCGAAGCGACAGCCCGTGAGGATGAACGCCAGATCACCGATGCGACACTGGGGCTTGGCCGTGACGTTGCTACTGAAGATCGCCTGAGAGCCGATGGTGCAGTCACATGCGATCTTCACCGCATAGCCGAAGACATTGCGATCGCCGATCAGGCAGTTGTGCGAGATGTGGGTCCCCTCCATCAGGATGTTCTCACTGCCGATCTGGGTGGCGATGTCCCTGCGAGAAGCTCGGCTGATGACGACATTCTCACGGATGACATTGCGGTCGCCGACGATGAGGGTCGAGGGCTCTCCCTGCCAGGTGAAGTCCTGGGGAGAAGCTCCGAGGACAGCGTTCTGATAGATGGTATTCCCCTGGCCAATACGGGTGCCGTTCATCAGGCTGACGTGGGGATATATGGTGCAGTCATCCCCGACGACTACATCGTCCTCGATATAGGCGAAGGGGTAGATCTTCACACGCTCCCCGATCTTGGCACCAGGAGCTATATAGGCTTGTGGACTGATCATTGTAGTAGGGATCATAGGGGGTTAGTGAGTGCCTCCACCGAGGGCGTTGTATAGGTTGACGACAGCCTGCATCTTGCTGAAGCTATCCCGCACTTGGGAGAGTTGGGCTTGAAGGAGTGCTTGCTGGGCGGTGATGACCTCGAGGTAAGAAGAGGTCTTCCCCGTCTTGAAGAGGGTCTCGACGATCTCTACATTCTTCTGGAGGCTCTCTACCTGTAGAGCTTCAGCCTTAACCTTGGCCTCGGAGGCTTGGTAGAGGGCAAGGGCATTGCTCACCTCAGCACCGGCATTGTAGAGGCTCTGCTGGAAGGCAAGGCGAGCCTTCTCCTCTTCGGCCTCTGCGACACGGAGGCCAGCGACGAGTTTGCCCCGAGCGAAGATGGGCTGAGCAAGGGAACCCAGAGCCGAAGCGATGAACTTCATCGGGTTGGATACCGCCTGTCCAAGGGCACCCGTCCAGCCGGCATTCCCGCTGATGGTCAGCGAAGGGTAGAAGGCCGATCGAGCGCTATTCGTCTGGTAGTAGCAACTAGCCAGAGCCATCTCCGCTACACATACATCGGGGCGAGCCGAGAGGAGCTGAAGGGGGATGCCGACAGCGAAGCTCGTAGGGAGCTGCTGCGCTTCAAGTGTCGAACGGCTATAGGTGCGGGGCGACTCTCCGAGTAGGAGGGCCAAGGCATTCTCCGTCGTGGTGATCTGGCGCTCGATCTCGGGGATCGAAGCCTCTACCTGATGGAGGTTGGCACGGGCGGACTGCACCGAGGACTCCATGGCACGACCGAAGTCCTTCTGCGCCTGCATTACCTCGAGGGTGTGGGCAGCAAGGGTAGCGGCCGTTCGGCTAAGCTGGAGCTGGCGGTCGAGCATCACGAGGGTGTAGTAGCTATTGGCTACGTTCGCAATGACTCGGCTACGTACGAGCTGCTGGTAGGCTTGGGCTCGTAGGAGCTGAGCCTGAGTAGAGCGTGAAGCATTGAGGAGCGAACCGAAGAGATCCACCTGCCAGCTTGCTTGTACAGGGAGGGTATAGCTGTAGGTCGCAGGCACATCCTCCGTCTTGCTTGCCGAGATCGACGGGGCGAGGGAGAGTGAGGGGAAGAAGGAGAGACGGGCGGACTTGAGCTGTGCTTCGGCTTGCTGAGCAGAGAGATTAGCCGTGAGGAGATCGACGTTCTGCTGGAGCGCCTTCTCGATGAGTACCTGTAGGGATGCATCGGTGAAGAGTGCGCGCCAGGGCGTCTGACCAAACGAGGAGGTATCGCTACGTAGTGTGTCGATCTGGTCGCCACGGTAGATGGAGGTATCTACCGTGGGACGCTGGTACTTCTTGTAGACGCCACAGCCTGTGAGGGTGAGACTGAGGACGAGGAGAGGGAGGCTATGCTTGAGCGTCATCTTGTGATTCGGTCTTGGAGGTGTTAGAGAACTGAAGGACCTCACCTGAGGGCTTCGAAGTGATGATGTCGTCGAAACGTAGGGGCTTGAACCGCTCCTGTAGGCTCTGGAAGACGACGAAGAGGGCTGGGACGATGAAGATCTGCAGGATCATCCCGATCAGCATCCCCCCGACGGTACTTGCCCCGAGGGTAGAGTTCCCATTGGCGCCGACACCGCTAGCGAACATCAGTGGTAGGAGCCCTACGATCATCGCTAGCGAGGTCATCAAGATCGGGCGAAGACGAGCCACAGCCCCGAGGATAGCACTCCACGTGAGAGCCATACCTGTGCGTCGGCGGTCTAGGGCGAACTCGACGATCAGGATGGCATTCTTTGCCAAGAGCCCGATGAGCATAATCAGGGCGATCTGCATGTAGATATTGTTCGTGTGACCGAAGATATTGCCGAAGAGGAAGGCTCCTGCTAGGCCGAAGGGGATGGAGAGGATGACGGAGAAGGGCAGAAGGTAGCTCTCGTACTGAGCGCTCAGGATGAGGTAGACGAAGAGTAGACAGAGACCGAAGATCAGCGCTGTCGTATCCGAAGAGCCTTGCTCCTCGCGGGTAAGACCTGCGTAGTCGTAGCCGTAGCCTGCAGAGAGCGTCGTACTGGCGACTTCGGAGACAGCCTTCAGGACGTCCCCCGTGGCATAGCCTGGTGCAGGCGAGGCCATCACGTCGATCGAGGTATAGAGGTTGAAGCGGTTCACACTCGCAGGACCATAGACCTTCTCGGTGGTGATGAAGGAAGTGATAGGTGCCATCTCCCCTGTACCCGTACGCACATAGATATTGCTCAGTGCATTGATGTCGAGGCGCTGGTCAGGTGAAGACTGCAGGAGTACACGGTAGAGCTTACCATAGCTGTTGAAGTTCGCTACGTACATCCCCCCGAAGTATCCCTGCAGGGTAGACAGGATGGCTTGAGGTGTAGTGCCTGCACGCATCGCAGAGGCTACATCGACATCGATGACGTACTGAGGGAAGCTAGGATTGTACTGCGTCATAGCGTAGGCTACCTCAGGGCGGGCGTTGAGTGCAGCTAGGAACTTCTGCGTCTCAGCGAAGAACTTATCCAGAGCACCGCCCGACTTGTCGAGCATCGTCAGCGAGACGCCTGATGCCATCCCGTAGCCAGGGACCATAGGAGGCGTCATGGCGAGCACCGAAGCATCCTTGATCGTCGCTCCGTAGGCGAAGAGCTTACTAGCTACTTCGCTCGTCGAGCTCTTGCGCTCTCCGAAGGGCTTCATGCGGATGAACATCGAGCCATAGTTAGAACCTGACCCGCCCATGAGGCTGAAGCCTGAGATGCTTATGACTTGCTCGACGCCGTCCTGTGCCTTAGCTACGTCGGCGATATCCTTGAGGAGCCTCTCTGTCTTCTCCCGGCTTGTGCCTGGAGGGGTAGCGACGGTGACCATCACCGTGCCGGTATCTTCGCTAGGCACGAGTTCGCTACTGGTGAACTTCATCAGCAGTACCATCACTACGATGCTCACGAGCACGATGATACCCGAGGTGACCTTGTGGCGAACGAAGAACTCTACCCCCTTGCGGTAGGGACGAAGGACACGATTCTCGTAGACGGCGTTGAAGGCTAGGTGGAAGCGATCGATGAAGCTTAGCTTCTTCCCTTCATGCCCCTTGTGTGGCTTGAGTAGGAGGGCGCAGAGTGTAGGACTAAGCGTCAGCGCATTGACAGCGGAGATAATGATGGAGACGGCCATCGTGACGCCGAACTCTCGGTAGAAGGTACCACTGATCCCCGAGATGAACGACACGGGTACGAAGACGGCAGCCATGACAAGGGTGATGGAGATGATCGCTCCCGAGATCTCGTGCATAGCGTCCATACTAGCCGTGCGAGCGGAGTCATAGCCTTCATCCAGCTTGGCATGTACGGCCTCGACGACGACGATAGCATCATCCACGACGATAGCGATAGCCAGTACAAGGGCCGATAGTGTAAGGAGGTTGAGAGAGAAGCCGAAGATCTGGAGGAAGAAGAATGAGCCGATGAGCGACACGGGTACTGCGATGGCAGGGATGAGCGTGCTGCGGAAATCCTGAAGGAAGAGGTAGACGACGATGAAGACCAGTAGGAAGGCTTCGAGGAGCGTCTGGATGACGTGCCAGATCGAGGCATAGAGGAAGTCCGTAACGTCAAGTACGTAGGTCATCTCCATACCTGGGGGGAAGTCCTTCTCGAGCTCCTTGATCTCGGCCTTGATCGCCGTGACAATGTCGTTGGCATTAGAACCAGCGATCTGGGAGACAATCCCTGTGATAGCGGGGCTACCATTAGAAAGGGAGTTACTGCTGTAGCTGAGGGAGCCCAGTTCGATCTTCGCTACATCCTTCAGGCGAATGATATTGCCCGAGGCATCGGACTTGAGTATGATGTCCTCGTACTCGGTGATGCTCTTCAGACGACCCTTGTATCGGAGCGAATACTCATAGGTGCGGTCTCCCGATTCGCCGAGACTACCGGGGGCAGCCTCGAAGTTCTGTGCTGAGAGGATAGCAGAGACGTCGCTAGGAATGAGGGAGAAGGCCCGCATCTTGTCGGGGTCGAGCCACAGGCGCATGGCATAGGTACCTTGGCTGAAGGTATTGGCTGACCCTACGCCAGGCACTCGCTTGAGTGCGGGTAGGATGTTGATGTCGGCATAGTTAGCTAGGAACTGTGCATCGTAGCGTCCGTCCTTACTCGTCAAGGAATAGACGAGGAGCATACTGGACTGACGCTTCTGCGTCGTCACACCGACACGGACGACGTCTGCGGGGAGAAGGGCTTGGGCTTGCTGTACTCGATTCTGCACGTTGACAGCAGCCATGTCGGGGTCGGTGCCCTCCTTGAAGTAGACCGTGATCGAAGCTCCCCCGGAGTTGGTAGCCGTGGAGGTCATGTAGGTCATCCCCTCGACGCCGTTGATCTGCTCCTCTAGGGGAATGATCACGGAGTTCAGTACCGTCTGTGCATCGGCACCAGCGTAAGCGGTGGAGACCTGCACGGTGGGCGGGGCGAGGTTGGGGTACTGCTCGATGGGCAGCTGTATGAGCCCGATGATCCCGAGGATGACGATGAAGATGGAGATCACCGTCGATAGTACGGGGCGGGTAATAAACCGGTTGAAATTCATTGCTCTATATGCTTCCTATTAGGGCGGTGCTTAGTGCTTCTCAGCGGGGGCACCCTTACCCATCATCTGCTGTTTGATCGCTTCTTGCTGCTTGGCATAAGCCTCCTCGGTGAGGGGCTTGATGGTCTCGCCCTCCTTGACGTCAGTGGTACCAGCTACTAGGATGCGGTCTCCTGCCTTCAGCCCGCTGGTGACGGTATAGCTCTGTCCATCGTCTACGGGGCTCACTGTGATCTCTGTGAAGGTGAGCTTACCCTCCTTGTCGACGGTGTAGACGAACTTCTTGTGAAGCATCTCTACCGTTGCGCTCTGAGGAACAAGGATAGCCCCCATCGTCTGTGTAGGTACAAGGATCGTCCCCGTAGAGCCACTACGCAGACGCCCTTCGGAGTTGGGGAAGTCAACACGTAGGGTGATCGCTCCCGTCACCTTGTCGACGACACCGCTGACTCCCTGGATCGTACCTTCTGCTGGATACTCACTCCCATCTGAGAGGCGTAGGCGTACCTTCGGGAGCTTCCCTGCAGAATCCCCCGTGCCTCCCATGAGGGCCTGAAGCTCACGCTCAGAGACGGAGAAGTAGACATAGGCCTGACGGGTATTGGATACCTGCGTCAGGGGCGAAGTGCTCTGTGGGCTGACGAGGTTACCGACGCGGTAGTTGATCGAGCCTACGACTCCGGAGACGGGGCTAGTGACGGTGCAGTAGGAGAGGTTCTCACGAGCGGAGGTGAGGGCTGCCTTGGCGACGGCGACATTAGCCTCGGCGCTCTTCAGGGCGTTAGACACCTCCTCGAAGTTGCTTGCGCTGATGATGTTCTTCGCTAGGAGGTCTTGGCTATTGCGATGATTCAGTTGTGCCGTGGCCAGGGTAGCTTGGGCGGAGGAGAGGCTTGCCGAAGCTTGGGCGACAGCGGCTCGGAAGGTCACGTCGTCGAGCTGGAAGAGGGGCTGGCCTGCACGGACGCTCTGTCCCTCGGTGATGAAGACCTTGGTGATGAAGCCCGAGACCTTGGGGCGAATCTCCGCATCATCCTCGCCTCGGATGACGGCAGGATAACTATTGTCAGCGGAGAAGGCTCCGGCGGAGAGGGTGCGCACGGGTAGCTCTTGCGGGCCCTGAGCTCCCATTTGCTGGCTTTGTTCGCCCTTGCAGGAGGAGAAGAGTGCCACACCTACTCCCGAAAGGACTAGGCTAAGGTAAGACGTGAGAAGTCGTCGACGTGTCATGATCTGTGGATAGCTTGTATGGATATATCTATTCTTATTTGTACGCTGTCGGAGTATCCGAGTAGCAGGGTCTCTGCTCCTTATTAGAGCGGAGCTCCAGCCCAAAGGTCTCCTTCCCAGGAAGGCCCGTAGATAAGCGGATGGGTACTTCACTGATGCCACCGAGGCATGAGGCAGGGCGCTTGTCCAGCACCTCCACTGTAGTCTGTACCCAACATGAGGGTTAGATGGGAAGAGAGCCGTAAGGTTTAATCTATTGGGTAAGTATTTCTCCCAACGAATAAGCCTCAGGAAGGAGTCCTGACCTGTGGTACCCCACCGTCTTGGACGCCACCTGAGGCATATCCACTAAATTATTACGGCAAATAACTACCGGTTGCCCACTTGATTCAAAAGAGCGGACATCCTCTTTGGGGAATGAATTCCAAGTATAGGGAACCCACACTTGTAGCTTTCCTCGAAGCATTTGAAAAGGCATTGCAGGTCTTCTGACTCATGCACCCTGTCTTCCTACCATCCTTCCCAGAGACACAGAACCTCCAGTGGCCGGATCTAAGGATCCTCAGTAGGGAGCGGTATGATGCACATACAGCAGCGGGACTGTTCGAGATTCGCACTCGATTCCCTTTTAAGCCTGACACGCCACACACAGAACTTTGCGTGCCAAGCACAACGCCTCTACAAAGATAGATATTTATCTCTAAAATCGCTTCTCTTCACTTGCCCCTAATGAAAAAGTCGCCTCATCGGCGACTCTTCCCTCCTCGGAGTCCTGACACAGGGCTCAGAGGACTAGTGGAGGTAAGGCTTGAAGGCTAGAGGAAATAGGGAGATCTATTGAGTGGAAAAGGGGCTGTCACCTCGTACTATATGGACTCTTGATCCTGGGCTACGTCGGTAGAAGCTCTGGAGGAGATTAGGTATAGAAGGTCGAGGAGAGTAGGTCGGTGCACTGAGGCTGTCAGCTCGGGGGGAGAGGTGCTTGCTGTCGGATGGTAGTGAGCTTCTCCTATTCTTAGCTAAGAGGCTCGACCTCCGCAGAGGACGGAGAGGATACGGGGTGTCACCCGTGCTAGTACCCAGTAGACACCGAGGACAGCGAAGAGGGTGATGCCTGCAATGAGGAAGTAGGAGAGGATAAGGCCTAGATCATTTTCCGATAGGAAGGAGATTCGAGCCAGTAGGGTGCGAGCCAGTCCGATGATGAGGATTGAATGGGCGGCGTAGAGGAAGAAGACGTACTTATTCAGCCCTTGTAGCCAAGCTGTGAGCTTAGGGGCTCGCTCTACGAGGCGGGCAAAGAGCTGGATCCAGACGATGATAGAGCAGACGAGGTAGGGAAGCTCTAGACCTCGGAAGTAGCTCTCGGTGAAGATACAGGGTAGAGCTAGTGTCCCGATCCCCCAGATGATGAGGCTAGGTAGAGCTAGGGGCTTGAGTTTCTCCAGTGGCTCCCAGCCTTTCATAGCGAAGAGGGCACCCATCGAATAGAAGAGGAGCGAGCGGGGCTCTGCACCTATGAGGGTGAAGGGTAGCGGGACGAAGGTGCAGAGTAGGAAGAATATCGGGACAAAGTACCCCCGTGTCACCCTCAGTATGAAGTGCGTCACCGGAGCGATGAGGGTGAGGACGATGAGGTCTCGTATGAACCAGAGGGGATAATTGATACACTCGAACCAGAAGTAGTCCGGAAGCCTGCTCCACGAGAATACGAAGGCTTCTGTCCGAGCAAGACCGATACTACTAGCTAGTGACTCCCCTACGAGGGTGGCAAGGATATAGAGGAGGTTCCAAAGGAAGTAAGGGATGACGAGAGTCCATATTCTCTTCTTCGTCTCTGCCAGGTAGACTGAGGTCTGCTCGAGATTTTTACCTCTGAAGGCATAGTAGCCTGAGAAGACAAAGAAGGCAGGCACTGCTACGCGTGTGAAGACCTCCTTGATGAGTGTAGCTACGTATATGTATAGGCTATGGTCTCCCCCTAGCGTCTCAGGTGCGATGGGCTGAGTATGTATCAGTAGCACCAGTAGCATCAGAGGGAAGCGCAGGGAAGTGACGACGGAAGAGAAGACTTTGGATGCGTCCATATCAGGAGTATAAAATGGTGGCTTTCCTCCCCTCTTGCCCTAAACATGGGTTGAGGGAGAGTGTGTAGCACGAGGGCCGGAGTCCCAGTGCTACGATCGCAGGGCTAATGGAGTGTCAGACTATCATAAGCCCAAGCTTGCGACATAGCGCCTCGCTGGATGCGAGCACACCGACAGTGCTGGGGATCACCACTGAGCGTACCAATCCGTATACAAAACTATCAAATTTTATTGTGCTCTAGGCTTGCTACCAGGCTGGAGCTGTGTGTCTCTCTATGGTGATAGAGATATAAGTCGCTTGCTATTTGGTCGCTTTCTGCTCCTTAGGTGTGGTCGCTGGTGGGAGGAGGCTGCGCTTGCCGTCGGGGCGGTAGTAGCGACAGAGTAGGGAGAAGCCTTGGGGTAGGTAGAGCATCACCGAATCCCCAGCATTGCGTAGGACGAAGAGCCCCATGTGACGGATGAGCTTCTCCTCTAGTCGGTCATCGGGACAGCCCATACGAGTAGACATGGTCTTGCCGTCGCTCTTGAAGATATAGGGTAGGTTAAGTCCCTCGGCTTCCATATCGAGCTCGAACTTCCCGTTCAGTACATGGATGTTGCAGTCTACCTTCATACGTCGGCTGGGGATGAGCTCTATATAGTAGTCTGGACTATCGCCTTTGTGTCGGTCGGGAGCAGTGACGGTGTAGAGGACGTAGCCCTTCTTCTTGGGGGCGGTCTCCGAGGGAGCGTCGGGGCTGAGAAGTACAGGCTTACTCATGGCTCTCCAGTAGCGATAGGCTACCTGGATGGAGTCGTTGGTGGTGACAGCGATCTCTTTATTGCCTCGGAAGGGAAGCAGGAGTGGTTCGCCGAAGATGAAAGGCTTAGCATCTAGCCCCGCAATAGGTTTGTCGAAGAGGACGACGACACCCTCGCCGTGGCGGTAGCGGAAGGACGAGTATTCGCCGAGCGGTTCGCCCGTGACGAAGCGCCCATCGATGCTGGTGTGGGTGGGGTCGGTGTTCGCCAGCGCAGGCAGGAGCTCTACTCGGAAGTCCTCCAGTGGGCTGACGTGGGGGAGGGTCAAGCGGTAGGTATTCGGCGGGAGCTCTACCTCTGGGTAATCGCCGAGGTAGCTGAGTACGGAGCTCTCGGCAGTCTGAGCCCCTTCGTCTGAGCCCTGTCCTCCCTCACGAGTAGTACGGCAACTAGTGACCAGGCTGACCAGGCTGATCAGTAGGAGGGATAGGGTGGAGAGAGTGGAGCGAAGCATAGTCATACAGAGGGGCTATAGAGGAGTGTCTATAAGCTTAACGGGTATCCTACCTTTTTATGAGATAGGATACCCGCTGTAGTTATCATAATAGTGGTCTCTAGGGAGAAGTGATGCCTAGGGACGAGGCTCTAGAGGGATGTCGAGGGCCTGGAAGACCTTGTGGATCTTGGTGATCGCCTCGTCGAGCTGCTCGTAGGTATGCGTAGCCATCAGGGAGAAGCGGATGAGGGTATCCTCAGGAGCTACCGCTGGTGCTACGACGGGGTTGACGAAGACACCCTCCTCGAAGAGCATTGCTGTCACTCGGAAGGTCTTCTCGTTGTCTCGGATGAAGAGCGGTACGATCGGCGTAGCGGTATTACCGATCTCGAAGCCGAGTTTGCGGAAGCGATCCAGGCAGTACGTCGTCTTCTCCTGCAGGGCGAGGACACGCTCAGGCTCACGGAGCATGATCTCTAGCGATTTGTGTGCCGCTGCTGTCGCCGCTGGCGTACAGCTAGCGCTGAAGATATAGGAGCGGGCTTGGTGTCGGATGAAGTTGATCGTGGTCTTGCTCCCAGCGATGAAGCCACCTATCGAGGCGAAGCTCTTGCTGAAGGTACCCATGATCAGGTCTACATGGTCGGTGAGGCCAAAGTGATTGCAGACGCCGCGACCGTGGTCACCGAGGACGCCGAAGCCGTGGGCTTCGTCGACCATGACCGATGCCCCGTACTTCTCGGCCAGCTTGACGATCTCGGGGAGCTTGCAGAGGTCACCCTCCATGCTGAAGACGCCATCGACGACGATGAGCTTGATACGCTCGGGGTCGCACTGCTGTAGGCGACGCTCCAGAGCGGCCATGTCGTTGTGCTTGTAGCGGAGACTCTTAGCTGGAGAGAGGCGAATGCCTTCGATGATCGAGGCATGATTGAGGGCATCCCAGATGATGTAGTCCTCACGGCCCAGGAGACATGATATTGTCCCGAGGTTGACTTGGAAGCCGGTGGAGAAGATGATGGCATCTTCCTTGCCAGCGAATTCCGCTAGTGCCTTCTCCAGGGCGATGTGTGTATCCAGAGTACCGTTGAGGAAGCGACTCCCTGCACAGCCCGTGCCGTACTTCTCGACGGCAGCGATAGCGGCAGCCTTCACCTCTGGGTGGTTCGTCAGACCGAGGTACGAGTTGGAGCCAAACATCAAGACCTTACGGCCATCGATCGTCACCACGGTGTCCTGGTCACTCTCTATCTTTCGGAAGTAGGGATAGATCCCAGCAGCTTGAGCCTTCTGGGGCTCGGTATAGCATGCTAATTTCTGCTCAAGTAAGTTCATTCGTTTTCTATCAAGTGCTCCCCCGCTCTAGGCTCGGTGCCTAGGACGTCTCACCAGTGGGGACGTCGGGGCGGAGCGGGGAGTGGGACGTCCGTCTCATTGAGGGATGGCGCCCCCCGTTCTCCTTGAATACTAGGGCTCGACAGCGGAGAAAAGTTCCTCCTAGCGAGCGTTACAAATACGGGCAAAAGTACACATTTCTCGCAAAATCGTGCAATACTCGCTCTCTCGTAGCTCTGCTAGCCCCCATTCTGCGGGCTTTTTGCTTCAGAGCTCCGAGCGCTGATTTTCCCTCCTCGGTGGCGGGAGTTCCCCCGCCGAAGCTCCGTGAGTTCCGCTCCGAGGGGAGGAGGTGAGGTAGGGGAGGGCTTCCACCGATAGTACTTCTCGGGAGGTAGCAGTAGCGCCTCAAACGAATTTGCAGTAGCGCCTCGGGGGAGGCGCTACTGGTGCCTCCCGAGCTTTGCTACTGGTGCTACTAGTTGGTCTCTTGAGCTGGGTCGGAGCTGGCTCTACGAGCGAGGGAAGTCAGTTAGCCAGCCTTCCCCCCAATTGTCGTACCTTTGAACCAAGAGAAAACAGACACCTCTACAAACTTCATCAACCAATGGATCTCAAGAAACCTCTCCTCTATGGGACGCTTCTCCTCTCTGCTACGCTCACCGCTGTAGCACAGGAGCGCCCTCTATGGCTTCGCTATCCAGCCATCTCTCCCGACGGCAAGACCATCGCCTTCGCCTACCAAGGGGATATCTACACCGTGCCCACCTCGGGGGGCGAGGCTCGTCGCCTCACTTCGGGCTCTGCCTATGAGTGCCATCCGGTATGGTCTCCCGACGGGCGCCAGATCGCCTTCACCTCCGACCGCAATTCGCTTGGTACCAATATCTACATCATGCCTGCCACCGGGGGGAATGCTCGACAGCTGACGACGCACTCGGGGACGGAGATCCCTCAGAGCTTCACTCCCGACGGGCGGTATGTCGTCTTCAAGGCGCACATACAAGACCCTGCCTCTTCGGCACTCTTCCCCAATGCTATCCTCTCTGAGCTCTACCGAGTACCTATCACGGGTGGTCGCCCTGAGCAGATACTAGCGACGCCTGCCGATGCCGTGTGCTTCAGCCGGGATGGTCGCCGTATCCTCTATCAGGAGGTGAAGACGTTTGAGAACGAGTGGCGCAAGCACCACACCTCCTCCTCTTCCCTCGATCTCCTGGAGTACGATCTAGAGAAGAAGACCTACCGCTTCGTCGTCCGCCACGATGGCGAAGATAGAGATCCCGTCTACGCCCCGACAGGCAAGAGCTTCTACTTCCTCAGTGAGCGCGACGGAGGCTCGATGAATGTCTACGAGGCGAACCTTGCAGGGCCTGCGACGGAGGCTAAGCCCCTCACGAAGCTCTCGGGCGACCCTGTCCGCTTCCTCTCCTCTTCACAGGATGGGCTCCTCTGCTTCGGCTATGCCGGCGAGATCTACACCCTCGTCCCCGGAGCTCGGGAGCAACGGGTGCCTGTCCGCATCATCAAGGACAGCCCCGAAGACGAACAGCTTCATCTCTCCATGAGCCGATCCCTAGGCTCGGCATCCGTCTCCCCCGATGGCAAGCAGATCGCCTTCACTTCTCGTGGGGACGTCTTCGTCACGGCGACGGACTACACGACCACCCGTCAGATCACCCAGGGCTCTGAGGCTAATCGTGGGGTGACCTTTGGGGCAGATAATAAGAGTGTGGTCTATGCTAGCAGTCAGGGCATATCTGGTTGGTGACACGTACGGGAATGGAACGAGTTTACGGCAAAATTTAATCAAAATATAATAAAAAAATGCCAAAAAAGCCGAAAAGACCAAAAAAGACAGAGTAAGGTGTGATAAGATTAAGATGCGAAAATTGAATAGAAGAACTGCAAAGCCATGTAGCCGCTCAAAAATGGGCGGCTTTTGCATTTATTTCCGGCGGTACTGACTGCTTGACAGGAGAGATATGAGAAGAGCATTACGCGAATGTGGACATCCCGGATGTCGCGCATTAACGAGAGAAAGCTATTGCGATAAGCATAAACAAAATCATATAAGAAAACAAAAGGAATTTGAGAGGGAGTCACCATCTAAACGGGGATACAATTACAAATGGACGAAAGCGCGCAAGGCTTTTCTGGCACAGCATCCGTTATGTGAGTGCCCTGAGTGTAAAGCATCAGGACATCCGCTGCCGGCTAATGTCGTTGATCATATCGTTCCACATCGAGGCAATCAGGACCTTTTTTGGGATGAAAGCAACTGGCAGGCGATGAACAAAAGATGTCACGATAAGAAAACAGCAAGAGAAAACGGCGGATTCGGAAATAAAATTAAAGCTTGACAGACCACCCCCGGGTCAAAAATGTTTTGATCGGATGCGACAGTACCGTGCGCCTCCTCTTTTGTGAAAAAAGTTCGGGAAATGGACCTTACATTAAACTCATGCGATGAAATGTCAAGCATGAGTAAACGGCAACATTAAAAAGAAAGGAGGGATAATATGGCCGGGCGTCCAGCAAAACCTATTGATTTGCATATAGTTTCAGGCAATCCGAGTCACCTGACGAAAGCGGAAATTGCACACAGAAAAAAATCAGAAATACATCTGGGCGAGCAGAAATTAGTATGCCCGGCTTATGTAAAAACGAATAAAGAAGCATATAAAAAATGGAAAGAAATCAAGAAAATTTACACCGGTTTTAGATTCGTCTCTTCGGCAGACATCGGGGTGATTGCGAGATACTGCGTGGCGTTTGCGCAATATATAGATTTGATAGAGCGCCGGGCCAGGATAGCTCAAATAGAATTAACGGGTGAGGAAACGACGGCAACGCAGGAAATTCTTGAAGTAGAGTACAGTCAACGCAAGGCCGCCAAACTTTACGAGAAGATAGAGTACATTTTATCTACCGGCGGCATCATGGCGATGGACAAGGCCATCAATGCAAAAATGTCGGCACTTGTGCAGATGGAAGACAGACTGTTCCTTTCTCCACTTGCAAAAGTGAAGAATGTACCGAAAGAACCTGAAAAGAAAGAAGAAGACCCGCTAAGTAAAAGGGGTTTTGACGTATGACGCTGAAACAAGAGCTGATCAGGTACAGCAAGAAATGTATAAAAGACAAAACGCATATATGTCAGAAGCATCGATGGGCATGTGTGCGTTTTTTGCGGGATATAGAAAAAGCGGGTACGAAGGAATTTCCGTATGTTTTTGATGAAAATAAAGCGGAACGATTCTTCGCGTGGGCGGCTATGCATAAACACACAAAAGGAATTTTAGCCGGGCAGCCTATTATTTTTGAGCCTATCCGGCGGTTTATTTTCGGAAATATCTATGGCTGGTTCAATAAAGACACAGGACTTCGGCGTTTTAAAAAAGCATATTGGCAGGTAGGGAGAAAAAATGCAAAATCACAGTCACTCGCCATAGTCGGCGATTATGAAATGATGGCTATTGGGGAGCCGATGTCAGAAGTCTACATCGGAGCAACGAAAAGTATCCAATCGAAAATTATTTATAACGAGATTCTGGCGATGCTCAGACGATGGCCGGAAATGAAAGGAAAATGGAAAGAAAGCTATGGTACCATCCGATACCTGAAAAGTGACTCTATCATTCGGGCGCTGTCAAAAGATGACGGGAAGACCGGGGACGGTCTCAATCCGCAGTGCGGTCTGATTGACGAGTATCATGCGCATCCGACGTCCGAAATATTAGATGTCATAGACACCGGTATGATGGCCAGAAAACAGCCGCTGCTGTTTATCATCACTACCGCCGGGACAAACTTCGGGGGACCGTGTTACAGAGTGGAATATCCACTGGTAGAAAAGATCCTTAATCCGGACATTGATTATGACGTACCGGATTATTTCTGTATGGTCAATGAGCTGGACAAAGATAAAGAAGGAAACCTAATTGATGATGTTAAAAACGAAAAATGCTGGATAAAAGCAAACCCGATTGTGGCGACATATCCGGAGGGCATTGCGAATATAAGGAGCGCGTTGAAAGTGGCAGTTGAGACACCAGAAAAAATGTCATCATTTCTCACGAAAAACATGAACATCTGGAATCAGCAATCCGGGGCATCTTATATGGATATGGGGAAATGGAACACTCGGGGGCGGATAGAAAGCTACGATTTATACGGACTGGACGCATATGTCGGGATGGACTTATCAAGTAAAGTCGATTTGACGTCCATCGGACTGGTTATTCCGGTCAAAGAGGATGACGGGACGAAGTATATCGTCATCGGCCACAGCTTTACTCCGGAAGAAACGCTGCAGAGAAAGATAAAAACAGACAGAGTGCCGTATGACTACTATGCTCATGGTGGCTGGCTGACGGTCAATCCGGGAGAAGTAGTCGATTATCGCTACATGACAAAGTGGATGATAGAAACTGCAGAAGAGCTGGGACTGAACATTAAAGAAATCTGCTATGACCCGTACAATGCGACGTATTATGCGCAGGAACTTGAAAAACTGGAGTATACATGCGTAGAAGTCCGGCAGGGCATGATGACACTGTCTGAGCCGACAAAATCATTTAGAGAAAATGCTTATCAGGGAAACATCATGCATTTTGAAAATCCGCTGCTTGACTGGGCAATCAGCAATGCGGTCACTAAAAAAGACCAGAACGAAAATATCATGCTTGACAAAGAAAAATCAACTAACAGAATTGACCCGATAGCATCTGTAATCAATGCGTTTACACGTGCGCGGATTACCGAAGAAGATGATATGAGTGATTATATTTTGAGTGATGATTTCAGTCTATAAGGAGGACATGTGAAAAAGATATTGTATGTGATTGACGACATTTTTCTGTTCGTCGGGTGCATTCTAATGATTGCCGGCGGTGTATTGATATCTCCCGTGGTCGCGGTATATACCGCGGCTATAGAGTGCCTGATTTTGGCGTTTATCTTTGCAAAAGCACAGAAAGGCGGTGGTAAATAATGCTTTTAAGACAGCTTTTTTCAAACCCGACGGATTCAGGTACACTGCTTAGCCCCGCGGATTGGCTCATATCCGCTATTAACGGCGACGGCGTAACGGCAGCAACGGCAAGTAAAAACAGCAACATCTATACGTGCGTCAATATTTTAGCTGACGACATCGGTAAACTGCCGATCCACACATTCAGGACCGGCGGGAAAAAGACAGAGGGAATGAAACACCCGGTCGCTAAGCTGCTGTATAAACGGCCGAATCCGCTCATGACACCGCTTGCTTTTAAGCGGACTTTGCAGTATCACATGGGATTTTACGGAAACGCTATCGCTTATATAGAATGGGGGACAGACGGCTATCCGAAATCACTATGGCCGCTTGATCCAACGAAAACGACAATCCGATTAAACGTGGTAACCGGAGCGCTGACGTATACGACAAGCGATGTGAAAGGGGCGATGTATCATCTGCAGCCGCATGATGTCCTGCATTTCTACGAAATGTCAAAAGACGGGCTCATCGGCGTGCCAAAATGGCGGACGCTGATTGACGAGCTGGACAGCCAAAATGCAATCAAGAAATTTCAGAGCCAGTTCTACAAGAACGGAACACTGACGCACGGAGTATTGCAGGCGGCATCGAAAATCAATCCGGAAGCGAAAAAGAAACTCCGACAGGAATGGGAAAAAATCAACGGCGGTATAGATAATGCCGGACGAGTAGCCGTTCTGGATTTAGGGATGGAGTATAAGTCACTTGGTATGCAGCTTGATCAGGCACAATTTATTGAAACACAGAAATTCGGAATTAACGAAGTCGCCAAGGTGTACAGAATACCACCGCATAAACTGGCACAGCTGGACCGCGCGACGTATGCTAACGCCGAAGCAATGAGCCTTGACTACATAAAAACAACGCTTCTTCCGATATTTACGTCGTGGGAGCAGGAAATTAACTATAAACTGTTCACCGAACCGGAAAGAGAAAACTATTATGTGAAATTCAACGCTGCCGCTGAACTTAGAGGCGACAGCAAAGCAAGGGCTGAATACTACAAAGATATGCTCTATGCCGGTATTTATACGCTTAATGAGATACGTGACATGGAAGAAATGGAATGTATAGGCGATGTAGGGGATATTCATCTTGCATCGCTGAATTATACAGACATTACCGTTCTGAAAGATTTGCAATTAGCAAAAGCGAAGAGCGGAACACTGAAAGGAGGTGATGATAATGGGGAAAAGGGAAAGAAGAATCAATCAGACGCAGTTTGAGATTAGGACGCTGGAAGATGGTAAAACTATCATCTTGGAGGGGTATGCTCTCAAGTTTGGGAAACGGTCAGAAGACTTCGGCGGCGTTGATGAAATCTTAGAGTGCGGGTGTCTGGATAAAACGGACATGTCTAACGTCGTAGCGCTGATTAATCACGATCCGAACTATCCGCTGGCGAGAAATACCGTACGCGAAGGACCCGGGCATCTAAGTCTGTCAGTAGACGACACCGGGCTGCGGTTCAGCTTGATTCCGACGGATACAGCCTATGCTAAGGACTTAATGACGAACATGGCAGCCGGCGTTGTCAATCAGTGTTCTTTTGCATTCACGTTGGCGGAAAGCGGCGCAGACTGGTCATATGAAAGCGAGAAAGACATGTACCATCGGGCCGTCAAGCATATAGAAAGGCTATGGGATGTGTCAATCGTCACGACGCCGGCATACCCGGACACCGAAGCGCAGGCTGTACAGCGGTCAATGCAGGAATCAAAAGAAGCGTATGTTAATTCTTTACGGGAAGAACAGGAAAATATCAGAAAAAGGAAGCTCGATATAGAGCTGGAATTGTTAAATCAATAATTGCCGCCGAACGGCGGCTTTTTAAGTGGAGGAAGAAGAAATGACAGAAAAAGAAAGAGAATTGCGCCAGAGAATGGCGAAAGTAACCGAAGAAATCCGTACGTTGATGGCAGATAAAAAACTTGACGAAGCGGAAAGTAAAACAGCTGAACTGAGAGAACTCAAGCGGCAGCTGGAGATTGAACAGACGCTGGCAGATGTTCCGGCAACGGTTCCACCGGCGGCACGCGCGGCTGAAATCACCGACGAAGAAAAAAGAGATCTCATGTTCAGTGGGCTTGTGAAGGAGATTAAGCGCCAGATGCCGACGGACGCGGAATCTGAAGTACTGAAAGAAGCCAGAGCTGGCATGAAAGCGGGAGTTGACGCAGACGGCGGGCTTATCGTTCCGCAGGACATCTCAACTAAAATCAACGAACTCAAGAGAGCGCTAAATCCGTTGGACCAGCTTGTCACGATTACACCTACGACTACTATGACAGGGTCTCGCGTCATGGAAAAATGGGCAGAAATGACGCCGCTTGAAAGCGTTGATGAAATGGCGACAATCAAAGAAATCGATGGTCCGAAGTTTGAAAAGATTGCATATGCGATCAAAAAATATGCGGGTATTTTGCCGATTTCAAAAGAAATGCTGTCCGACACGGACCAGAACCTCATTTCTTACGTGAGCGCGTGGTTCGCTAAGAAAGATGTGGTCACAAGAAATAGCCTGATCATTGCAATCATGAAAACACTGGCAAAGAAGCCCGTTGCTAATGTAGACAGCTTGAAAGATATTTTGAACGTGGATCTTGACCCGGCGATTTCTTTAGTGTCCGGCATCGTTACCAATCAGGACGGGTTCAATTTCTTAGACAAGTTGAAAGACTCCGAAGGGCGCTACCTGCTTCAGCCGAATCCGCTCAATCCGACACAGAAACTGTTGTTTGCTCATCCGGTTACCGTTGTCAGCAACAAGTACTTGCCGAGCGCGACATCACCAAAGAAAGTTGCTCCGGTTGTTGTCGGGTCTCTGGCGGATGCAATCGTACTCTTTGACCGCCAGCTTATTACTCTTGAAGGCACCGGCATCGGCGGGAACTCATTTATCCGGGATTCTTATGACATTAAAGCAATTACAAGGCTTGACGTTAAAGCGTTTGACAGCGCCGCAGCCGTATACGGCGAGCTGACGCTTGCGTAAAGGAGGTATTATGAGCATTCTGGATGGCGTTAAAGCGTATCTCCGAGTTGACGGAAACCAGGAAGACGAGGTCATCCGGACACTCATCGATACCGCTAAAACGTTTATTTTGCAGGGGACGGGCGTCGAAGTCAAAGAGACTGACGCCCAATCTATCCTTTGTATGCATATGATCGTAGGGTACTGGTACGAAAACAGAAATGTGGTAGGTCAAGGGGCAGAATTACCGTTCACAATTACTGCACAACTACTGCAATTAGAAACAAGAGGTGAATGACATGCTGATAAAAGCACTGGAGAAAATTATCATAAACGGAACAATCGTCGATGTCGGCGAGACGTACGACGGAACAGCGGAAGAATTAGATGCCTACATTTCCGGCGGATATGTAGACGTACTTGAACAGGACGAAAAACCGGACGAAGATCCTGCAGACAATCAGAATGAAGAAGTAGATCAGGAAGATGAAGAGCCGGAAGAAACGCCAAAAGAAAAACAGAAGACGACGAGAAAGACTGTCAGGCGCACAAAGAAGACCGGAGTGTAAAGCATGAATATCGGGAAGATGCGCCACAGGATAGCGATTAAAAAGCCTGTCGTCGGTGAAGATGTAGGATTTGGCTCTGTTATTGAGTGGAAAGATGCTGGATTCGTGTGGGCGGAATTCTTGAAACAGCGTATTACTCCCGGCGCGATTATAGGAGACGGCACGGCTGTCTTAATAACGCAGGGAATAAGAATACGGCCACGAGAAATCGAAAAAGGATGGCATGTTGAAGAAAGCGGACGGACGTATAAGGTGATAGACGTAGATCGTTCGGATCCTGCCGTTTACGTGTTAACAACAGAAGCGGTAGAAACATGAGCAGGCGCGGAATCGATATCAAAATGTTTTCAGGGAAGGTAATCCAAAAAGCGGCTAACGATATCAAACGCTACGATAAGGAAACGCAAGGAAAAATCAGGAATGTCATTGCGAAGGGAACGATAGCAGTTATGAAAGCGGCTATTATCAAAGCGCCGATGGGACCTACCGGAAGCCTGAAAGCCCATTTAGCAATGCGATTAAACCTCCCATTCTGGCCAAGGTATTACTCTATTAGGGTGATGACAACCCAAGCTGCTCCACTGGCTGTTTCGTAACCTCGGAGATAGGATCAAAATCCTTATCAACTGCAAGCACTGTCAATCCTAGCCTCTCCGCCGTAGCCGCAATGAGAAGATCAGGGATTGACGGTGCGCGATGCTGCCCACGATCGGCAAGCAGCATTTGCACTTCCCATGCCCGCTCCTCCAATGTGGGCGTCAGGAATTCAAGCGGCATAAGCGATAGAGGTGGCATGGCGAACGCCTTCCGGGCGGCCTGAGCAGAGCGCGCGGAAAACCCAATTCAAGCCTTGTGACGGTTGACAGCCGTACTAGGCCACGCTCGCTGCCCCATTCCTCAAGCTCGGCGGCTTGCCCCAGCTGCATCCGCACATACGCCGACTTATCGACAGCCATCCCCTTACTGCCATGCTGACTCCATGACATGAGGATCCGCAAGATCCTCGAATGCGGCTGCCGATCGACTCCAATCCTCCGCAGTCACCGATACGCCAACAGCAGGGGCCACAGCGCCCCCTTCAAGCCTGCGTCGCAGGAACTCGTTGCGCGACAGCCCCAGGGAACACGCCTCGGCATCAATGCGCTCAATAGCTATTTCACTGAGACCACGAATGATGACATCTGCCATATAGCTCACCTCCCATCCCGGTGATATCACATGATATCACCGTAGTGTTAAACACTTCTCTATGAAGATTCTATTTGCATAGATAATTTAAATAGAATAAAGTCATTTGCGAGCCACTCGCCTGGATAACCAGACTGGTCAGAATTTACGCAAAAAGCTCTTTGAGTTTCATCAGCGCCGCAGGTCCAGGATTTGCCGCTGCCTCCGACGGCAGCGAACTGGCCGGGCTGGGAACC
>ERZ773022.907-NODE-907-length-21721-cov-76.124065_pt1 | contig 21721 bp, 20 predicted proteins | sample MGYA00580839_ERZ773022 | MGnify/ENA primary metagenome ERZ773022 (study PRJEB29015, sample SAMEA2738020) | human oral metagenome | biome: human oral; feature: human-associated habitat; material: dental | place: China | collected 2044 ... | reverse complement strand
GGCGCCCGACCCGGGGCGGTCTTCGCCCCGGCCGCCCCGATGGCGTGCGCGGGGGCCTCGTCCGGCTCGGCGGACGCCCTCGCGGGGCCGGCGGCCGCGGCGGCGACGCCGGTCATGCCCATGGCGGTGGAGCCGACCCTGAAGGCGCCGATCTTGTTGATCTCCTCGGGGACGGCCTTGCGGCCGGCCTGCAGACCGATCGACGCGAGCGCGCGGGCGAGGCTCTCGGCCTGGGAGCGCCGGACGGGGGCCAGGTAGCTCCGCTCGGGGACGATGGTGGACTCCGTGTAACCGAGCGAGCGCTTCAGCGCGGCATCGGGCACCGGTCGCACCCAGATCGTCGGGTGCTTGGCGGCGATGACGCCGCCGTTGGCGATGCTGGCGCGGTCGATGGACCACGGGGCGTGGCCCTCGTTGCGCACCCCGTCCTCGTCGACGGTGACGTGGAAGGTGATGGGACGCAGCATGAGGACGGCGATGACGATCTCGAGCACGGCCAGGACGATCCAGATGATGGAGGTCGTCGGCGTGCCGAACCGGAACCAGATGACGGCGATGGTGATGAGCACGATGGCGACGGCCACCGAGAAGATGCCGACCGGCAGCGAGCGCCGAGTCGTGACGCGGGACTCAGCCAGTGCCATGCATTCCGCCTCCAAACATTCGATGACCAGCGCCGGAGCCGCCGTTGGCGCGTCCTGGGCGGCCCATTGCGACGCGGGCCGGCCGGGCAACGGTGCGACGGAGCGGCACCATGCGCGGCAAGTTTACCGGAGCCCCCGATCCATGAGGATGGTTCAACGCCGCGCGCCGCCGCCCGGGAGGGGCGACCGGACGGCGGCCACCGGGCTCCCCTCGGAGTTCCCCACCCGTCAGATGGAACGCGGAACAGCGGGATCATCCCCGCCCGCGCGGGGCGGAGTCCCCCACCCGTCAGATGGAACGAGTTCCGCCCGACCGAGGATCTTCCCCGTCCCCGGCCGCATCCTCGCGTACGGGCGGCAGCCTCTCGAGCTCGGCCTCGGACCTGCGCTCGTCCAGGATCCTGTTCGCCCGTGCCACCACGGCGTCGTCGAGAGCGGTGTGCAATCTGCCGGCGCGCGCCCCGACGCCGTGCACGAGCCTCGATGCCCCGCCGGCCGCGTCGCCGGCCATACCCCCGACGGCCCGGAACCATTTCTTGCCGTCGAGCTGTCGCGAACCGCTCAGTTCGACACCGGCTCTGGAGGCGAAGGCGTCGATGATTTCGTTGACCCGGTTCGCATGCCGGGTCACCCTGCCGGAGTTGATGGGGTTCATGACACAGCCGGCATTCGACAACTCGGCGCTCCTGGCGATCGACCCGCTGATGCTCTCGAGGGCCTCGATGATGCTCGCGGTCCGCTCACTGCGCACCGTGACGATGACCCGACGGTGGTCCTCGAGCTCGTCCGGGGTGTCCGAGGCCACCCGTTCGAGCTCCACGCAGTACTGCTCGTCCTGGATGAGGATCGTTCTCGCAAGAACCTTCATCCAGAACGTGGTCTCCCTCTCCGCGCGCGTCAGCGCATCGGCGAGCCCGTCCACATCCTTTCCGCACCCCTCGATCTCGTCGGCCAAGGACCTCAGTTCCCGGATGGCCCGACTCTGGTGGGCCCTGAGCGGCGTCGAGTTGTTCTCGACCTTGGACCACGTCGTCGCTGAGACCGTACCGGTCGCGACGCGGAGCGATTCAGCCTCGCGGACAGCTCCGGCGAATCCGTCGAGCTCGCTCATCACCCTGGTTCTGTCCGCCTCGATGAGCCGACCCACTTTCACGTCGATCTGCTCGAGGCACCGCTGCATCTGCTCGAGTGAGTGCTGAATGGCCATCCGGGTCGCCATGGCTGACAGCACCGCCGTCCCTGCCGGGTTGGCCAGACTCACGCTGCTGAACCGCAGATGCTTGGCTATCCGGGTTCCCTCGCCTCCGGCAAGATCACGGGTACGCAGGACGCCGCGGGACAGGTTCGTCACCCCGTGCCGCCTGACGTAGGCGACGGAGGCGTCGTCGAGCCGGAGCCAGCGTCCGCTCTCGGTCATCAGCGCACTGGTTCCGCCGAGCATGGTCCCGAGGCGCGCCACGAGGCTGGACGGTCCGATCGTCCGGGTCGTGAGAGCAGGGTCCTCGTCGACCAGGGCGAGGGCCTCCGGCACGCCCCAGAGCAGGATCCCGTCCTCGGACTCGAAGACCTGGAGTTCACGATCTGCATCAGTCATGGACGCATGATGACGGACCCGACTGACAGATCGGCTCCACTGCACGTCATGCCCACGATTCGCCCGGCACGCAGAGGGTCCCCCGCCGGAGCGGGGGACCCAGTGGCGGTGACGGAGGGATTTGAACCCTCGGTGGCTTGCACCACACTCGCTTTCGAGGCGAGCTCTTTCGGCCGCTCAGACACGTCACCGCGGGCAACGATACCGATCCGGGAGGCCCGCGCTCAAATCCCGTGCGCGGCCGGGGCCCGGTGCCGGGCCCGCCAGGACCGGGGCCGCCGGGCGCACGGCGGCCGGTTCAGCGGCGGTCGGCGAAGAAGCCGTCGAGGACGGCCGAGCAGGGTCCGGCCATGATGCCGCTCACGACCTGCGGGCGATGGTTCAGCCGCGGGTCGCGCACGACGTCGAAGAGCGAGGCCACCGCGCCCGCCCGCGGGTCGAACGCGCCGAAGACGAGGGTCCCGACCCGCGCCGCGACGAGCGCCCCGGCGCACATGGTGCACGGCTCGAGGGTCACGACGAGCGTGCAGTCGTCCAGCCGCCGACGGCCGAGCGCCCTCGCGGCGGCGCGCAGGGCGAGCACCTCGGCATGGGCGGTGGGATCGGCATCGCGCTCGCGGCGGTTGCCGGCCGTCGCGAGGACCGCGCCGTCCCGCCCGAGGACGACGGCCCCGACCGGAACGTCGCCGGCGGCGCCGGCATCGCGGGCGGCGGCCAGCGCCTCGGACATGGCGGCGTCCCAGCGGCTCATCGCCGCCGCCCGGGCGCGGGAGCCGGCCTCACAGGTGGATGACGCGGTCGAACTGGGGGGCGAACTTGATCTTCTCGATGACGCGGTGCGCCAGCTCGCCGGAGTCCTCGTCGAGGTCGTCGAGGATGTTCTCCATGTCGAACTCGGAGACGCCCTGGTCGGCCAGGATGTCGAGGTCGCCGACCGGCTCGGAGTCCTCGTCGTCGTCATCGGCGTCGGGCACGTCGAGTCCGAGGTAGTCGACGACGTCGCGGGCCAGCGGCCAGTCGTTGCTCGACAGCGAGTCGGACAACAGCACCTGCACCTGGCGCCCGCGACAGCGGCCGACGACGAAGAACTCGCCGTTGACGCTGGCGACGCCGACCGCGCCGGTGTCGCCCGGCATGCGGCGCAGCTGGGCGATCAGCTCGTCGAGGTCGTTGGCGCAGGCGTCGGACAGCGGCATGACGACGGGGGCGCCGTCCTCGCGGTAGAGGGCCGCCACGAAGTCGATCTCGTCGGCTGTGGCGTCCTCGTAGTCGTCCTCGTCGTCATCGTCGTCCGCGTCGTCATCGTCGAGGCCGTCCTCGTCCTCATCGTCGTCGAGGTCGTCGTAGTCATCGGAGATGACACCACGGTCGGCGTCGTCGCGATCATCGAGGCTGTCGAGCTCCTCGGCATCCTCGTCGTCGTCGAAATCCCTCGTCATGTCCTCAGCCATGTCGACCTCCTGTATGGCCCAGCCGGCACCGGTTGCCCGGGGCTCCCCGCTCGGCGCCCATGCCCCGCGCACCGAGTAACCCAAGTGTATGGGACACTCGGGCCCGTGGAACTGCGCGTCGTTGATCATCCTCTGGTCGCTCACAAGCTCACTCACCTGCGCGAGGAGAGCACGTCGAGCCCGACCTTCCGCCTGCTCGTCGCCGAGCTCGTGACCCTGCTGGCCTACGAGGCGACCCGTCAGGTGCGCGTCGAACAGGCCGGGATCACCACCCCCGTCGCCCCGACGACCGGCGTCCGGCTCAGCGAGAAGCCCCTCGCCGTGCCGATCCTGCGCGCCGGCCTGGGCATGCTCGAGGGCTTCACCCGCCTCGTCCCGACGGCGGAGGTCGGTTTCGTCGGGATGGCCCGCGACGAGCGGACGCTCAAGCCCACCACCTATGCCGAACGGCTGCCGCACGACCTGTCCGGACGCCAGTGCTATGTGCTCGACCCGATGCTCGCCACCGGCGGCTCGCTGGCGGGCTGCGTGCACTTCCTGGCCCGACGGGGCGCGACCGACATCACCTGCATCTGCCTGCTGGCCGCCCCGGAGGGCATCGAGCGCGTGCGCGGGCTCATGGACTCGACCGACGTCGACGGCCGGCTCGTCGTGGCCTCGATCGACGAGCGGCTCAACGAACGCGGCTACATCGTCCCGGGTCTGGGGGACGCCGGCGACCGCCTCTACGGCCTGGCCGAGTGAGGGCCGTCCCGGCCGAGTGGGAGCCGCCCCGGCCCGACCCTCGTCGTTCCCACCTCACTTCTGCGCTCCCACCTCGGACACAACCCGGGTGCGAACGCAGAAGTGGGGTGGGAGGCGGGACGCACACGGCGAGAGACGGGACGACGAGGTGGGAGCGGAGGACCGGCCCGTCCCCGACCGACACGCGAACGCGCACCGCCTCAACCGACGGGTGGATCCGCGACGAGGGGCCCGCCCGTAGTCTTGCCGCGTGAGGATCATCAAACGCCTTGCCAACTGGTTCGGCCTGCACCCGATGGCGGGCGATGTCATCTGGGCGCTCATCCTGGTGCAGCCGACCCTCGGCAACACGCTCTCCCTCTTCACCGCGGAGGAGCAGGAGAATCCTCTCGGCTACTTCCCGAGCACCGCGTTCAACCACGTCCTCATGATCGCCTGGGGCGTCTCGTACGCGGCACCGCTCATCTGGCGCCGCACGCGGCCGGCGCTCATGTGCACCCTGCTCGTCGTCCCCCACCTGGTGCAACTCGCCGTCGTGCCCATCCCGATGTTCCCGAACATCTTCGTGCTCATCGCGATGTTCGCCGTCGCCGCCTACGGCAGCGAGCGGGCGCGCAGGCTGTGGCTGGCCCTGGGCGTCGCCGCCTCGCTCGCCGCGGCCATCAAATGGACGACGGGCGCCGCCGTGGGCTCGCAGAGCGACGGGTCGGGCCCTCACGACGTCGTGGGCATCATGACCTTCCTCTTCGTGATGCTCGCCGCCTCGGTCACCGTCTGCTGGCTCCTGGGCGCCTTCACCCGCGAACGCTTCACGACGGTGCGCACCCTCAAGGACCGCGCCGACGCCATCGCCGCCGAACGCGACCGCTTCGCGCAGCTGGCCGCCGAGCAGGAGCGCTCGCGCATCGCCCGCGAGATGCACGACGTCGTCGCCCACTCGCTGAGCGTCATCGTCGTCCAGACCGACGGCGCCTCCTACGCGCTCGACCAGCCCGGCGACGCCGCCGCCAAGCTCGAACTGGCCCGCGAGGCCCTGGCCCGCATCGCATCCACCTCCCGCGAGGCGCTGCGCGAGACGCGCGCGCTCGTCGGCGTGCTCCGCGAGGGCGAGGCGCCCGAGATGGCCCCCCAGCCACTGCTCGACGAGGTCGACGAGCTCATCGAGTCGACGCGGGTCTCCGGGCTGGACATCGACTACGCCGTCGACGGCTCCCCCGAGGCGCACGCCCCGCTCGGCCCCGCCCGCGAGACGGCCGCCTACCGCATCGTCCAGGAGTCCCTGACGAACGTGATCAAGCACGCGGGGCCGGGCGCGCACGCCTGGGTGCACCTCACGCACTCCGGCACGGGCCTGATGATCAGCATCCGCGACGACGGGAACGGCGCCGACGCCGATGACGGACACGGCCACGGGCTCATCGGGATGCGCGAACGCGTCGCCCCCTTCGGGGGTACGCTCGCGGCGCGGCCGAGGCTCGACGGGGGCTTCGAGGTGCTTGCGATCATCCCGGTCGACGAGGACGGTCCGCCGAGCGATCGGCGCACCGGCGCCGAAGGGCCCGGCGCGCCGGCCCCGTTGAGCAGAATCACCGATCTGACGAGGAATAACTCATGACCGAGGACATCATCACGCTACTGCTCGCCGATGACCAGGAAATGGTCCGGGTGGGCTTCCGCATGGTGCTCGACGCGCAGCAGGACATGACCGTCGTCGGCGAGGTGGGCGACGGCCGGGCCGCCGTGGACGCGGTCGTCGGAGCCCCCTCCGATGCGCGCCCCGACCTCGTCCTCATGGACATCCGCATGCCTCACCTCAACGGGGTGGCCGCCACCGAGTCGATCACCTCAGCCACCGATACGAAGGTGCTCGTGCTGACCACCTTCGACCTCGACGAGTACGTCTACTCGGCCCTGCAGGCCGGCGCCTCCGGCTTCCTGCTCAAGGACGCCGGGCCGGCGGAGCTGCTGGCCGCCATCCGGGCCGTCGCGTCAGGCGAGGCGGTCGTCGCCCCGAGCGCGACCCGGCGGCTGCTGGAGCGCTTCGTACCCACGCTGCCCAGGGCCGACCAGGGCGGCGGCGCCCGCGAGCGGCTGGAGGCTCTCACCGAGCGCGAGCGCGAGGTGCTCACGCTCGTCGGTCAGGGCCTCAACAACTCCGAGATCGCCGAGCGGCTCTTCCTCGGCGAGGCCACCGTCAAGACGCACGTGGGCCACATCCTCGCCAAGCTGGGGTTGCGCGACCGCGTGCACATGGTCGTCTTCGCGTACGACGCGGGGATGGTCCAGCCCCGCGGCTGAGACGGGCGGCGCGCCACCGCCGACGCGCGCGTGGTCGGGCCCGACCACGCCGATCGGGCCGAGGGCCCCTCCTCCCCGTAGTCGGCCCGGACGCCCGTTCCTCCTCCGATCGGACGAGTCGACGACGACGGCTCCCTCCGCGGTATGAACCGCGAACCCGCCCCGCGCCCGATGTGCGGGCACGCCGGGCCCGAGAACGATGGGATCACCGGCGGCGAGTGATTCCCCTCGTCGCAAAGCATTCCGACAAGAGGATCACCATGACGACAACGATCGCGCAGCCGACGACGGCTGCGGTGCACACCGAGCAGCTCACGAAGGTCTACGGGCAGGGCGACACCCGCGTCGTGGCGCTCGACCACGTGACCGTCGACTTCCGGCGCGGCCAGTTCACCGCCATCATGGGCCCCTCGGGCTCGGGCAAGTCGACACTCATGCACTGCGCCGCCGGGCTGGACACCCCCACGGAGGGCCGGGTGGTCATCGGCCAGGTGGACGCCACCTCCCTCAACGACAAGGCGCTCACCCTGCTGCGCCGACGCCGCATCGGCTTCATCTTCCAGTCGTTCAACCTGCTGCCGACGATGAGCGCCCGCGAGAACATCCTGCTCCCCCTCAAACTCGCCCATGTCAAGCCGGACGAGGAGTGGTTCACCACGATCGTCACGGTGCTCGGCCTCACCGAGCGTCTGGGACACCGCCCCGGCGAGCTGTCCGGCGGCCAGGCCCAGCGCGTCGCCGCGGCCCGCGCGCTCATCACCCGCCCCGACGTCATCTTCGCCGACGAGCCGACCGGCGCCCTCGACTCGGCCTCCAGCGACGAGCTCCTCGACTTCCTCACGCGCTGCGTCCACGAGCTCGGTCAGACGATCGTCATGGTCACCCACGACCCGCACGCCGCAGGCTACGCCGACCGGCTCCTCCAGCTGGCCGACGGTCGGATCATCGCCGACAAGCCCCTCCATGCGATGCCCGGACGTCCCGCTCAGGCCGCCGGTCAGCCGGTCCCGGCCGAGGGCGGTGAGCACTGATGCTGCGCCAGCCCCGCCGGCTGCTCAGCGCCGGCATCGCCATCGTCCTCGGCGTGGCCTTCGTGACCGCGGCCCTGCTGTTCGGATCCTCGCTCAACGCCTCGGTGCGTCAGCTCGTCGGCCGCGAGATCGGCGACGCCGCCGCCGTCATCACCCCGCCCGACGACGGGAACTCCTCATCCGCCTCCGAATCGGTCATCGACCAGTCGGTCATCGACGCGGTGAACGGCGCCCCGGGCGTGCAGGGCACCCGCGCCCTCTACCGGAGCTACGCCGTGCTCACCAGCTCCGGGGCCCAGGCCCAGATCGGCGTCGACAACCTGCCGCGCCTCGAGGACGGGACCAGCCTCGCCGAGGGCCGCCTGCCCCAGTCCGACGAGGAGGTCGCCATCAGCACCCACATGCGTGACAGCTACGGCATCACGCTGGGCGAGCAGATCACGACGCGCAGCTACGCCAACGAGAAGGGGCCCCGGCAGTCCACCGTCGTCGGCTTCGTCGACTCCGACACCGCATCGCGGAGCGACTACGTCTACGCCACCGACACCGGCGCCGTCGCCATCACCGGCATCCCCGGCTACGAGGCCCTCATGGTCCGGGGCTCCGACCCCACCGCCCTGCGGACGACCCTCTCCGATCTGGGCGTCGTCAAGGACGGCGGTCTCACCGTGCGCACCGGCGAGGAGCAGATGCAGCACGAGATCCACCGGCTGACCGGCGAGTCCCAGTCGATCACGAACCTCCTTCTCGTGTTCGCCGGCATCGCCCTGTTCGTCTCGGTGATCGTCATCGCGAACACCTTCTCGATCCTCGTCGCCCAGCGCGCCCGTCAGCTCGCCATGATGCGCTGCGTCGGCGCGACGAAGGGCCAGGTCCTCGCCACCGTGCTCGGCGAGGCCCTCGTGCTCGGCGCCCTCGGTTCGGCCGTCGGCGTCGTCCTCGGCGCCGGCCTGACATGGTTGTTCCTGCGCCTCGGGCAGGGCGCGTTCGCCATGGAGGTGCCCTTCACCGCGAGTGTCGGGGCCCTCGTCGCGCCGTTCGTCGTGGGCATCCTCATCACGCTCCTGTCGAGCCTCGGCGCGGCCCGCAAGGCCACCGGAGTGGCGCCCCTGGCCGCCCTCCACCCGGAGCTGGCCACCACCAGGGCCAAGCGGTTCGGCGTCGTCCGCGGCGTACTGGGCGGCCTGCTCCTCCTGGTCGGCGCGGTCCTGCTCGTCGCCGGCTGGCACGCGGCGGGCACGAGCGACGACGAGGCCCGCAGGACGGCGACCCTGCTCACCGCCATGTCGGGCGCGGGCCTGGCCTTCCTGGGCGTCATCGTCCTGGGCCGCGGCCTCATCCCGGCCCTCGCCAGGCTCATCGGCGCGCCGCTGCGGCGCGCCAGCGTCCCCGGCGACCTGGCCGTCGCGAACTCGCGCCGCAATCCCGGCCGGGCCGCCGCGACGGCGAACGCCCTGCTCGTCGGCGTCACGCTCATCGGCGTGCTCACGGTGGGCGCCGCCTGCTCCCAGGCGACGGTCGACCGCGAGCTCGGCTCGCACTTCCCGCAGGACGCGGTGGTCGAGGCCCCGGACGGCGTGAGCGACGAGGTGCTCGACCAGATCCGCAACGTCCCCGACGTCTCCGCCGCCGAGCTCGTGCCCACCGTCCAGGCGCAGGCCGATGACGAGGGGACGAACAGGGACGTGCAGGTGGTGGGCGTCTCGTCCGCGGCCGCCGGGATCTCGCGGGTTCCGCAGCGCTACGAGGGTCTCGCCGACGGCACGTTCCGCACCAACGACACCGACTTCACCGATGGCCAGCGGGTCACGGTGAGCCACGAGGGCCGCAGCGTCGAGCTGACGGCCGATGTCGACTCCTCGTACTCGGATGCCCTCGTCGTCACGCCGGCGACGATGACGCAGCTGTCGCCGGACGCCGCGAACACCGCCTGGGTGCGCTACGCCGACAAGGCGGACGCCCAGCGGGTCACGACCCGTATCGGTCAGATCGACGCCTTGAAGAACGCCTCGATCAACAGCGGCGCCGCCCAGCGCGCCGAGTACCAGCAGATGATCGACGCGGTGCTGCTCGTCGCCATGGGCCTGCTCGCAATGGCCGTCATCATCGCCGTGGTCGGCGTGGGCAACACGCTGAGCCTGTCGGTGCTGGAACGCACCCAGGAGCTGGGGCTGCTGCGGGCCCTGGGCATGACGAAGGGCCAAGTGCGTCAGATGGTCGGCTGGGAGTCGGTGACGCTGGCCGCCGTGGCGACGGTCATCGGGCTGGCACTCGGCGTGGTTCTCGGGATCACCGGGGCGAAGGCCCTGCTGGCCTCGCCCGGCATCCCCCTGGCCATCCAGGTGCCGTGGCCGAGGCTGGCCCTCATCGCGGCGGTCGCCCTGCTGGCCGGCTGGCTCGCCTCGCTGGCGCCGGCGGCGCGGGCGGTGCGGGTCGCGCCCTCGGCGGCCCTGACCGCCGACTGACCGGCCGGCAGGTCCCGACCACCGACCGACCAGCTGGCAGGCCCTGACCGAGGGTCGGCACGACGACCCCGACCGGAGGCCGGCAGGACGCCCTGGTCGGTCGGGCGATGCACCGGACAGGGGGACCGGGCACCGCAGAAGGGCCCCTCGGGAGCGGTTCATCCGCCTCCCGAGGGGCCCTTCCCGGCGCGTGTGCGCGCGAGCCTCGACGACGCCGGCCCCGCCAAGGCCCCTCCCCGCGCATGCGAATCATCGTCCAGTGTCCGCGAGCCCCCCCTCTGGTCGGCCAGGGCCTCTTCCCGCGCGTGCGAATCATCGGGCACCGGCCTCGCCGCCGTCCACGCCGACCCCGCCCCCTCCCCGCGCGCGAATCATCGGGCCACGTTCGGCGGCGAGTGCGTCGTTGAGGCGGGCCCCTCCCCGCGCGCGAATCATCGGCTGGCCCCCTGCTGGGGGGAGACGGGGAGCAAAAGACCCCATCCCCGCGCACGAACGGCGAGCACTCACCTCCGCCGCGATCAGCACGGCCCGCACCACCGGGGCCGCGCATCCCGGACGCTGGGCCGAGGTCGGTGAGGAAACTCCGCTTCACGGCGGCCACTCGCGCTCCCCGTCACGCGGGGTCGAGGGGAACGGACTCCATCCAGACGGGCCCGCCCAGGCCGTCGACGACGGCAAGCTCGCTCAGGCCCTCGGGTCCGGCCCGGTGGATGCTCGCCGCGTCGCCGAGCTCGGCCCCCGCGATGACCAGGTGCGGGCCGATCAGGCCGATGCCGCGCGGCTGCGGCTGGGTGACGATCCGTGCGAGCCGGGCGCCGAAGCGTCCGTCGGGGCCGAGGGCGGCCATGGTGAGCGTCGATGCGCGGCGCTCGGAGGCGACCGCCCAGGCGCCGTCGGGGGCGATGACGAGGTCGGAGCCCCAGATGCGGCGCTCGGACTCGTCGACGGCGGGCCGGCGCCCGGGCGGCACGAAGACACCGCGACGCAGCCCGGCCTCCGGCGCGACGCAGTCCATGGTGCTGCCGCTGGGCTCGAGCACCCCGCTGTCCGAGTCGCGGCGCAGGTGGACGACCCGCCCGCCGAACTCCTCGGTGACGTAGAGCGAGGAGCCGTCGGGCGAGAGACGGATGTGCCGCGGCCCGGCCCCGGGGTCGAGGCGGGCGCCGAGGGACTCGTCGGGCACGAGCCGGCCTCCGGCGACGCGGAAGCCCGCGAGGCGGTCCTCGCCGAGCAGGCTCAGGTAGGCGTGCCGGCCGTCGGGGCTGGGGACGATGCAGTGAGGCTGATGGCCGGTGCGGACCACCTGCCAGCTGGAGGCGTCGACGAGCCCGTCGGCGCCGAGGCGCGCGCAGGCCAACTCGCAACCGGCGTAGCTGACGGCCATGAGCAGGTCGCCGACGACGCTCATGTAGGTCTGGGCGATCGGGCAGTCCACCGTGACGACCGGGCTCGTCGACCCGTCGGGCGCCCAGGTCACGGTGGTGATGCTGTGCGGGTCCCCGCCGTTGCCGACGTGCACCAGGGCGCGGGCGGCGTCGACGACGACGGGCATGGGGCGCGGGCCGGTGGCGGTGCGCCCGGCGACCCGCACGACGCCGGACTCGTCGTCGACGACGAGGCTGGTGAGCACGTCGTCGAGGCGCCCGGCGACGAGGCACAGGTACGTGGCCATGGGTTCCTCCTGTTGTCGCGGCTGCTGTGCAGGCGATCCGGGTGCACGCCAACTGTAGTCGGCCATGCCGTCGTCGACTCCGGTGCGGAGGCGTGCGGGGCGGGGCGATTCACTTCTTGCCGCCTCGGGTGCGGCCTGTTCCGCAACCCCGGGGTGGACTGAACCCGTGGACCGCGGGGCGGGGCCGAGGAGGATCCACTCCGCGGTCGGGGCGCGGGCCGATGGGAGTCCGGTTGCGTAGAGTCTGTGTCCGGGTACCCGTCCGCTTCTGCCACAGTGAGGTCCTGACCCATGCACATCAGCCCCTTCGTCGCCGGCCTGCCGAAGGCCGAACCGCACCCGCGCGCCGGGGGCACCCCCGAACCGGAGTCGAGGTTCGCCCTCGCCGGGCGCAACGGGATCGCGCTCGCCCATGGCACCGCCGACCAGGTGCGCGCCCCGTACGACCGCGCCTCGTACGCCTCCGCCGACCCGGCCCGCATCGGCGGCTGCATCGCCGAGAGCCTTCGGCCGGTCGTCGACGAGGGCGGAGCGGACGAGGCCCTCCCTGCCCGCGAGGCCCTCCCTGCCCGGCCGAGCCGCAACGCGGTGGGCATCTCGCGGGCCTCTCGGGGCCTCGAGGTCCGGTTGCGCACCGAGATCGACGAGCGCCTGGGCGGGACACGATGACCGGGCGGGAAGCACAGCGGACCGCTTCCGTGCAGCACCGCTGCGCCGTCATCGGCCACCCCGCCGCGCACTCGCTGTCACCCGCCCTGCACATGGCCGCCTACGAGACGCTCGGCCTGAGCGGCTGGAGCTACGAGGCGATCGACGTCGAGCCCGGGCACTTGGACGAGTTCCTGTCCGGCCTGGACTCCAGCTGGGTGGGGCTGTCGGTGACGATGCCGTTCAAGTCCGCGATCATCGCCCACGGCACACCGGAACCGCTCGTCACGGCGCTGGACGCGGCGAACACGATCATCTTCGGCGCCGTTGACGGGTCCCGGCGGACGAGCCGCCGGGAGTCCAACCGCTGCTACAACACGGACGTGCCCGGCATGACGGGCGCCCTGGCGCACCGCGGCCTGACGAGCGCCGACAGCGCGATCCTGGTGGGCGCGGGCGCCACCGCCCGCAGCGGGCTGGCCGCCCTGTCCCGCATCGGCGTCCGGCACGCCGAGGTCATCGCCCGCAGCCTTGAGCGCGCCCACGCCAGCCTGGACGAGGTGGCCGCCCGCCACGGCATCGACCTCGACGTGGTCGGCTGGGGCGAGTTGTCGGCCCCCGGTGGTCTGGGCACCGACCGGGCCGATCTGCTGCTGTCGATCGCACCGGTCGACTTCACCGACGCCGAGGCCGCGCGGATCGTCCGTGCCGCCCCGGTCGTCTTCGACGTCTTCTACGAGCGCCACCCGTCCGCGCTCTCGCTGGCGGCCGCCGCGGCGGGCCGGGTCAGCGTGGACGGCATCGACCTGCTCGTCTTCCAGGGCATCGGTCAGGTGCAGCTCATGACCGGGCTGACGCCCGACCCGGAGCCCCTGCTGGCGGCCTGCGCCGCCGAACTGACGCGCCGCCGGGACAGTCAGGCGCGCCGCCGGGACAGCTGACAGTCCGAGGTCCTGGCTCGGGTCCCCTTGTCGGGCCGGAGGCTCCCGCCCGCTGCATCGCGCACGCCGAGGGCCGCGTCGGGCGTGTTCGTGATGATCGCGTCGACGTCCAGGGCCAGCGCGGCGCGCACCTGCTCGGGGCGGTCGAGCGTCCACACGTTGACCTCGATGCCCTTGCGGTGGGCCTTGCGCACCGTGTGCGGCGCGATCGCCATGACCCTCCCCGAGGGGTGGAGCGCCGCGGCCCCGAGGTCGAGGGCGTACCTGGTCGGCCTCCGCAGCACCTCGTCGTAGAGCAGGCCGACGCGCTCGCCCATCCGGGCCATGAGCCGCATCGAGGCGTGGTTGAACGACGAGTAGATCACCCGGCCGCCCCAGCCCAGTCGCTCGACGGTCTCGACCACCTCGGCCTCCATGCCCGGATAGGACACGACCGAGTTCTTGAGCTCGATGTTCGCGCTCAGGCCGGTGCCGGCCAGGGCGGTGAGCACGTCGTCGAGCGTGGGGATGCGGGTGCCGGCGAAGTCGGCGCGGCCGCACGAGAAGTCGTGGCGGTGCAGCTCGGCCAGGCTCATGTCGCGGATCCAGCCGTGGCCGGTGCTCGTCCGGTCGATCTGCTCGTCGTGGCAGACGACGAGCCGGCCGTCGCGGGTGCGCTGCACGTCGAGCTCGATGCCGTCGGCGCCGAGTGCCGCGGCGGCGGTGAAGGCGGGAACGGTGTTCTCGGGCGCGGCCCTGCTGGCGCCCCGGTGGGCCCAGATCCGCGTCACCGGGTGGGTCTGACGGAGAGCATGTCGATGACGGCGCCGGGGTCCATCGTGAGGGCGAGCCGCACGGTGCGGGCGACGTCGTGGGGACGAAGGTAGCGCTCGGGCTCGTACGGGTTGCCGAGCTCGGCCTGCATGGCCACCTGCATGTCGGTGTCGACCTTGCCGGGGTGGATCGAGGTGACGCGCACGACACCGGCCTCCTCGGCGCGCAGGCCGTCGGCGACGGCGATGAGGGCGCGCTTGGACGCCGAGTAGCAGGCGTCGTTGCCGCGGGTGTGGAAGCCGCCGCCGGAGTTGATGAAGACGACGTGGCCGCTGCGGGCGCGCAGGGCCGGCAGGAGGAGGCGGGTCAGCTGGGCCGGGGCGATGACGTTGAGCTCGAACTCGGCGCGCCACTGCTCGGGGGTGAGCTCGGCGATGCGCCCGAGCGTGGTCTGCCCTGCGCACGGGACGAGGGCATCGAGCTCGGTGATGGGCGCGGCGGCCGCGACGAGGGCGTCGCCGTCGAGCACGTCGGCGATGAAGGGTTCGGCGCTGGGCAGGGACTCGACCAGGGCGTGCACCGCATCGGGGCGCCTCCCGCCGACGACGACGTGCCAGTCGCCGGCCAGCTCCTCGGCGATCGCGCGGCCGATGCCGCGGGTCGCACCGGTGACCAGAACACTCTTGCGCTCACTCATGGCCCAAGCCTACGGGCCCGGGGCCGTTCGGCAGGCACGGGCATTCCTGTCCGCCCGGGGGAGCACCGGTCAATGCCCTGCTCCCAGATCAGCGGCGTAGGCATCCCCGTCCACCCGGGGGGAGCACGGCCACACGGCTACACCATCGCTTTCAGATCGGGGCATCCCCGTCCACCCGGGGGGAGCGCAGGCGGGGCCGGCGCTCCAGGAGCTGGGTAGGCATCCCCGTCCACCCGCGGAAGCACCCTCGTCCCTCCGGAAGATGCGGGCATCCCCGTCCACCCGGCCCGTGCCGGTCGTCTGCGGAGCGTTCGGCCTGGAGGCGCGATGCACGTCGCCCTGCCGCTCGCACCTCTACATTCGTGCCCCCACCTCACTCTTGCGCTCGCACCTCGGACATATCCCGGGTGTCAGCGTAAAAGTGCGGTGCGAACGCAGGGGACCGAAAGTGAGGCGGGAGCGGGAGGACGGGAGGTGCGGTGCGAACGGGGCGGGAGAACGGGGCGAGAAGGGGACGCCGGGACCGGGAGACGGGAGAGCCGTGATCGCGGAGGGAGGCGCGGCGGGCCGGGGTCAGACGACGATGACGATCTTCCCGCCGGCGGCGCCGCCCTCGAGCAGCTGGTGGGCCGCCGGCACCTCGTCCAACCCCATGACCCGCCCGATCGGCACGCGCACCCGGCCCGCCGCGACGTCATCGAGGAAGCGCTGGAGCACCTCGGCGGGCAGGTCGGCGGCCTCGCCCGAGTAGGCGGTGAGCCGCACCCCGTTGGGCAGGAAGTCGATGGGGTAGAAGTCCGGCAGCGACCACTCGTGCGAGACCATGCCGGTGAAGCAGCACACGCCCCCGGGACGCCCCGCGCCGCCGCGGCGCAGCGCCCGCGCGGTGTCGCGCAAGGTCGTGGCGCCGATCAGCTCGACGGCGCAGTCGGCACCGCCGGGCACGAGCCGCCGCGCCTCGGCGGCGACGGTCCCGCCGTCGACGAGCACGTGGTCGACGCCGAGCGAGACCAGGCCAGCGACGCTCTCCGGGCGGCGCGTCGTGGCGAGCACCGTCATGCCCCGCTGCTTCGCCAGCACCGCCAGGGTCATGCCGACCGAGGTCGTACCGCCACGGATGAGCAGGCTCTGACCCTCCCGCCCGTCGCAGCCGGTGGTGAGCGAGCCGTACGCGGTCTGGAGCATCTCGGGGACGGCGCCGAGCGTCGCCCAGTCCAGGCCGGAGTCGAAGGCGATGGCCTGCCCGGCCGGCACGCAGGTGTACTGCGCGTAGCCGCCGTCGTACTCGCGGCCCATGCCGCCCATCATCGTGGCGACCCGCGTGCCCGGCGCCAGGGTCCCGGTGGTGTCCACGTCGACCTGCCCGACGGCCTCGATGCCGAGCACGCGCGGCAGGTGCACCGCATCGCCCGACAGCCCAAGCCGGGTCATGAGCTCGGAGTGGTTGAGCCCGAAGGCCCGCACGCGGATGCGCACCCAGCCCCGAGGCGGCTCGGGCACCGGAAGCTCGCGCACGTGGAGCCTCGTCGCCGGTCCGGGCTCCTCGAGGACGACGGCCCGCATCGTCGCCGACGCGACGGGACCCGCCGCGCCCCCGTCCGCCGTGCGCTTCTCGGTCACGGGGCCAGGCCAATGATCGGGCGCACGCCCGACAAGGGACGACCGCCGGGGCGCCGCTCGTCCTGGGGCATGATCCTGCGCGGCCCCGCCCGACCCGGGCCCGCCCCGATTCCCCACCGATCAGAGACCCTTGGTGACCCCGACCGCACACGTCGAGGTCCGAACGGGAAACTCCGCCCCATGTGCCGCCGGTCCGAGCCCCAGCCGCGCACGCCCGGGCCAGACCGTCCGGGAATGTTGGCGGCGCCGCGCAGGGCGCCCCGGCTCCGCGCGCCCGGGCCACCACCACGCCCCGTCACGGGTAACGCCCAGGCCGCGCCCGACCCGGGCCCGACCGATGAGGAGGTGGGTGCGGCCATCTCGCCGGACGGGTCCGAGGGCACTATGCTTTCCATTGGGTGAACCAATCGTTTCACGGGGAGAACCATGAGGATCGAGTCCGTCGACGTCCTGGTGTGCTCGCCGGGTCGCGCCTTCTGCACGGTGCGCATCGCCACGGACGACGGCCTCGTCGGCTACGGCGACGGTACGCTGAACGGCCGCGAACTGGCCGTCGCGTCCTATGTCGCCGACCACGTGGCCCCGACCCTCGTCGGGGCCGATGCGAGCCGCATCAACGACATCTGGCAGTACTGCTACCGGGGCGCCTACTGGCGCCGCGGACCCGTCACGATGTCGGCGATCTCCGCCATCGACCAGGCCCTGTGGGATCTCAACGCGAAGGCCCTCGGGGTGCCCGTCCACCGGTTGCTCGGCGGCCGGGCCCGCGACTTCATCACCGCCTACCCGCACTGCACCGGTCACACCGTCGAGGCGGCCCTCACCGACGCGGCCGCCAGGCTGGCCGAGGGATACCGGGCCCTCCGCGTCCAGGCGCAGGTGCCCGGCGTGCCCACCGCCTACGGCGTCGCCAGGGGGGACGAGGAGTACGAGCCGGCCAGCAGCGTCCTTCCGGACGTCGAGGAGTAGGACACCGGCGCCTATCTGGACTTCCTGCCCGAACTCATCAGGGCCACCCGCGACGAGCTCGGCTACGGCTTCGAGCTGCTGCACGACGGTCATCACCGCCTCAGCCCGAGCCAGGCCGGTTGGATGGGCCGCCGGCTCGAGCCCTACCGCATGTTCTGGCTCGAGGACCCCACTCCCGAGGAGGACCAGCGGGCCTTCGCCACCGTCCGCTCCCTCACGAGCTGCCCGATCGCCGTCGGCGAGGTGTGGAACAGCGTCCACGACTGCCAGCACGCGATCACCGAACGTCTCATCGACTACATCCGCATCCCCGTCACCCACGGCGGCGGGCTGACGCACCTGCGCCAGATCCTGGCGCTCGCCGACGTCTACGGCGTCCGCTCGGGGCTTCAGGGGGCCTCGGACATCTCCCCCATCGGCCAGGCCGCGAACTTCGCCCTCGACTGGACGATCCCGAACTTCGGCATGCAGGAGTACATGGGTTACCCCGAGGACACCTGGCGGGTCTTCACTCCCCACTACCGACTCGAAGGAGGCGTCATCACACTCGACGGCACCCCGGGACTGGGCGTCGAGTTCGACGAGGAGGCGGCGGCCCGCTACCCGTACGAGCCGAGGTCGCTGCCGGTGAACCGCCTGCGCGACGGCGGCATGTACGACTGGTGAGGGCCGGTCGCCCGTCCGGGGCGCCCATCACCCGCGGAACCGGCTCCGTGTCCGTTCCCATCTCACCCTCACGTTGACGCCCGGGGCACGTCCGAGGTGCGAACACAAGACCGAGGTGGGAGCGGAAGGGGGACGAGCCGGTCCAGGCCCCGGCCGGCACCAACCAGCACCCCACGAGCCGGCCGACCCCACGAGCCGGCCGGCCTCCACGTCGGCCCTCGGTCACGCCCCGACCCCGGAATTAACGTGGACGGCGAAGATGTCTTCACGTCAAGGCATTACCGTGAGCAGGTGAGCAGACATGGAGTGCTTCGTCTGAAGCCGATCGAGGACATCATCGCCCAGCAGTCCGAGGACGCTGCCGCCGACGCCGCCTCCCCCGGCGTCCTCAAGCGCCGGTTGACCGTCCGGGACCTGCTCGGGCTGGGCATCGGCATGGTCATCGGAACCGGCATCTTCACCCTGACCGGCATCGAGGCCCGCGACCACGCGGGCCCGGCCGTCACCATCTCGTACGCACTGGCCGGCCTCATCGCCCTGCTCGCGGCGCTGTGCTACTGCGAGATGGCCTCGACCGTGCCGACCGCCGGCTCGGCCTACACCTACGCCTACGCGACGCTCGGCGAGATCTTCGCCTGGATCATCGGCTGGGACCTCGTCCTCGAGTTCGCGCTCGGCGCCGGCGTCGTCTCGCGCGGCTGGTCGGGCTATCTCAAGTCGCTGTTCAACCTTCCGGACGCCCTCTTCGGCGAGACGTCGACGGTCAACGTGGGCGGCATCCTCATCGCGGTGCTGCTCGGGCTCATCGCGATGATCGGCGCCAAGGAGTCGGCGCGCGTGACGAACGCCCTCGTCATCATCAAGGTGACCATCTGCATCTTCATCATCGCGGTGGGCGTCTTCTTCATCCGGGCGGCGCACTACCGGCCGTTCATTCCCGACCCGGTGTCCACGACCGAGAACGGCCGGACCGGATGGGAGACGAGCCTGGTCCAGGCCGTCACCGGCGTCTCGCCGTCCACCTTCGGCGTGGCCGGCATCCTCACCGCGGCCGCCGTCGTCTTCTTCGCATACTCGGGTTTCGAGGTCGTCGCCAACATGGGCGAGGAGACGAGGAACCCGCAGCGCGACCTGGTGCGCGGCGTGCTCGGCACGCTGGGCATCTGCACCGCCCTGTACGTGGCGGTCTGCCTCGTCGTCACGGGCATGGTCAAGTACACCGAGATCGACGAGGGCGCCCCGGTGGCCGAGGCCTTCAAGTCGGTGGGCCTGGGCTGGGCCGGCGCGCTCATCGCGATCGCCGCCATCTGCGGACTCACCTCGGTGATCCTCGTCGACATCATCGGCATGGGACGCATCGCCTTCGCCATGAGCCGCGACGGCCTGCTGCCCATGGCGATCGCCCGGGTGCACCCGCAGTGGGGCACCCCCTACCGTGTCATCCTCCTCACGACGATCCTCGTCGCGACGCTGGCCGGCTTCGTCCCGCTGCGGGCCCTGGCCGACATGGTCTCGATCGGCACGCTGTTCGCCTTCGTCGTGGTCAGCGCGGCCGTCCCGATCCTGCGCCGCACCCGACCCGACCTGGAGCGCCCGTTCACGGTGCCGTTCTCGCCGGTGCTGCCGATCGTCTCGGTACTGGCCTGCCTGTACATGATGATGAACCTGTCACTGGCCACATGGATGCGCTTCCTCGTGTGGATGGTGATCGGCCTGGTCATCTACGCCGGCTACGGCCGCCGCCACGCGCTGGCCCGCCGCCACGACGCCGGACGGGACGCGATGGTCACCACCGCCTGAACCGCTCCGCCCCCGGGCGCACCGAAGACTCCGGGACGCACGAGGGGCCCGCGCGGATCCGCGCGGGCCCCTCGTTGCGCGCCCAGAGGGAGTCGAACCCCCAACCTTGCGTTCGGGTACCCGATCGGGTCCTTGAGGAGCTCGCCCAGGATGTGCGCGATGTCGCCGAGCGGGTCGCCGGACGGCGCGGCGGAGATCGAGGGGTTGATGGCCTGCAGCTCGTCGTCCGTCAGCTCCTGGGCCTCGTCGCACACGAGCGTGTCGACGGTGAAGCCGCGCCCTGACGACTTCGAGCGGGCGACGAGCTCGATCGAGCCGCCGTTCGTCAGGTAGATCCCCTCCTGGCCATTCACGTTCCTGATCTCGCGCACGAGCTTGTTGAGCTCTTGGAACTCGGCCCCCGGGTCGGCGGCGCGCTCCCCGAAGAAGTACCGGAGCCGCCGGAAGTGCTTCCTGCCCGTCTTGACCTCGTGCGCGGTGTGCAGCACCCGCCGGCCGAGCCCGACCGTGACGAACAGCTCGTACACCTCCAGGATGGCGTTCTTGCCGTTCTGCCGCGGGCATGAGAGCCCGCAGTCGAGCGACGCCCACCGCCCGGCCCGCACCCGCAGCCAGTCCGACAACACGAGCTCCTGCCAGTCATCCGGGATGAGGCCGTAGGAGGAGGCGAGGGAGCATGCCAGGTCTCCGTACGTGTCACCGCGACGAGGTGGCGCGACGCGGACCCTTGGCGGCGTCTCGACGCCGAACCTGCTGGCGTTCCTCGAGCCGGCGCGTGAACTCGTCAAGTCCGGTCTCCTTGCGTGCAGCCGGTTTCTTCCCTGCCGCCTGCTCGAGCTCGTCGATCTGCGCGAGCACGTCGATGAGTCGTGTCGACAGGGCGGCGAAGTCGCGGTTCGAATCGCACTCGTCGAGCTGGGCCGCGAGCATGTCACGGAGCCGCTTCAGCCCCGGCAGCCTGCCCTGGCGGGCTGAGTTGACCAGCGTCATGCGGATCACCTCCGGCTGCGGACCAGGACGGCCCGGGGGGATACCGCCTTGGCCGGAGATGCCCGCTGGGGCCCTCCGGAGGGGATCCCCCCTGGGCCCGTGCTCGTTTCCCAGTCTGTTCCCGTTGCTCCTGTGGTCACTCTGCGAATGTCGAATCGCGCACGAATGGCATCCGCATCGCTTGTGACGTGCTTATCCCGGAAACCTTGTCCGATTTCTGGCGATTGCACACCCGATGCGCCGGCTGCCTGTTGTCGATGGTGTCGGGTCCGCCGGCGGAGAGCGGGAGGATGTGGTCGACGACGTAGGCCATGGGGTTGTCATGGTGAAGGCCTCGGCTTGTGGTGCTCGGGGCCTCGGGTTTCTGGGCGTGCTCCGCCCGCCATCTGTCAGGTTACGGTACCACGGGGTTGGTCCGCGGGCGCTGGGGGCGCGTCTTGGCGGTGGCCGCGAATTGGGGCGTGTCCGCTGGGGTTCTTCGCCCCGGTGGTGAGGAGGACCTCGGCTGCGAGTGCCGGGATCTGGTCGAGCTGGTCGAGTGTGTTGGCGGTCAATTGAAACCCCTCTCGAATACTGCTAGTGCGGGCTTGACTTGTCCTGCAAGTCCGGGCTAGACTAAACTCGTGAATCGCAAGGCAGTGCTCAAGAAGATCAAGGCCGCAGCCAAGGCGCGGGGCCTCCGATTCGAGACCCGCGAACTGACCCGGCACACTGCCGTGCAAGTCGGAGACACGACCC
>ERZ773022.904-NODE-904-length-21758-cov-6.647376_pt1 | contig 21758 bp, 13 predicted proteins | sample MGYA00580839_ERZ773022 | MGnify/ENA primary metagenome ERZ773022 (study PRJEB29015, sample SAMEA2738020) | human oral metagenome | biome: human oral; feature: human-associated habitat; material: dental | place: China | collected 2044 ... | reverse complement strand
ATTGTAAAGGAATTCGGCTCGTTCGACCGCTATATCTGGGGCTTTACCGACGGAAAATCCGTGCGCGAAAGCTGCGAGCTGCGCACGACCTCGCCGCTCTCAGATGAGGTGTCAAAGGATCTCAAGCGGCGTGGAATGCGGTTCGTCGGTTCAACCTGTATCTACTCGACTCTGCAGGCGATCGGTGTCCTCGCCGCGCACACGGACGCCTGTGATTGGAGCAGGTCATGACGCGTACGGGGGATCCGCGCCTCGCCGCCCTGCGCGCGGCCTTCCCCTACACCGTTCCCATCCTCGCAGGCTTCCTCTTTCTCGGGCTTGCCTATGGCATCTATACGAACGTCTCTGGCTTCTCGTTTTGGTACCCAATGGCGATGAGCGCAATCATCTTTGGCGGCTCGCTTGAATTCATTGCGACAGCACTTCTCTTGAGCCCCTTCGCGCCTCTTCAGACCTTTCTGCTTGCTCTTATGGTGCAGGGACGCCACATCTTCTACGGTATCTCGATGTTTGAGAAATATCGCGGCACGGGATGGAAGAAGCCCTATCTCATCTATGGGATGTGCGACGAATCCTTCTCAATCAACTACACGGCAAAGATTCCGCAGGGCATTGATGCGGGCTGGTTCATGTTCTTTGTCACCCTGCTGAACCAGCTCTACTGGGTCGCGGGCGCGACCATCGGCGGACTGGTCGGCACGCAGCTCCCCATCAACACAGACGGGATTGAGTTCGCGATGACAGCACTCTTCGTCGTCATCTTTATCGAGCAGTGGCTGAACGATCCGCAGCACTACACAGGAATCCTTGGGCTTGCCGCAGCGGGCATTGCGCTCGCTGTCTTTGGGCGTGACGCGTTCATGCTCCCGACCATGTTCATCATCCTCGCAGGCTGCCTCGCACTGCGTCCATTCATCGAGAGGAGGGAGCCGGCGGCATGACATTCACCGAGCAGTGTATTACCATTGGACTCTGTGCGCTCGCCAGTGTCCTAACGCGCGCCCTCCCCTTCCTCCTGCTCTCGGAGAAGAAGCCGACGCCGCCCATTGTCCGCTACCTCGGCAACGTCCTCCCCGCCGCCGTCTTTGGGATGCTCGTCGTCTACTGCCTCAAGGATACGAACTTTCTTGGCGGCACACACGGGCTGCCGGAGATTGCAGGAATTATCGTGACGGCGATGCTGCATTTGAAATTTCGCCAGATGCTCCTCTCCATTGGAGGCGGGACGGCAGTTTATATGGTACTGATTCAGTGCGTATTCATCCCATAATCTCCCGATGGAGGCTGCTGAAATTTGACACACCTTTTTCGTCCGCACTGCGCCCGCGCCCCTTCACTTCATTATATTATCATCCTTTCTGTCTCTCGCTACATTCCCTCATGGGAAGGACAGTAGTCGTCTCCCGTCACCTCCTTACCATAGGCAGGAGATGTGAAGTATCCGCAGCTTGCTTTCTCATACATATCATATTCCACAAGATTGTTGCAGTACTTCTTCTTTCCATTCCAATAACGACAGGTGCCGCACCGAGGGAAATCTGCTGGTACCGTAGTAGAACCATGTTCAAACATTTTTATCACTCCTGTTTCCTTTTAGAATGTCCATTATAACAGCTGCCTTATCAGGCTTACTACGCTGTTCCATTTCTATGCTCAATGCAATGTCGTACATCATTTCGTTTTGGGCATCTTCCCTCTTCTTCTTTTTTAATTCCTCAAAGTCGATAGGATCTTTCTCATCACTCTTTTCATAGTGCTTGATTGTATTCCAAGCATGATATAGCCTGTTTTGGACTTCTCGTCGAATGTGCGCCGGCTCCACTACTGTTACATCCCCCCCCTGCCCCATAACCCATCGGTAAAACCCTTCATTCGGCTGCACGGTGATAATAGCGGAGCAGATTCGTCTGCCGTGCGCGTCACAGTGATTTGTGCGCACTGCCTGAAGCATTTGTTGATCCAAGTTGAATCTTTCCATAAGCTCACCAACAAAATCCTCACAAAAATGAAGTTTTACATCTACTACATCGGAATCATCATGGTACATGTAGAGATTTTCCCGCAGATAACGATCCAGTGAGAATTTTGTCAGGGCAACGCTGTCCTGTACTGCGCGCTCGATATCGTTCGGGTCGCGCTTTTTCGCTCTCTCCATCATTGCCTTCTGCTCCGGCAGGGTTCTTGTCATACTGTAGCGAGGATATTCCTTCATATAGAATATGGGAGTGCGGGGACGGCTAAGAAGGTGAATGCCGCTCCCGATCAAAGAAATCTTAAAATGTGTAAGATGCCTTTTCTTTTCGCCTTTGCAGTCCTTGACCTGTGCGCTCCGCCGATCATCTTCCACATAGCCGATCAGATAGCACGCCTCCGAGTCCCAGACCAGGAAGTACGGTGACACAAAAAATGTCTTGGCTGTCCCGGTAGCATCGTCCTTGATGGCGGTAGTGACCTCGACTTTCTCGATGCCGATTCGTCCCTCGAATTTATAGTGGCTATATTTAAAGGCAATCTGCCTCCCTTCCCATATCGCCTTCATGAGTGTCCGAATCGTAGGCAACGTATCCCGCTGGGTTTTACGGCGCATCTGCATACGATAAAGTTGTTTGCTCAGGATATTAAGATGCCCCTCCCCCAAGTCATCGGTCTGATTGAGAAACTTCTCCACAATGCGCTTGGTATCGTTAACTGTCAGTGTGGTATTGCGATAGAGTGCTTGGGCTATGATGGAAAATTCACCAGCATCAAAAAGCACACGGTTGGAATAGTATCCATCTCGCATATTTTTGCAGGTTCGTATATCATAAAGCCCGGTGACATTCATATCATAAATATGGCGACCAATGGTAGACGCCGAAAGAGGAGACATAGGAACACCAGGAAACAGTTCCTGCCAAGCCCCTTCAAGATTTTCTTGCAATTCGACCACTTTTTTCGTGTTTTCTGGACTACTATGTTTTAACGCATCAATCAGAAGAAGCAACTGGATCACTTTTTCGGAATAAAATTTATTCTTTGACATATATATCTATCTCCCGTCCATATACACTGAAGTCCAGAAACAGTAAACTATAATATCGAGGATCGGATCAGCCCTCTTTCCTGACTTTAGTCTATTGCATCCTTGGTTCGTTTGCCAGAGTGTTTTCTTTATGTCTATCAAATTTGACGTGGTTAAAGAATATCCTTCCCCATCTACAAAACTCCTGTGCTATGATATGTTTGACCTTAACAGCAGGGAGGTAATACAAATGCTTGTCTATCAAATTTCCTTACAGCTTGCACTGGAAAACGCGCCCATAGAGATAACGGTGATGCACAACAAAGCGCGGCATCCACGAATGAAAGGAAAGGAAGAACCGCCGAAAGTAGACTGGAAGTCATTTAATCAGCAGATGAGCCGAGATTTCATCAGTTCATCCTTGGCCTTTTTTGCCTATCAGGAAACGGGAGAAACAACCCATTTGGTGGCAATTAGCCATCAATACTTGACGCAGGATTTGGCGGAAGATGAGATAAAATATTCTCTACACAAGACAGGAAAGTGTATTTCTTCATGTCAAGTGATAGAGATTCGCGAGACTACAATGTCAGATTGTTGTAACGTACTGTTACAAGGTGAGGATAACGATATGTTGCGTGGCGGTTTTCGTTTCTACGCCGATATAGGACTGTCCACGGTCAAAGACCAGTTGGATCTCACCCGCCGCAAAGACGGATGGCGTATGGAAGAGCATATATCAACGACCATTTGGCAAAAAAAGAACGAGGCGATGTTACATATTCGTCAAATCATGGGACACCGCTCCCTCAAGGAAGAGATGATACGTATCTATCACAGCGGCAATCACAAAACCTTCTTGGAGCACCCTGTCCACTACAGTATCCATGCTTCCAGCCGTCCTGCCGCACAAGAAATGATCGATGCTTTGGTGGGTGGACTTTATGCGAATGGACGTATCCTTTCAAAACGCATAAACTATTTCTGTGATTTCGATGGTGCCAGTGGCAATGAGCGTTCCATCCGAACCCTCTTAGATTCTACAAAATACACAGCCGTCGCAGCAGAACTCCCTGGATCTGCCGCTCGTACCGTGCGCCCGCTTCGGCTGGGAGCAAGTGAAATGGACATCTCACGATTCTGGCTGGAAGAAACGGTGAAACACCATCGTTATACATTATTTATTTTCGTGCAAATATCCGAGGAAGAATGTGATTGGGAAAAGAATTTTGAGCGGGACTTGTCCAATCTCGTCGATGTTGTCCCCTTATATGAGGGAAGCGGGGATGAAACGGCTACACGGAACTACTTAAATAACCTATCGACACTCAAAGGCCTCCCCTCTTTCGAGGATGACGATCTTCGGGAAGTCGTTCCGAAAGGAATCTACACACCAACACATGCCATTGGAATCTTTGATCGTCTTTGCAAAATGCGTCTCCATAGGGATTTTTATCCTGCTTACCAAAACATCAATACGCGATCTGCCGGCCTTGGCAAATTGTCCTGCAAGAATGCCAATCCTACATTGCAATTATCACAAATGGTAGGATTGAGAGAAATAAAATCGCTGGTCGAGCGCATCGTTGCTGCCCATAAGATGAAAAAAATTCGGCGAGACTTAAATTTGAAGGAAAACAGGGGCGCACTTCACATGGTATTTACAGGAAACCCTGGCAGTGCAAAAACCACGGCAGCAAGATTGCTCACTGGCATCATGAAAGAAGAACAGGTGCTTTCCACCGGCACATTCATCGAATGTGGGCGCAGTGATTTAGTGGGAAAATACGTAGGTTGGACAGCAAAAATTGTGGCACAGAAATTTCAAGAAGCCTCTGGAGGCGTGCTGTTCATTGATGAGGCTTATGCCTTGGTAGACAGATCCAACAGCTTCGGCACAGAAGCCATCAACACCATCGTGCAGGAAATGGAAAATCATCGAGATGATGTGGTGGTTATTTTTGCCGGTTATCCAGCCAATATGCAAGAGTTGATCGAAAGCAACGAGGGGCTAAAGAGCCGTATTGCCTTTTATGTTAATTTCCCGGATTACAATACGGAGGAGCTGGTAAAAATCCTCTGCCTCATGGCAAAGGAGTGGGGACTTCGATTGAATCCAGGTATTTTGAGAAGGTGCCGCTGCTTTTTCCAAGAGGTTGTCAAGGAAGATAATTTTGGCAATGGGCGCTATGTGCGAAATCTTTTGGAGGCAGCTATGATGCGCCAAGCCGAACGACTGATAGCAACGTCCAAAAAGCATGAAATCACGCGTCAGAAAGCCGTATGTCTTACAATGGAGGATTTCATGCCGATAAAACTTGCGCAGGTGAAACCAAAATCTCAAATGGGATTTCAAATGAGACTTGCAAGCGATACCGTGTAAAGCGAATAGGAGGCGCTTATGTACGAGAGAATACTAGCAATCGGAGATATCCACGGTGAGTGGGATAAGTTCGTGTCACTCTACCGACAGGTTGATTTTCAGCCGGGGCGAGATTTGCTGATTTTTCTTGGGGATTATATTGATCGTGGGTCTGCTCCCCTTCACGTACTCAAATGGCTGTTTGCACATAAAAACGACGAGCATATCATCATATTGCGGGGCAATCATGAGCAAATGATGCTGGACTACTACCGTGAGGGAGAATGTAACAATCTTTGGCTGTGGAACGGTGGTGACGTAACGCGCGACGCACTGAACGAGGAAGATTCGGCATTAAAGGAGGATGTTTTGAGCTTCATAGAGAAATTGCCATTATCGTATCGTATCAATGGCAATGGCAAACACTTCTTCTTTTGCCATGCTGGAGTAGATCCCGATATTCCTCTGGAGTTACAGGACGAGGAAACACTTCTGTGGATACGGGAGGAGTTCTATGATTATTATGATGGCGAGGACATCATAGTTGCCGGTCATACCAACGTGGAGTATATAGAACAGGGAAAAACCATGCCCATTATCAGAAACAACATGATTTTAATGGATACCGGCTCTTATATGCCACACGGTCTTGTGTCCTGTGTTGATGTCTTGTCCGGCAAGATCTGGCAGAGTGAAGGTGGACTATAAGTTTTTGAAGTAAACGGAGGCGTATTTACTGTGTATCTGTCAAAATCCCAGTATTGCTCGGCAGTACAATGTCCAAAAATGCTGTGGCTGAAAAAAAACAAACCAGATATGTTTGACAACTCCTGCATGAATCAAGCTGTACTGGACACCGGTAATGAAGTAGGAAAACTGGCACAAGAACTCTTTGGTGAATTTGTCGAGGTTCCCTTTACAAAAGATTTCGACGAAATGTTGGATACCACAGCTATGCTTATGAGTAACAACACACCTGTCCTTGCCGAAGCCTCTTTCAGTTTTGAAGGATTATTTTGTCGTGTGGATATTTTGCGAAATCTCGGTGACAGAAAGGTAGAACTTTACGAAGTTAAAAGCTCTACTAGTGTCAAAGATATCTATAAGGACGATATATTCTACCAAAGATACATTTTGACACAGCTTGGATATCAGGTCACAAAGGCATGTATCGTTCATATAAATAATCAATATGTACGCCATGGAAAACTTGACCTGTCCCAACTGTTTGTGCTATGTGATTTGACCGACGATGCAGAAGAGTCCCATGATGAGGTACAGAACTTCATTGCATGGCTGAAACAATATATGTCTCAAGAAAGCGCCCCCACGGATGATATTGATGAAAAATGTTTTACTCCCTACGAATGTGGATTTTTCGCCTACTGCACCCGCAGCTTGCCCACCCCCAATGTATTCAATCTCTCCGGTGTAAGAAAACCAAAAAAATTCAAATGTTATCGAGAGGGATTGATTTCGTACAACGACCTTTACCATGCCGGAGTTTTCCCTATAAATACGTCCGTACAGATTGAGCATGAGCTTTTCTCTTTGCCACCCAAAATTGAAAAAAAACCTATTCTTGATTTTATGAAGCGTCTTTCTTATCCACTATATTTCTTGGATTTTGAATCATTTAATCCGGCGATTCCACTTTACGACAATTCCCGCCCCTATGAGCAGATCGTTTTCCAATATTCCTTACACATTATGGAGCAGGAAGAGGGTCGATTGCAGCATAAGGAATTTCTGGCCTATCCGGGCAAAGACCCTCGGCGGGAATTGGCAGAGCGCTTGTGCAAAGATATTCCCTTGAATGCCTGTACATTGGCCTACAATATGACCTTTGAGAAAACACGCATCAAAGAACTCGCAAATTTATTTCCCGACTTAAGTGGACATCTGATGAACATTGTTGACCACATGCAGGATTTGATGATCCCCTTTCAAAAAAAATATTATTATATACGTGAAATGGAAGGATCGTACTCTATCAAGTATGTGCTCCCCGCACTTTTTCCAAATGATCCGGCACTCGATTATCATAATTTAGAAGGCGTACATAATGGAGAGGAAGCTTCGGAGACCTTTAAGCGTATGGCAGAAATGTCGGATAAAGAGCTAGCGGTTTATCGCGGGCATTTACTCAAATACTGTGGACTTGATACGTTCGCCATGGTCAAAATTTGGGAAAAATTAAAGGAGGTTGTCTGTTAAGGAAACGCTGATAAAATGAAGTCCGTCAGATTGGCGTAGATTTTCCGTCTGAACAAAGAGACAAGGTGCTGTTGCACGAAACGAACGTGCAACAGCACCTCTAGGGTACAGCAGACAAAAAAAGATACGTCAAGACGAAAGTGTTGAATAGTAGAATTCGTCAGCTGCGAGACACACATATTGAATGGTGACACTTGTTTTGACAAGTTGCCAAAAGAAGCTCGGAACTGCCACGCTCACTCTACTGTGACTTATATCCCCTGCATAAACTCTCTGAAATCATCCACGGGGAGGAAGGCAGCAGCATCACCCAGTGCGGAAAAATGCGCTTTGCCACACATAATCTTTTCCCGTTCTGTAGGACGCAGAGCATCCACGTCGATGTTGCCCTTCGTCTCCAGCACGAAGTACAGCTTTTTTTCGCCATTTTGCTGCACCAACACAGCCCAGTCGGGGTTATACCCGCCGAGGGGTGTTGCGATTTTGAACCAGGCAGGAAGTTTTGCATACAGCACCACATCCTCATTCTGCTCAAAAGAAGCGGCAAATTTCCTCTCATTCTCACTGTCGTAGATCACATAATCATAGACCCCCTTGCGGCTCTCCATCATATTGCTTTCCAGATATCCATTGAGCTCCTCCGTCTCGAAGAGCTCTTGACAGTAATACTCCGTGTCGCCAATTTTTTGGTAGCGGATGCCATCAACGATGAGGGATTTCATGACCGAACGGAGAATTTTGGCGGTTTCTTCCATGAACACTTGAGGATTCTTTCGAAAGTCCTTGAGCCTGTTGCCGTATTTATCAAATGGCTGCCAATCTCCATTTTCGTTCTTCCGCGTCCCTGTTAGAAGCTCCACAATGGTGCGTCGCGTGAGATTTGTTTCGTTTTGCAAATATCTCACCACATCGGGGAGAAGGCTGCTATGGCTATAGGTGTCTACAGCACGGTCTGCTATCACCTGTGTGCTGACTCCATCCGCTCCCACGGCGAGATCTGCCCGCGTTTGAACGATTTTCGCCGAGGGAACTTGGAGTTCGTTTGCCATACGCTTTCGGCAGATTTTAAGAAGTTCATCGGTGGAGAAATCCACGCGGTAGGTCGTCTTCCACTTGATCCTGTCCCAGAGTTCCTTGAACTCAGGAGATAAAAACACTGCCTTATTTAGGGCTACTTTCTCTCGTTCCATCTTATTGTGAATGGGGAGGCTGGCAGTGGCTTTGCGACAAATCTCCACGATCTGCGCCTTGTATGGAGCGAATTCCTCGGATATAATAAGGTTATCCTGCTGAATGGCACGTTTCAGGGCTTCCTGCACGTTGCCCTGCTCGTCCACATAACCCTGCGCCTTTAGGTCGGTCATGATTTTCTCTGCCTGAGCAGTGCCCAGATAGCACGATTCCTGCACTGGCGTATCCCCCAGTGCAGGGATATTCGCAAAGTTCGCCGTCTCCAGCACGCGAAAGCGAATCCCGTCATTCTCGTACTCCTGCTGCAGAGCAGCGGCAAATTCGTCATAGCTTTCGTTCGCCATGACAGTCAGGATGTTCAGCCCCGGCTCATATTGCCTGTCCCCCGCCTGGTTGATACAAAGGCGCAGACCGCGCCCTATCTCCTGGCGCTTTTTTATTTGGCTGTTTGTTTCGTTCAGCGTACAGATCTGGAATACATTCGGATTGTCCCAGCCTTCTCTCAATGCCGAATGAGAAAAAATAAAGCGAATCTTGCAGTCAAAGGAGAGCAGACGCTCCTTCTCCTTCATAATGAGATTATAGGTGTCATCGTCTTTATCCGGATCTTCCTTCGTATCCTTCCACTTTTTCGTTTTCCCCTTATCGTTCTTATCGGCGGAAAAATAGCCGTCATGCACCATATCTGCTGCGTCTTCTCCATTGTGGAGGCTGTGGAAAAGATCATGATACTGCGGACGCCGAATAACGTCCTGATAGATTTCCTCGAACCATTGGGCATACTTTCCCTTGAGAGGATTACCCTCGGCATCGTATTCCCGGTAGTTTGCCACGCGGTCGATGAAGAACAGGGAGAGCACCTTGATTCCCTTCGGATTGAGCACCAGTTCCTTGTTCAGATGCTCCTCGATGGTGGCGCGGATTTGCTGTCGCTTCATTTCGTCGTCATGAATTGTACCGACAGGCTTGCCAAGGCGCAGGATCTCGCTGCAGCTGGTAAAATCTACGGATTCCCGCCCCTCTGCACAGCAGATGTCCTTGATGATATAGCCCTCGTACACATCTCGTCCACCGGATTTCTCGTAGAGGTCATCCCCCTGTCTTACAGTGATGGTTTTGCGACGCACAACGCCATTCTTTTGCTGCTGGTCAATCTCGATGCATGCCGTGATTGGCATTTTCTTATTATTGACGGATTTTAGGAGCAGATAGGCATCGTTATGGGCAACCTTCATCGCAAAGCTCTCCACCTCGATCCCCTTCACAAGACTCTTGTCGAAGCTGTCCACAGCGTTCAGCCGATAGATCTTGTGTTCTACACGTATCGGTGTTGCCGAGTAACGAATGGTACAGAGAGGATGCAGGTCACGCACGGCACGCACTTGATCATCGGTACTGATGGTGGTCTGCGGCTCGTCGATGACGACGATGGGGCGCGTATCCCGCACCAGATCCATAGGCAGGAGCTCACCAAATTTGTCATTGTAGCTGTTGATGCGGTTCATGTTCTTTTGGAAAGCACTAATCGTGATGACCATGATCTGTATATCACTTGCTGTAGCGAAGTCCCTGATTTTTTCGATATGATTACCGTCATAGACGAAGGCATCGTAGTTCACATTGCTATAAAGTCCCCGAAAATGCTCACGGGTAATATCAATGGTCTTCTTCACGCCCTCCTTGATGGCAATACTTGGGACAGCGATGATAAACTTGGTAAAGCCATACGCCTTATTCAGCTCCATGATGGTGCGAAGGTACACATAGGTCTTACCGGTACCTGTTTCCATCTCGATATCAAGGTTGAGTTCATTCCCCAAAGAAACGGATTGTGGGAGCCCGTGGCGGAGCTGCACCGCACGGATATTTTTGAGGAGATCCTCCTTGTCCACTTCCAGACGATTGCCGATCCCCTGTCCCGAAAGTAGCCTTCCTTCGTTGCCAAATCGCAAGGACATCTGTTCCTGCAGTGGTTTTGGTACGGAAAAGAGGCCCTGCTTTGCTGTCTGACCTTTGAACACGTCACGGACAGCGGCAATCGCCTCCTGTTGATAGTCAAGCGTAGCGTCAAATTTCAGTTTCATCGCTATCCACCTCACACGCAGACAAAGCAGTCCTCGTCCAGCCCCGCAGTTTTGAGCGTCTCCTTAATGTTCGTCTTGTCCATATCCGATGCAAAGCCTGTATCGCGGAATACCATCTGCCACAGTTCGGAGTCGTATTCCCGGTGGAGTGCTGCAATCTCCTCAGCTACAGCACAGGTGATATGCGCTCCAAGACAGATCATGAGTGCCCCGCCGCCGATGATATAAACTATCTCGCCGTTTGCCTCACGTTCCTCAATGGCCATTGTGAGATCAAGCCCCATCTTGAGCAGGATCTCATAGACCACATCCATCTCACTGCGTCCCGGCAGGAAGTTGTCGGTTGCCTCCTGCAAAGACAGCATGATATCCTCAGGCTGCGAATTCCACTCCTGCAGATTCGAACTGTCGAGCTTAAACACCTTAAAGCCGATATCGAGCTCCGCCGCCTGCTCTGCATCCTCACAGTCCTCCTTGACCTTCTCCCCCGCACGACGAATACGCTCCTTGCCGATTTCGCAGATATTTTTGTAGCCCGCCTTTGCCGCCTCGCTCATTTCGGGGGTCGGTTCGGGAAGCTGCACCATGATAAAGCGGCGGTTGCCACCATCCTCGGCATTAAGGTTCATGACAGCATGGGCTGTGGTGGCAGAGCCAGAGAAGAAATCGAGAATTATGCTGTCTTTATCAAAATGGCATATCATATCAATTAATTTTCTGATAAGAGAATATGGTTTCGTATAATCAAATAAATCTTCTTCAAAATTCAGTTCGATTAGATCTTTCTTAGCAGTTTCATTCGTTCCAACATCTAGACTGCGATTTAATTCTATTTCAATATAATTTGTTGGAGTTTTATATGTTGTCTCATCATTTACTCTTTGAAAGCGAATAGAAAATCTATTTGTTTTTACAATGAAATATGTTCCATTAGAAATTTCATCCTCCAACTTCTTTTGTGTCCATTTGAATTTTCCTGTCATACGAATAGCATTATCATTCCTGAAGTTTGCTATTTGCAAATCATCCAACAAGATTATTTTTTCTTTTTCCCCAGCAGGAATAGATCCGTTTTCGATAAAGTTGAATCTTATGCAACCAGCAGGGAATAAAAGTGTTTTATTTTGATTGCTTTCGTTTAATAAAGGGGCATCTCCACCATCAATCGGTTCACCAAAATACTTGAATTTATTCCCATTTTTTTCATATGCAAATACATATTCCACCGTTTTTCTACACTTATAAGAAAGTGCAGGGGGTGTATTTGTTTTTGTCCATAGAAAAGTAGCTGCGAAATTCCTCGCCCCAAAAATCTCATCACAAATCTTCTTAAGATTCTCCTGCTCATTATCATCAATACTGATAAAAATAACACCATCCTCACTCAACAGATTCCTCGCCAATCGCAGTCTTGGATACATCATATTGAGCCAATTCGTATGAAGGCGTCCATTGTTTTCCGTATTTGTGGCAATGCGATGCCCCTCTCCATCAATCTGCCCCGTGATGCGTTTATAGTTTTCAACATTATCGCTAAAATCGTCCTTGTAGACGAAATCGTTCCCCGTATTGTACGGCGGATCGATATAGATCATCTTGACCTTGCCATAGTAGGATTTTTGCAGGAGTTTCAAGACCTCGAGATTGTCTCCCTCGATGTAGAGATTCTCAGTCGTGTCCCAATCCTTGCTCTCCTCCTTGCATGGACGCAGGGTACCGGTCGACGGTGTCTGCGAGAGGCGAAGCGCTCTGCCTTTTCCGTTCCACTTAAAGCTGTAGCGCTCCTCCTCGTCCTCCACAAATCGTCCCAAGATCTGCCGCAGGACAGCAAAGTCAATTTTTCCTTCTGCAAAGGCCTCTGGGAAAAGCTGCTGCATCGCGGCAAGATTTTTCTCGGTGATGTTCATGGACTCTCCTGATAATTTTTTCATATCTCCATACTCCTTTGCTCGATCATCTTATTTTTTTCTTTTTTGAGCTTCTGCAGTTGTGCATCGAGTTCCATCTTTCGATTGAACTGACTTTCTTTCTTCATTTGACTGCAGAGGCTCGCTATCTCTCTATCGATATTTCTGAGCCGTTCCAATGCCTCCCGTGCCACATCACCCGATATGTCCTGCACGGAAATTCCCGCCTCTGCCAGATGACTGCAACTGATGATATCGAACCATGCCTCATAGAGCGTACAGAAATTTGCTGTTGCTGCGCTCTGCAGGGAGAGTGTGTCCCAGAACACGTCGTCCTCCGTGCGCCATACCGTCTTCTCTGTCCCCATCAATGTCATACGACTGGTGTCCGCCTGATTTTTCCGTAGTTGTCCCATCCAGAGCTGTATCTTTTCCCCATCGCGAAAAAGCAGCAGCATCGGATAGGGAATGGCACGCATGATGACCTCTGCCAAACGGTTCGTCTGTTTCGCATCGCGGAGAACGACCTCGATCACCTCGATCTCGGGATAGTCTCGTTCTTTGTCCACGAAGGACGGAATGAAGGTGTTTTCGGTTTTGAGTGCATACCGCCAGTAGATTTTCTCCACATGGTCAAAGAGTTTCTTGTTAGCAGGGGATAAATCCCCCCTCTCGTAAAACTGTTTTTTTGCCACCACCCGATCAATCCGGGCTTGTGCGGGTAGTTTCAGTGCATCATAAACGGTCATTTCAGCACCACAAAAGCAACCAGTTCAAAATCTTCCATGCCGTCATCGAAGTTTTGGGGCATAGCGGTTCCCCCCTTACTAAATAGGCTGGCAACACCGACCTCCTGTTTTTTTCCAATCAGATCCTGGATGGACTGAGAGAGCAATGCAGAGTATTTCTCCATACGTCGACCATACTTGGTCTCGATGTTGAACATATCCGCCAAATCCTTGGCGACTGTCTTTTTCCCGGAGCAAAATTTTTTGAGATAGTCCAGCACTTGTTTTGCCTGCAGGAAATTCGCCTCCACCTTGCCATCCTCTGTGATATACGAAAGATAATAGGGAAAGAGAGGGTTTTGTTCCTTCGTCTGACGTGTTCCTTTAATCTGACGCAGCACAAAGATCACCCCCGGCTTTACCGTGTCACGGAGATTGTCGGAAATTCTCGCAACTGCATAAAGACCACTAGGAGCACTGGCCATCTCTGCCTCGTGCTCCTTCATGTATTCCATCAGGTCGATCTTGAAATCGTTGAAGGTAAGGTCAGTAATAGAGATACCGCCGGAAATATCCTCCAAATCCACCACTTCGTTTTGGAGTTTTTGGAGTTGTTTCTTGCGATATTCGAGGTCATTCATTTCCTTGGATTTTTGCTCGTCGATGATATTCTCTTCCCCCGTGGCAGCGACATCCAAAAGCACCATGCGCCCCTTTACCCGATCAGTAAGATCGATATAGGCATCCAAGTCCTCTGTCGGCCAGAAGTTCAGCAGCTGTATCACTTCATTTTTCGAGCCAATCCGATCAATACGACCAAAACGCTGGATGATCCGCACGGGGTTCCAGTGTATGTCATAGTTGATGAGATAATCACAGTCCTGCAAGTTCTGCCCCTCCGAAATGCAGTCCGTGGCAATCAAGATATCGATCTCCTCCTGCATATCAGGAAAGATGCTTTTTCCTTCTTTCGAGATCGGAGAAAACAGTGTCAGCACAGTATTCAGGTCAGAAAGTTTGATGCTCTTTTTCAGAGATGCGGGGATTGGCAATGTGGATTTATTATGTTCCGAGCCGCCCGTTACCAGGGCAGTGTATATGCCAAGCGGTTTCATGAGCGGAGCAATGTTCTGGTAGAGATACTCTGCCGTATCAGCAAAGGCGGTAAAGATGATGAGTTTGCCGTTGCCTGGATTGATGGGATTCTCAATTTTACGAGCAATACGTCCCTTGAGCGTCTGGAGTTTGTTGTCCCGCTCAGGCGTAATAACCTTGGCACTTTTTAGAATCTTAGCAAGTGCCTGCGCATCCTGTTCCAAATCCTGCCGCCACTTAATGAGATCCATATCTTGGAGCAGCACCTTGACTTTGCTGCCAAATACCAAATCCTCCGTGTCCAATCCTTCCTCATCAAAATCCAGTTCCTCGATGTTCAGATCGGCATGGTATTCCCCTGCGTGGCGATCGATGATCTCCAAGGTGTCTGTGATGCGCTGTGAGATTTTCTCCACTGTCAGCACAAAGGAATGGATGGAGCTTTCCATGCGCTTCAACAGATTCACACGCATGAGATGCACTAGCTGATTTTCGCGGTCTACCTGCTTGAATACCCCCTTTCCTCCCGCTACGCTCATATCGTACCGTTTTTCGTAGACGCTGCGTTTTTCCGCTCGCACATAGCCGAGCGGCGCATACAGCCCCAAGGTCAATCGGAGAATCATTTTGTTGACCTCACTGATGGGCGGGAACTCGCCCAAGGTGTCAATCTTCGGGCATTCGTTGATGGGTTTCAAGCGGGAAGGGAATCTTCCAATTTCTGCGATGTTGTAATATTTTTCGATATGCCTGCGAGAGCGAGCGATTGTAAGGGTATCCAGGAGTTTGAAGTAGTCCAAGTCCATCATTTCCACAAATCGCTTGGTATTGCGTTCTCGCTCCGGAAGCTCCGACCAACGATTGAATACCATCTGCGCCTTACGAAGGGTCAGCTCAATACTTGGAATGCCCACCGATTGCAACGCATCGTTTTTCCCCTCTGTGATGAAGGCAATCTGATTTTTGATGTCGTTCATCCGGTTGTTCACCGGTGTAGCGGAGAGCATCAGCACCTTCGTCTTGACACCTGCCTTGATGATGTCCTCCATAAGCCGCTCGTAGCGGGTTTTACGATCGTTGTGGGGGATATTGTTGCGGAAATTGTGGCTCTCATCGATAACGATCAGGTCATAGTTCTCCCAGTTGAGGGTAGCGAGGTTAATTGCTCCGGACATCCCCTTGTAACGGCTGAGGTCGGTATGGCACAATACATCGTAGTTAAAACGATCAGCCGAAAAGATGTTGCGTTTGTCATTTTGGGTATATATCGTCCAGTTGTCCCGAAGTTTTTTTGGCGCCAGTACCAACACACGGTCATTGCGCAGTTCATAGTATTTAATGACAGCCAGTGCTGTAAACGTCTTGCCTAGCCCTACACTGTCAGCGATGATGCAGCCGCCGTATTTCTCGATCTTGTCAATGGCGCCCAGGACTCCGTCCCGTTGGAATTTGTAGAGCTTATTCCAGATGAGGGATTCCTTGATTCCTGTTTTCGTCTTGATGATAGTGTCTTCTGTGAGTTCGCCAAGATATGCCTCGAAGATATGATAGAGTGTGATGAAGTAGATTACCTCCGCTGTATTCTCTTTGTAGAGGACTTCCATTTCGGACAGAACTTTCTCTGTCACGTCCTCTACTATGGATGGATTATTCCATATTCCTTCAAAAAGCTGAAGGAATCCCTGGGTCATACTGCGCCCGTACATACATGTGTTTGCATCATTGCGCGCCGATGGCGTCAGCCCCAACCCGTCACTGGAAAAATCCACTGTTCCCTGGATGGCGATATCCAGGGTCGGGTCTTTGTCCTCCACATAGGCAATACGCATCTGCGCAGGGTTGGTCTCTCGGTAGGATTTGATGCGAACCTTCTGTCGGAGCCATTCGGCACATTCCTTGGCAATGGCGGATTGGGTCAGTTTGTTGCGCAGTTTCAGCTCAAAATCGTTGCCGGAGAGATGGTTCTCCATACCCCGATGAGCAATGTAAAACTCTCGTTGATAGTCGCTCTTCTGCTTGATGTAGGAAGGAGTGGTAAAAATGAACCGCATTTCCTCGATGTTGGCGAGTTCTTTTTTTAGTGCCTCATAGGCATAAATCGTGAAGTAGGCAGAGATGACGGAGAGTTTCGCCCCTGGTCGAAGACCTAGTCGAAGCTCGTCAATCACACGTCCCTGCTGCTTATTATCCAGTATCTTCGGTGTTTTCGTCGCTTGCACGTTTGTAATCCCCCTTATATAGGCGTGCTGCTGTGGCAGATACATCATCGTATTCCTGTCACCCGGTATAAATTCTAGGTTAATTCTCATAATGCTACAACAATAATTCGCCGCAATTCCTCTGAATTCCTGCCAATCATTGATTCTTTTATCTCCACGCTGTATTCACCGAATCGATACATACATCAAATTTGCCACACCTCGCAAATTCTATGTTTCAAAGAGCCTTTTTGCGTGTAGCATATACGTGAGCACCGATAAATTCAGCCCGATCACCTTATATGAGATATATGGGAGGGAACCCTTATGGAAGATCACTTTTTTTCCTACAACGCTATCCAAAAGACATGGCAGGAAACAAATTGTCATGAGCTTTCAGGAACACTGGCAGAGTACGTGCCGCAAATTATCTTGATAGAAAATAATGAGCAAATGGTTTGGTGCCCTATTCACCATACCTACGAGACCGTGGAAACATTGGGCCATAGCAAAGTAAGTACAATAGACGGCTGTATCTTATCCGGGGCGGTTATTCTCATGGATGCCATAGATATTACTGCCGATCAAGATACAAGGCGCGATTTGTTCGACCTTCGTTGGCATATCAGCCAAGAACAGTCACGAGGTCGATTGATGATCGCCGTTGACCGTGTCGTCATTGGTTTGGGGGATGGCTACGACCATCGCCTGGGGAGAGTACTGGTTCCTCATGTCTATGGACGATCCTTTCATAGTATATCCGTTGAGTATGCCAAAGAAAAAATAATAGAAATCGGACTCTGCCAAAAAATTCCCACAACCATACTTATTACAGCCTTGAGCATGCTGCAAGGAATTGCCGAGGATTATTATGGAGAAACGATGCAATTCTCTTGGGAAAAAATTGCTTCTTATGGGCAGTATGCCGATCCGGAATGCTTGAAAGCCATGCTCCATTACCCCTTCTCCCCTATCCTGTGGCTGATGCGAAACTATTTTAATATCAATGAAAATTATCGCATTGTCGCCCGTGATGATCGGCGCGGTTTTTCTAAAATATGCGAGGCTCTTCAGCTCGTGAGCAACGAAGCATTTTTATCTCAGGTGCTAAAAAATCCCTATACGTTTATTTTAAACCTGCGTCTGCGACGGCTGGGCTTTCAAGATGAATGTCTCATCGAATCCTTTTACGGATTAAAAACATTCTGCGGCAAAGAAATGGATCAAAGATTGGAGGGGGAGTATGTATGGGAAAACAATGGCTTATCCTATGACAAATCACTTTTTGAAGATGATTCCGCCATGGCTGCATTTCGTAAGGATAAGCTATGTTTGTTTAACGATTGGGAAGCTCTTTTCTTTTACTGTCAATGGAATTTGCAGCAATCGGGAGAAAATGTATTTTCGCCAATTTTTTATCGTTTGCTTGCCGAATGGCAGCCATGCTACACGGAGGCTCTTCGCTCCCTTCATCGATATTATCTCGATTTGCCATTAAATTTACGTGCATCTGTTTTGGAAAATGGATTAAGCCCACAAATTTGTCTGCACATAAACGAGTTATTGGAACCATAACCGGAGCGTTTCTTTCTCTATGAAACGAGACAAAAGCGGCTAAGTGCAGAATTGGGGAACTTCTATCCGGATGATTGTGACACAATAAGGAGGCATACCGCCATGAAACGAGTATTCATTTTTCTGCTTATAGGCTCCGTTCTCTCCCTGGGAGGAATGATTGATCTGCTTAACGGAGGCTTTCCTCTTTCACCTTTGGTTGTTTTCCTTGGTTTTTATATTGCTTTCTTTCCTTGGAGTGTTCCTTCCCATTTAAGAACAAGCGACTTTGATATCTATAAAACAGAAAATACGACAGTGACACATGAGCCTTTGTTGCTCGCAAGGTACTTTATTGCCATGAGTATTATTTCTCGGCGCGAGGGCATCCTTTCCTTGTTGGAGAAAAATTTTGACACACCGTACAAAAACGGTCTCTACCACATGGGAAAAAACATGATGATTGACGGTATTGCACCAGAATTTGTTCAACAAGAATTTTCTTCTGTCTCTTATGCGTTACGTCAGCGTTACCGTGAGCAGATCGGACGCATCTTACAAACGGGAAAATACCTCGCAGCAGTCACTGTTATTAGTTGTGTTGGCAGTGGCAGTATGCTTTTGTTGCGTGGTGATGCAGCCTTTGACCTTCGCTGCGGTGTATGGCTTTGCACGACGCTAATTAGTGCTATATGCGCCATATCTGTTCTTTGCTTGCTTCCCGGCAAAATGCGCCATATTCTGTATCGGCGCAATCTCATCGATCGGCAAATACAAATTGGATTTGATTGCATCCAGCAAGGCAAATCTCCGATCGCTACAGCGCTCAGCCAGATCCCTTATTTAACAGTGAAAGAACAGGCGCATTTTTCTCAAATGCCTTTGCCTGAAGATATCGGAGAAACACAACCTACAGATGACTTTTCCGAGGTCGCAGAAAATATCAGGAAATCTATTCGCGAAATTTGCCATTACCAGCTATGATTGGAACGATGGTGTCATTGACCTGAGACAAGTAGTGTCCATTTTCTTTCCCCGTGTCCAATTTTAGTATATTACTTCACTTCAATCCAAGAATCAAAAATAGCCCTTCCTGGAGAAATTCCACGAAGGGCTATTTTCATACAAAATTACATATAATCATCCGCCGTGCGTGTCTTTGCCTTCTTGCCGAGGCCGAGCATACGCGAGATGCGGTCGACGATGACATAGAACACGGGAATGAGGAAGATGCCGAGGACGGTGGCAAAGAGCATGCCGCCGACAACGGCGACGCCCATGCCGTTACGCGCCGCAGCACCCGCGCCGGATGCCATGCAGAGAGGCAGACAGCCGATGATGAACGCAAACGAGGTCATAAGGATCGGTCTGAGACGCAGCCCCGCCGCCTGAATCGCCGCTTTGAGGGGATCCATGCCGCGATCGACGCGCACCTTGGCGAACTCGACAATCAGGATCGCGTTCTTTGCCGCAAGACCGATGACCATGATGACGCCGATCTGCATATAGACGCTGTTCTGATAGCCCGCCGCCGGAATGCCGATCATGCCGAAGATCGTCGCGAGGATGTACTCGGAGAAGAGTGCCCCGAAGATGCCCGTCGGCACGGTAAAGAGAACGGCGAACGGTACGCTCCAGCTCTCATAGAGTGCCGCAAGGCAGAGGAAGACGAAGACAAGGCAGAGTGCAAGCACCTGCATGGTCGAATCCGCCGACTTCTGCTCCTCCCGGCTCTGCCCCGACCACTCGATGCTGAATCCGGAGCCTGTGTGCTTCTGGACAATCTCGGTGATGGCTTTCATCGCCTCACCCGAGCTGTAGCCTGACCCCGCACTGCCTTGAATCTGGATGGAACGTGCACCGTTGAAGCGGCTGATCTGCGTCGGTCCCGTGGTAAGTTTGGGCCTGAGCAGCGTATCAAGCGGCACCATGCCGCCCTGCGAGTTCTTGACAAAGACGAACTTCGCCGCCTCCGCCTCAGTGCGATAGGTCACGTCAGACTGCAGGACGACCTTATAGGTGCGCCCGAACTGGTTGAAGTCATTGACCTCATAGCCGCCGAAGTTCACCTGCAGTGCCGTGAATACGTCAGAGAGCTGAACACCGAGATTCTTGACCTTTTCGCGGTCGATCTCGTACTGATAGCTCGGCGCGTTGATCTTGAACGTAGAGCGCACGCCCTGCAGCTCGGGACGTGTACGCGCCTCGGCGAGAATCGCATTCGTAATGTCGTTGAGTTCGGTATCAGAATGACCGCTCATATCCTGCAGCTGGAGCGACCAGCCGCCGACATTGCCAAGACCCGGCAGCGCCGGCGGGTTGATAGCGACAACGAGTGCCTCCGGCGCTTCCATCGCGCCGACACGGAACATCGTCCCGACGGCGGCGGCAACAGATTCGGACAGACTTGTACGCTGTGACCAGTCCTTCATGCCGACGAAAATCACAGCGCCGTTGGAGTTCGCTCCACCGGCAAGAATATCAAAGCCGTTGATGGACATAACCGCACTCTGCCCTTTGATCTCGTGCTGTGCTGCCTGCTGAATCCTGTCCACTGTTTTCTGTGTCTGATTCGTAGATGTACCCGGCGGCAGCTGAATCGCAACCATCATATAGCCCTGATCTTCCTCAGGGACAAACGTCGATGGCAGATTCCGATAGATGATCGCCGTCAGCCCGCAGACGATGAGCAGGAAGATGACGGCAATCTTCGATTTGCGGATGAACTTGCTGACGATGCCGACATAGCCCTTGCGCGTCGCATCGAACCAGTTGTTGAATCGGTCAAAGAAGCGGTCGAGTGCGCTCTTTGTCCCATTCTCCTTCTTGGGCTTCAGCATGAGTGCACAGAGTGCCGGAGTCAGCGACAGCGCAACGAAGGCGGAAATCGCCATCGAGATTGCAATCGTGAGCGCAAACTGCTTGTAGAGCACGCCCATCATGCCGCCGAGGAAGGCAACGGGGACAAAGACTGCCGCGAGCACAAAGGCAATCGCGACAACAGGCCCCTGCACCTCGGACATCGCACGCTCCGTCGCATCAATCGGCGAAAGCCCACTCTCCATATGATGCTCGACGTTCTCGATGACGACGATCGCATCGTCGACAACGAGGCCGATTGCAAGCACCATCGCAAAGAGTGTCAGCGTATTGATGGAGAAATCCAACAAAACAAACGCGCCGAATGTACCAATGAGAGACACAGGCACGGCGAGCAGCGGGATGAGCGTCGCGCGCCAACTCTGCAAAAAGAGGAAGATGACGAGCACGACGAGCAGCAGTGCCTCGAGGAAGGTATGCACAACCTCCTTGATGGATGCGTTGATGTAGTCCGTGCTGTCAAAGACCGACTTCATCTTGAGACCGGGCGGGAAGGTTTTCTCCGCCTCCTCGAGGATCTTGCGCACCTCCGCAAGGGTAA
>ERZ773022.902-NODE-902-length-21771-cov-3.096565_pt1 | contig 21771 bp, 22 predicted proteins | sample MGYA00580839_ERZ773022 | MGnify/ENA primary metagenome ERZ773022 (study PRJEB29015, sample SAMEA2738020) | human oral metagenome | biome: human oral; feature: human-associated habitat; material: dental | place: China | collected 2044 ... | reverse complement strand
CTCCACCTTGGCGGCCATCGCCGGCCCCGCCGCCAGGGCGAACAGGACGGCGACGCCGAATACGGACATCAGTTTTCTCAATAGACTCGACTCCTTCCTCGAAAATAAATTGTTGAGGCCCCAAACACGACGCGGTATTCCCCTCCCAAACGGCTGAGCCCTTCGGCAGGACCCGCAGTGCGGTTTGCCCCTGCAAACTCGTTCGATTATAGCATAAACATGAGTGAGCAAGTAGGGCTTGCTCGGGCAGTCCGCGCCTGGACTAAGCGGCGCCCTCCGTCCTTCCGGCCTACGCTCCTCCGTCGGGAATGGGGGACGGTGTTGGGCCCGCTGCGGCCGCTGTCCCGGCCTTGTAGCGCGTCCCCCACTCCAGCATCGCCTCCAGGACCGGCCGCAGGCTGCGACCGGTCTCCGTCAGCGCGTACTCCACCCGGGGCGGCACCTCCGCGTAGACGGTACGGGTCAGCAGCCCCGCCTCCTCCATCTGGCGCAGGTTGGCCGTCAGCACCTTCTGGCTGATGCCGCCCAGCAGCTTCTTCAATTCGCCGAAACGCTTGACGCCGTCCAACAGATCCCAGAGAATCAGCACCTTCCAGCGGTTGGAGATCAGCGTCATGGTCGTCTCGATCGGGCAGTCCGGCATGTCCTTTTTCATCTCGCCCCACCTGTTCGCACAATGGTATCTTTTTAGTACCTGCAGAACAATAATGTGCCTGCTTTACATAGGATACTTGATGAGCTATTGTAATGCAGAGGGACGGCGGGGACAAGCCCCGTGCCCTAGGATGCGGAAGGGCGGCGGTGTCGTGGATCGGATTGGGAGTCGGATCGAGGACCAGGCCGGAAGGCTGGAGTACCTGCTTCATTTTCTGCGGGACGAAAACTCGCGCTGCCGCGATATGGAGATTCCGGACGACGGGGAGGGCCGACGGCGGCTCCTTCGGGCCCTGATGAACGTCCGTCCCCCCTGGCCCATCGGCGGGGACTTCCTGGAGGTGCAGGACGCCTACCTTCAAGAGGAGGCGCGGAGGAAGGGAATCGTGGACGCGGAGGCGCTGCCCGTCGCGGTGGAGGAGCCCGGCGCCTCCTCCCTCTCGCTGTGGAGGGGCGACATCACGACACTGAGGGCGGACGCCGTCGTCAATGCCGCGAACGCATCCCTGTTGGGGTGCTTCGTGCCCGGTCACGGGTGCATCGACAACGTCATCCACACCTACGCCGGGGTCCAGCTCCGCCTCGAGTGCGACGCCCTCATGAGGCGGCAGGGTCACGAGGAGCCGACGGGCGGCGCGAAGATCACGGGGGCCTATAACCTGCCCAGCCGCCACGTCGTCCACACGGTGGGACCGATCGTCGCCGACCGCCCGACGCGGAGGGACCGCGCCCTGCTCGCCGACTGCTATCGCTCCTGTCTGGAGCTTGCGCGTTCGCACCGGCTCGCCAGCATCGCGTTCTGCTGCATCTCCACGGGAGAGTTCCGTTTTCCGCAGCAGGAGGCCGCGGAGATCGCGGTGGAGACCGTCAGGGGGTTCCTGCGGGAACATGGGGCGGGGATGAGGGTAATCTTCGATGTGTTCAAGGAGAGCGACCATGATATCTACCGGCGCCTGCTTGGATGCGATTGAGAGGCTGAGGCGCGGGATCGCGGAGGCGGACGCCGTCGTGGTGGGAGCGGGGTCGGGCCTGTCGACGGCCTCCGGTATGACCTATTCCGGGGAGCGGTTCGAGAGCAACTTCGCCGACTTCATCGGGAGGTACGGCTATCGCGACATGTATACGGCCGGCTTCTACCCCTACCCCACGCCGGAGGAGTTCTGGGCCTACTGGAGCCGCCATATCCATCTCAACCGCTACGCGCAGGACGCCGGGCCGGCCTACCGCAGGCTGCGGGACCTGATGAGCGGCAAGGACTGTTTCGTCATCACCACGAACGTGGACCACTGCTTTCAGAAGGCCGGGTTCGACGAGCTCCGCCTGTTCTGCACCCAGGGGGACTTTGGGCTGTGGCAGTGCGCAAAGCCCTGCCACCAAAGGACCTACGACAACGAAGCGTCGGTGCGGCGCATGGTGGCCGAGCAGAGGGACATGCGGATTCCGTCGGAGCTGGTCCCCCGCTGTCCGCGGTGCGGAGGCCCCATGGCGAACAACCTCCGCAGCGACGATACCTTCGTGGAGGACGAGGCCTGGCACCTCGCCGCGGGGCGGTACAGGGACTTCCTGCGGGGGCACGAGGGTGCTCGGCTCCTGTTCCTGGAGCTCGGGGTGGGCTGGAACACGCCGGGTATCATCAAGTATCCTTTCCAGCGCATGGCCGTCAGGAATGAAAGGGCGGTCTACGCCTGCGTCAACCTGGGGGAGGCGGTCGCCCCGCGCGAGCTGGAGGGCCGCTCGATCCTCGTCGATGGGGATATCGGGGAGGTCCTGAGGGGCCTCGAGGAAGCGTAATCAGGCGTCGGCGGCGGGTTTCACCACCCCGTCCTCGATGCGGATTCTCCGCTTGGCCTCGAGACGCCGCAGCACGGAACCGGCGAGCTCCCTCGGCCAGCCGAGGTGCCGATGGATGGATCCGACCCCCAGCTCCTCGGCCTCGTCCCCGCTGCCCTCGTGGTGGCGGAGGTGGATCAGCACGATCCGCTCCCGATACTCCATCCTCTGCCGGGCCCGCCGCCGAACGGCGCTCAGCAGTCCCCGGCTGGGCGACAGGACGAAGATGCCGAGGAACGAGAGCCCCGTCGCCACGGCGATGCCGCCCGCGATGGAGACGTCCAGCCACGCGGCCGCCCAATATCCCGCCAGGGCATTCAGCACCCCGATGATGGCGCTCAGGGCGATCATCTTTCTCAGGTCGTCGGTCAGCAGATAGGCGCCCGCCGGGGGCCCGACCATGAATGCGACGACCAGGATGGACCCCACGGCCTGAAAGGCCGCTACGGCGGTAACCGACACGGACGCCATCAGGCCGTAGTGCAGCCACGCGGGCGCGAAGCCCAGGAGCGCCGCCAGGATGGGGTCGAACGTCGCCAGCTTCAGCTCCTTGAAGAACAGGAGCAGGGCGGCGAGGTTGAGGAACGCCACGCAGCCCATCGACCAGACGGCCTTGGGGCCGAGGTCGGCGCCGCCGACGATCATGCGGTCGAAGGGGGCGAAGGCCAGCTCGCCCAGCAGGACGGCATCCGCATCCAGGTGAACCGAGTCCGCGTAGTGCGTGATCAGGATGATCGCGATGCTGAAGAGCAGCGGGAAGGTCAGGCCGATGGCGGAGTCCTCGGAGACGCGGCGCGAGCGCTGGAGCGCCTCGGCCAGCCAGACCGTGAGGAGCCCGACCGACGCGGCCCCCAGGATCAGGAGCGGGGAGGTCAGGCTGTGCGTGGCGAGGAAGGCGAGGACGATCCCGAGCAGGAGCGTGTGGGTGATCGCGTCGGACATCATGGACATCCGGCGCAGCACGAGGAAGCAGCCCGGCAGCGCGCAGGCGACGGCGACGAGCGCCGCGATCAGCTGGATCTCAAGCTCGGGAGACATGGCCCGGCGCCCCCCCTTTCCGGCCCCGGCCGCTTCTCGCCCTGCCGAGGGTCAGGCTGATCAGCACGAGGACGTCCGCGGCCACCACGATGGCGGGGCCGGCGGGGAGCTTCGGCAACGCGGAGCTGGCCAGGGTCCCCGCCACGCCCGATATGGCGCCGAAGAGGGCCGCCAGCCCCACCATGACCCCCAGCCGGTTCGTCCACTGTCGCGCGGCGACGGCTGGGGCCACCAGCATCGCGCTCATCAGGATGACCCCGACGGTCTGGAGCCCCGCGATGATGGCGGCGACGGTCATGGCGGACAGAAGGACGTTCAGGCTCCGGGTGGGGAAGCCCAGGCTCCGCGCGAACTCCGGGTCGAAGCTCAGCAGCTTGAACTCCTTCCAGAAGAGAAGGGTCAGCGCCAGCAGCACTGCGCCCGTGACTGCAATGACGAGGATGTCGCTCTTCAGGAGCACGGCGGCCTGCCCGAAGATGAAGCACTGGAGCCCCGCCTGGTTCGCGTTCGGGATCTTCTGCACGTAGGTGAGCAGCACCAGCCCCAGTCCGAAGAAGACCGACATCCCAAGTGCCAGCGCGGTGTCGAACTTGACGCGGGAGTAGCGCACGACGCCGATGATGAAGCCGGTGGCCGTCAGCCCTGAACACAGAGCCCCGATCAGGAGCCACACGGTATCCTTCGTCCCGGTCATCAGAAAAACGGCGGCGATGCCCGGCAGCGCGGCGTGGGACACGACGTCCCCCAACAGACTCTGCCGGCGCAGCACCGCGAAGCTGCCGATCAACCCGCTGGCCATCCCCAGCAGGGCGGCCCCCAGCGCGACGACCTGAAAGGTATAGTCGTGCAGCAGGGGAAACGCGTTCATGACGCGCCCTCCCCAAGGAGCGTCTCCGTGCTGCGGTAGGCGCGCCGGACGTTCTCCTCCGTAAAGACCTCGTCGGTCGGTCCGGCTGCGATGAGCCGCAGGTTGAGCAGCACCGTCCAGTCGAAGTAGCTTCGGACCGTCTGGAGGTCGTGGTGTACCACGACGACGGTCTTTCCCTCCCCTTTCAGGCGCTTGAGCAGCTCGACGATGACCCTTTCCGTCCGCGCGTCCACGCCGCGAAACGGTTCGTCCATCAGGTAGAGGTCCGCCTCCTGGGCCAGGGCCCGGGCCAGGAAGGCCCGCTGCTGCTGGCCGCCGGAGAGCTGGCTGATCTGCCGATCGGCGAACTCGGCCATGCCCACCTGCTCCAGCGTCTCCATGGCGATCCGGCGGTCCTCAGCCCCCGGGCGCCGGAACCATCCCAGGTGGCCGTAGCGCCCCATCAGCACCACGTCGCGGACCGTGGCGGGAAAGTCCCAGTCCACGCTGCCGCTCTGCGGAACATAGGCGACCCGCTCCGAGTGGATGCGGACCTCGCCCGCCACGGTCCGCACCAGTTTCAACACGGCCTTGATCAGGGTGCTCTTACCCGCTCCGTTGGGGCCGATGACCGCGGTCAGGCTCCCCCGGGGAATGTCGAGGTCCACGTCCCAGAGCACCGGCTCGATATCGTAGGCGACGGTCAGGTCCTCGACCTGGAGGGCCCAGGGGCTTTCTTCACGCGTCTCCATTTTTATCCATACCTGATTTCATCCATACCTAATTTCACCCATACCTGACCGGAATCGGGGATCACTTCAGGGCGTTCGTGATGGTGTCCACGTTCGCCTTTACGGTCGAGATGTAGGTCTCCGCCCCGGAACCGGCCCCGCCGAGCGAGTCGGAGTAGAGCTCGCCGCCGATGCCCACGTCGAATCCCCGGGCCTTCACCGCGGCCTGGAGGGCCTCTATGGTCTTGCGCGGGACGGAGGACTCCACAAAGACCGCCTTGATTTTACGCTCCACGATGAAGTCGGCCAGAGCGCTGACGTCCGCGGTGCCCGCCTCGGCCGCGGTGCTGATGCCCTGAAGGCCGCGCACCTCGAAGCCATAGGCCCTTCCGAAATAGTTGAAGGCGTCGTGCGCCGTCACCATGACGCGCTGCCCCTCGGGGACCTCCCGAACCCTGTCCTCGATGTAACGCTGAAGGTCCTCGAGGTCCTTCTCGTACCTTTTGGCATTGGCTTGATAGTCCTCCGCGTGGTCGGGGTCCGCTTTCTCCAGCCCGCGGGCCACCTCCGCGGCGGCGCCCTTCCAGAGCCGGACGTCGAACCAGATGTGCGGGTCCGGGATACCCCCTTCGTCCGTCAGGATATTCGTCCGGTCGATGCCGTCGGCGGCACAGATCACGGTCTTGTTCTGCCGGTTCAGCGCCGCGAAGACGTCCCCCATCTTGCCCTCGAGGTGCAGTCCGTTGTGGACGACGACGTCCGCCCTCCGCATTTTGCCGACGTCCCCGGCGCTGGCCTGATAGAGGTGCGGGTCGATTCCGGGCCCCATCAGGCCGTCCACCGCGACGTGGGGTCCGCCGACGACTCGGGCCAGGTCGGCGAGCATCGTCGTCGTGGCGACGACCCGCACCTCGGCCCGCCCGACGGCGGCGAACGACAGCAGGAACAGGAGGAGCGTCGGAAGCACCGTCATCCTCTTTTTCATCGTTCTAAAATGTTTCATCGCAAAAAATCTCCTTGGGAAAAGTTCTTCTGTGCACAGGAATCGCATAGAAGGCAAGAGGGATACATAAAGTTTGATTAACAAAACTTTACGATTGAGAGGATATTCTTATCGACGAGAAAAATCAATGCGTAAAGTTACGTAGCGAAAGCCCCGCCGACGCCCGCGAATCCACATACGATTCTCCTGGAAGTACCCTTATCTTGACACTCCAGTTTTTTTAACCTATGCTCTCTCAAGGGAAGCGAATTGTTTTAAAAGATAATTTGGTTGTTCCTCTCCTGATTTCTTTCGGGCAGAGGGTGCGGTTCTCCGGTTTTCTATACGCTGGTTCGGTGTGCGACGGCTCGCCTGGGCTGGCCGTTCGGAGGTTGTGAGATGGGTTCGAGGAATCGGCTTTTGAAGGAGTTCGGGCGCGTTCGCCCTTCCGTCTCTCCCGTCTGGGGGGCGGCGTTCCTTCTTGTCCTGCTTTTCTGCATATCCTTTTCTCTGGGGCGTTATCCCGTATCGTTGGGGGATTTGTTCCGGGTCCTTCTCTCCCTGCCCCTGGGCGGGGACGGCGGCGTCCCTCCCATGGTACGGTCGGTCGTGCTGAAGGTGCGGATTCCGCGCGTCTGTGCCGCCGTGTTGATCGGGGGGGCGTTGTCCGTCTCGGGGGCGGTCTATCAAGGGCTGTTCCGAAACCCCATGGTCTCGCCCGACATCCTGGGGGCCTCCGCGGGGGCGTGTTTCGGAGCGGCACTGGCCATCCTTTTTTCCCTGCCGTTCATCCTCGTCCAGCTTTCGGCGTTTTGTTTCGGTCTGGCTGCCGTTGCCCTTTCCTATACTATATGTCTGCTCGTGAGCCGCGGCAAGGAATCGTTGTTGGTCCTGGTGCTGGCCGGCATCGTCATCGCCACGCTCTTCTCCTCACTCGTCAGCCTCGGCAAGTACGTCGCCGATCCCTTCGGAAAGCTGCCCGAGATCACGTACTGGCTGATGGGCGGCCTGTCCTCGGTGACCGGGAAGGACGCACGGCTGCTGCTGCTTCCCTGTGCGTTGGGACTCCTGCCCCTCGTCTTGCTTCGCTGGCAACTCAACGCCATGGCCTTCGGGGACGAGGAGGCCCAGGCCATGGGGCTCGACACCGTGCGTCTGAGGGCCGTCTTCATCTCCGCCGCAACGCTGCTGACGGCGTCCTCCGTCGCGGTCGGCGGGATGATCGGATGGATAGGGCTGGTCATCCCCCACCTGGCTCGAATGCTCGCGGGCCCCAATTGCCGGGATTTGATCCCCACCTCCTTTCTGGTCGGAAGCTGCTTTCTCCTCTTCGTCGACAACCTGGCGCGCCTTTTCTTCACGAGCGAGATACCCCTGGGGATCCTGACGTCCTTGATCGGGGCGCCCTTTTTCGTCTACCTCCTCTTCCGGCGCAGGAAGGGATGGGTATGAGGCTCGAGGCCGTGGACGTCCGTGCCGGTTATGGACAGTGCGATGTCCTGAGCGGCGTATCGTTTGCCCTGGAGACGGGCGAGGCACTTTGTCTGCTTGGACCGAACGGGGTCGGGAAATCGACGCTGTTCAAGTCCCTTTTGGGGTTCCTGCCCCTGCACGGCGGCTCGTTCCTGATCGACGGGAAAAGGGTTCCGTATCGGGACCGCAAGGGGATGGCGAAGCTCATCGGTTATGTCCCCCAAAGCCACGAGCCCCCCTTTCCCTTCCGTGTCCTCGACGTCGTCGTGATGGGGAGCCTGGCCCGATCCGGAATCTTTTCGGGCCCCTCGCGGGAGGAGTTCGGGCGGGCGGCCCGAATCCTCGACCGGCTGGGGGCCTCCCACCTGAGGAACTGCGTTTACACGGAGATCAGCGGCGGAGAGAGGCAGATGGTGCTCATCGCCCGTACCCTTATGCAGGAGCCGCATTTTTTGGTCATGGACGAACCGACCGCGAACCTGGACTTCGGGAACCAGATGCGCGTGCTCCAGCAGGTGAGGCTGCTGGCCCGGAGCGGAATGGGGATCATGATGACCTCCCATGCGCCCGATCACGCGTTCTTCTGTTGTTCCCGTGCCGCGATCCTGAGTCCGGGGCTTCCTTTCCGGGTCGGAGCGGTCGAGGAGGTGCTGACGGAGCCCGCTCTGCGGGAGGCCTACGGCATAGACGTACGGATACTCCGGCGGCAGGAAGGCAGGTGGACCATCAAGACCTGTGTTCCGGTTCCGCGGGAGTCATCGGAGGAATGAGGCCGTGGGGCGTCGGAGGACGCCGATTTCGGGAGGTCGGCCGCCGCGGCGGTTTGGGCCGGCCCGATAGGGAAGGGGGACCTTTGATGATGAGGCGGTACTCGTTGAAACTGACGGCTTTTCTGCTGGGGATTGCGGTTCTGGCGGGACTCGGCGGAGCGGCCGGGGCGGGGCAAACGGTAATCGATGCCGCCGGACGCAGCGTCGCCGTTCCCGGCAAGGTGGACCGTTTGGCGATCACCTGTTATGGTGGAACCACCCACGAGGTCGCCGTCCTGGGCTGCGCGGAGAAGATCGTGGCCCAGCCCGGCATGAAGCGCTTCCCCCAGCTGCTCAAGATGTTTCCCCGGTTCACGGAGGTCGTGGACCCCGGCTCCTTCGACAAGGTCAACGTCGAGGAGCTGATGAAGGCGGCACCGGATCTTGTCCTCGTGGGGGTCAGCTCCAAGAAGGGAAACAGACTGATCGAGGAGGCCGGAATGCCCACCTATACGATGCTCATCGGTTGGGCGGCGGTGGACAAGCTGAAGCAGGAGTTTTTGAACCTGGGCACGATCCTGGGCAGGGAGGCGGAGGCCAGGAGGCTCGTGGATTACTGGAACGAAAAGCTGGGATGGGTGGAGACCCTGGTGGGACGCATCCCCGAGGGCCAGCGCAAGGTAGTCTACTACACCGGAAAGACCATCACGAAGGCGAGCGCCAGCGATTGGGGATGGCACTGGATTCGCGGCTCCGGCGGCGTCTGCGCCCTGGAGGAGACCCCGAAGGGCGAGATCGGCGTCGAGCAGGTCATGCGGATCGACCCGGACATCATCGTGACCCAGCAGGGAAACGGGACGGCCGATATCCTGGAGGACCCCAGGATACAGGACCTCAAGGCCGTCAAAAACAAGGCCGTCCACGAGTGTCCCATCGGAGCCTTCTGGTGGGACCGCCCCTCTCCGGAGTCTCCGCTGGGCTTCATGTGGCTGGCCAAGCTGCTCTATCCGGATTATACCCGGGAGATCGACCTGGAAAAGGAGACCCGGGAGTTTTTCAGGGAGTTCTATCGCTACGAGCTGACGGACGAGGAGTACCGCTCGTTCTTCGGCAGGGAGCCCGCCCTCTGAGTCTCCATCGTTTGGGAGACGGGGCGCGTGCATTGCCGCAGCCCGTTCGCTCTCAAAATTGACATGGGGCTTCATCGGGGAAGCTTCATGGGGCGAATCGGTATTTCCTTGAGTCGCCTGCGTCATTCGAGCGTTGGAAAGTAAGGGGGAATGGACATGCTGGAAGCCTCCGGCGGAGGGCGTTACTTTACGGTCAAGCTGGGCCTGCTCTACCTGCTCATCCTCGCGGGCGGAATCCTCGCCTTTCGGGTCGGGCGTTTTGCGATCTCCCCCGGGACCCTGGCGGAGATCGTCCTCTCGCGTCTCGGGATGGCGGCCCCGAACGGGGACCCGACGCTCGAGACCGTCGTCCTGAGCGTGCGCCTGCCCCGCATCCTGCTGGCGGTCCTGATGGCGAGCGCCATCGGCTACGCCTTCGCACGACAGGAGATCACGGTGATGGTCCTGGGCGGCATCGTCGTCTCGAGCCTCTTCCAGGCGCTCCTCTCCATACTCAAGACAATGGCGGACACGGACAATGTCCTTCCATCCATCACCTTCTGGCTGATGGGGAGCCTGGGGCGGGGCTCCAATCAGGACGTCCTGGTCCTGCTGCCGTTCCTGGCGGCCTCCCTGCTCCTCCTGTTCCTCTTTCGCTACTCCATCAACGCCCTGGCCGCGGGCAACGAGGAGGCGGCCGCCCTGGGTGTGAACGTGGGGCTGGTCAAGGCGGTCGTCATCCTAGCCTCGACCCTGATGACGGTCGTCTCGGTCAGCATCTGCGGCATCGTCGGATGGGTCGGCATGGTCGTGCCGCACATCGCCCGTCTGCTGGTGGGGGCCGACTACTCGCGGCTCCTCGCGACCTCGTTCGGTGTCGGCGCCCTCTTCCTGCTCGGGATGGACACGATCGTCCGGGGCATCCCTGGGGTGGAGCTGCCGCTGGGTGTGCTGACGGCCCTGGTGGGGACCCCCATCTTCGTGGTCCTGCTCTCCCAGGTCCGCAAGGGGTGGCTCTAGTGCTGGAGGCGCAGGGGGTCGGCTTTCGTTATCATCGCGGCCGAATCGTGCTGAGGGACATATCCTTCACCCTGCCCGCGGGGCGCGTGATGTGCCTGCTGGGCCCGAACGGCACCGGGAAGACCACGCTGCTCCGCTGTCTGCTGGGCCTGCTGCGGCCGGACGAGGGGCGGTTCCTCTGGGACGGGCGGGATCTGTCCGCTCTGACGCGCCGTGCCCGCGCCCGCCTGATGGCCTACGTGCCGCAGTCCTCGGCCCTGACCTTTCCGTATGAGGTCCAGGAGGTCGTGCTGATGGGGCGGGTCGCGCACCTGGGGCTCGGGAACGCCCCGGGCCGCGAGGACCGGCGGAAGGCGGCCCTGGCCATGGAGCGCCTGGAGATAGGACACCTGAGGGGACACGTGTTCCAGCACCTGAGCGGGGGCGAGAGGCAGATGGTGCTGATGGCGAGGGCTCTGGCCCAGGAGGCGCGGCTTCTGGTGCTGGACGAGCCCACCGCGAACCTCGACTTCGGCAACCAGGTGCGGGCGCTTGGCACGATACGGGGCCTCGCCCGGCAGGGCTATGCCGTGCTGATGACCTCCCACTCGCCGGACCACGCCTTTCTCACCGCCCACGAGGTGCTTCTGCTGAAGGACGGCGCCGTGTTCGCGCGGGGGGCGCCGGACGCGGTCATCGACGACGCGGTTCTGTCCGGGCTCTACGGAACTCCAACCGTCGTCGCCCATGCGCCCGTCGCCGGAGGCGGGTGCGTGAAGGTCTGCGTCCCCGTCCTGGATGACGGGGAGAATTCCGGCGTTGGAAACGATGTGGTGAACGGAACCCAAAATGAAGGAGGAATAGTATCATGAGGATTGGAAGGAACATGAGGAAGTTTGTACTGCGGTTGGGAGTTTTGTCGTTCTGCCTGGCGCTTGCCGTATCGGTCGGCAGTGGCCCCGTGTTTGCGCCCCGGATGGCGCTGGCCGCGGATGCGGCGTCGGCCGACGTCAGGACGGTCGTCGACATGGCGGGGCGGTCCGTCGTGCTTCCGGCGGAGATTCACCGCATCGGGACCCTGGGGGCTGTCGGGGTTCTGAACGCGTTCGTGGAGCTGATGGGCGAGGGCAGCAAGATCTACAACCAGATGTCCGCCGGCTTCACCAAGACCGATCGGTGGAAGATGCAGTATCAGTTCGCCCCCCAGATCGCGAATGGCCCACTGTTCGAGGACGCCAACAGGGAGCTGCTGCTGGAGAACATCCTCCAGGCCCGGACCGACGTGTGCCTCGCGATGACGAAGGAGACCGCCCAGGTGCTGGAGCGGAACGGGGTCGCCTGCGTCTATCTGGAATGGAAGAACGTCGACGACGTGAAGAAGGCCGTAACCCTGATGGGCGAGGTGCTGAACAAGAAGGAGACGGCGGACGCCTACATCGCCTATTTCGACGAGAAGCTCGCCCAGGCCGCCTCCCTGACGTCCGGCATCCCGGAGAAGGACCGGCTGAAGGTGCTCTACGGCGACCCCGTGGGGTTCACGCAGCCGCACATCATCGCGGAATGGTGGATACGGGAGGCGGGCGGCATCAGCGTCACCGACGACGGGCGGTCGTCCGGCGAGAGGCGGACCTACACCCTGGAGGACCTGCTGCTCTGGAACCCCGACGTGATCGTCGCCAACACCGCCAAACAGATCGAGGAGATGCGGGGGAACCCCAACTACCGCGGGGTCACTGCCGTGAAGAACGGCAGGTGCTTCGTCATCCCCACCGTGGCGCACGTCTGGGGCAACAGGACGGTGGAGCAGCCCCTGGTCGTCCTCTGGATGATGAACAAGCTCTATCCCGAGCTCATGCCCGAGGCGACCCTGAGGGAGGAGATCCGCAAATTCTACTCCACCTTCTTCCTGTACGACATGAGCGACGCGCAGATATCGGAGATCATCGACGGAAAGTGATTCGGGCAAAAGCCGGCCGGGGGCCTGAGCGGTCCCCTGCCTTGCCCGTGAATCCTGAGATTGAAAACTTTCGCGGCGGGAGGTCGATAGGCGTGACGGACGTGCTGTTGAAGGATACCGCAGCGGCGGTGCGGGGCCGCCTTGGCGGCGAGCTGGACGGGATGACCGTCGAACGCGCCGTGCTGGGAATTTTCTTCACGGGGGTCAAGCTCAGCGACGGACATGGCGGGCTCTCCTTCACGCCGATCAAGGAGATTCCCCAGGCAGTCTGCTGTCCCAGCTCCGCCCGGGAGATGCCCCTGTCCGGCAAACTGAGGGGGCGTCCCGTCGGCGCTTTCCTGGACGACCTCTCCTGCGGGAACGTCCTGCGCGAGGCCCTGGGGGTCGCGGTCCTCAACGCCCTGAGCGCTGCCTGCTGGGACCGGATGCCCTCGAAACCCTACGAGCTGTCCCTGGGAAGGGACGCGTTCGACGACGTCGAGCTGCCGAGGGGCGGCTGCGCGGTCGTGGTCGGGGCGCTGGTCCCGATGCTGAAGCGCCTTTTGGCGGAGTCGGTCGATTTTCGGGTGCTGGAGCAGGACCCGAGGACCTTCAAGGAGCGCGAGATGCCTCATTACGTTCCGGCCGACCGGGCGTCCGAGGTGGTGCCGCAGGCGGACCTTCTGGTCGTGACGGGGACGACCGTCCTCAACGGCACCCTGTCCGACCTGCTGGAGATGGCGCGGCCGGACGCCCGTGTCGTCGTGGCGGGACCGACGGCGAGCATGCTCCCCGATGCCTTTTTCGAGCGAGGGGTTGACGTCCTGGGCGGGGTTCTGGTGACCCGCCCGGATGAGCTGCTGGACATCGTCGCCGAGGGCGGATCCGGCTACCATTTCTTCGGGCGCTATGCGGAGCGCATGGTGATCCGCAGGCCCGGGCCTTGAGCGAGCCCTTATCCCTCTATATCCTTCTTGTTCACTGCAACCGAGGGGAGCATTCCGCCCGGCAGCATGGCCCTGAGCCGGTCGGTCACGACCGCGCCCAGAAGGCACTTGATGAGGTCCCCCGGGAGAGGAAGCAGGAAGCAGTAATAGAACAGGGCTTTGACGCCGAAGGGGGTCTTGAGATAATAGTTGGCGATGGGGTAGTAGTAGGCCATCCCCAGGGCATAGAGCACCGCCAGGTTCATCAGGCCGGCGAGCATCCAGGTCCTCATCCCCGGCCTCAGGCGCTCGGTGACGAAGCCTGCGGCCCATGCCCCGGCGATGAAGCCGACGAGGTAGCCAAACGTGGGGTGCAGCACGTAGGCGACGCCCCCGCTGCCGCCGGCGAAGATCGGCAGCCCGGCGAGTCCCGCGAGGACATACCCTGCCGCGGCGAACGCACCGAGCCTCCGCCCCAGGAGCAGGGCGGCGAGGTTGGTGAAGAAGAACTGCAGCGTCAGCGTCAGCATGGGCAGCGGAATCCGAATGTACGCCCCCACGGCGGTCAGCGCGGAGAAGAGCGCGCAGAGGACCAGCTCCCGCGTGCTCAGAAATTTTCCTTTTCTCATCTAAAATCTCTCCCCAAATCAACATGGGGGCCTTGCCCCCATACCCCCAGCCAGGGAACAAGTTCCCCGGCGCCCCTTTTTAATGCCTCCGAACCGGGCGCACCTGGTACACCTCTCCGGACCTCAGGGTTACGACCGTCCCGCCCTCCTCCCGAAGGAGCAGACAGCCCTGCGCGTCGATATCCAGGGCCACCCCGCGGCACTCCGCCCCGTCCCGCATGAAGCGGACCTCCCGCCCCAGGAGCAGGGAACGGTCCCGGTACTCCCGGATCAGCTCGGGGTCGCCGAGCCGCTCCTGACAGTCCAACAGACGTTCCGCAATCCCCGCCGCCAGACGGTTCCGGCTCACACTTCCCGGAAAGAGGGAGCCCGCGACGCGGGCCAGGTCCGGGGCGAAGTCCCGGGTCGAGACGTTGAGGCCGATGCCGACGACGACGCTCTCTATCGTCCCGCTCTCCACGTCGCTGACCGCCTCGGTCAGGATGCCGCAGATCTTGCGCGCCTCGCCGTCGGCCCCATCCAGGCCGTTGGTCTCCTCCAGATAGATGTCGTTCACCCACTTGATGCGGGGGCGGCGGCACGTCAGGGACTCGATGGTCCGGCAGACGGCGACCGCCGCGGCGATGGTCACGGCCTGAAAGCGCTCCAGCTCGATAAGCGGGCGCAGGATCAGGCTCATGTAAAGCCCCGTCCCCGGGGGCGAGAAGAACGAACGTCCGCGCCGGCCGCGCCCCGCCGTCTGCCGGTCCGCGGTGACCAGCGTGCCGTGCGCCCCGCCCGAGAGCGCCAGCCCCTTCGCGTAGGTGTTGGTGGAGTCCACGGACGCCAGACACACGACGCCGCGGACGGGGGACCCCTCCGAGAGGCAGGCCCGTATTCCCTCCTCGGACAGGACGTCGCTGTCCGGCTCCATCCGGTAGCCCCTGCGCGTGGACGCCCCGATCTTGTGCCCCTCTTCCCTCAGGGCCCTCACCGCCTTCCAGACCGAGGCCCGCGAGACGGAGAGCCGTTCCGCAACCGACTCCCCGGACAAAGCCTCGCCCCTGTGGGCCTCCAGCATCCTCAGGACCTCGTCCTTCACCGCCATCCCCGCACCCCCGTATCCGAACATGAGCGCCCGCCGCCCGCGGATTGCCGAATCAAGCAAAGACTATAGCACGGCGACGGATAAATGTAAACTTAAAGTCTATGTATGGTTTACAATATTGCGGGAAAAAAACGGGGGCCGGAGTTCATCCCCGTGCCCCGTGGAAGAAAGTTAAAGTGGAAGAAAGTCAGGGCAGCAGGGCGGCGTTCTCCTCCCGTCCCGCGCGCAGGGCGTAATCGCGCGCCCGGAGCCCCGAACGGCTCGAAAGGGCGGCCAGCGCGCCGCGGTCCAGCAGCAGGCGGACGAGGTCGGGAGACCCCAGGGCGGCTGCTGCCATGAGCGGCGTGACCCCCTCCTCCTCCCACAGGCCGAAGGTTTCGTTGATGTCCGCCCCGGCGTCGAGGAGCAGACGTACCTTTTCCGCGGAAGGGTGAGGGGACGTGACCGCCGTCTCCAGGGGGCTGCGTCCCGCTGCGTCCTTCAGCCGTACGTCCGCTCCCTTCGACAGCAGAAGCTCCAGCTGCCGCACGGAGGCGGGTTCCCGCGCCGCGGCGTCCAGGGGGCGCTCTCCGTCGGAAAGCCCGCCGAAGGGCCCGGTCGGGCCGGGTCCGTTGGGATCGGCGCCCAGCTCGAGGAGGAGCTCGGTTACCTCGGTGAAGGAGCGTCCCTTACGAAGGGAGAGGAGGAGGGGGGTATCGCCTCCGGGGGACGGTGCGTCGATCTTCGCCCCAGAGCCCACGAGCAGGCGGATCACCTCCAGGTGCATGGAGAGCGGGGCGTCCACCCCGGCGCTCACGGTGCGGCAGAGCGGAGGGCAGCCGTGCTCGTCGGGGGCGTTGGGGTCGGCTCCCCCGGCGAGGGCGCTGCGGACCGCCTCGACGTCGCCCATTGCGCAGGAGAACGTCAAGGGATCGGCCCCGGCGGACGGCGCCGTCAGGAGCGACACGGCAAGAAAAAAGACGGCGATGGGAGGGAACGCCCCACGTCTCTCACATCTCATCCTTGCGGGCCCCCGTTCTACCCGGCCTTGCAGATGGCCTTCAGCCCCTTGTAGAACCTGTCGTAGGCCGGGGTCGGAACTCCTTGGATCCGCCCTTCGCGGCAGACGTGCCCGACCAGGAACTCGAGCTCCGTGGTCTTGCCCTGCTCCTGGTCGAGCTGCATGGAGGTCTTGGTGTCGGGTGCGAAGGAGCGGGCCTTTTCCAGGGTCAGGTCCGCAATGTTCTGCGGCAGGGCGACGCCGAGGGACCGGGCCAGGTCCTCGGCCTCCCGGATCAGGTCCATCACGGCGGTCCGTCCCTCGGGGTCCTCGATCACAGCCCCGATCGTCCTGCGGCGAAGCGTCGTGACGGCCGCCAGGGGGGACAGGAACAGGAATTTGGCCCACATCTCGATGTCGATGCGTTCCGTCAGGGTGATCTGGATGCCGGTTTTTCTGAGGATATGCGCCAGGTCGGCGTAGCGTATGCGGTTCTCCGCCTCGCAGAGCTTTCCGTTGCCGAACAGGAGGCGCTGCACCGTTCCGACCTGCCGGATCGTCCCTGGGGACTCGACGTGGGAGGAGATGTAGAGACAGCCGCCGAGGAGGTCGCAGGGCGGCAGGATGCGTTCGAGGGTCTCACCGGCCGACACGCCGTTGAGCAGAGGGATGACGCGGGTGGAGGGCGAGACGAGGGGAAAGGCGGCCCGGGCCGCCTCCTCGAGCTGATAGCCTTTGGTGGCGAAGAACAGCACGTCGGCGATCCCGGCCTCCGCGGGGTCGCACGTCGCGAGCGCGGGCCGGACGGTGATCGTGCCGTCGGGCCCTGCGATGTGCAGGCCGCTCTCCCGGACGTTCCTCAGGGTGTCGCCGCGGCACCAGAAGGTCACCCGGAGCCCCGGGACGTCCGCCGCCGCCGCGGCCAGACGCCCGCCCACGATTCCTCCCACTCCGCCCAAACCGACAATGGTGATGTTCATAAAGGGATCTCCTCTCGGCGGGGGCATGTCCCCCCTTTGCTGCCTGATCGGTGCTCAGCCTCCAATTTCAGATTCCAAGGTGCTGCAGCGCCTGCACGGCGTAGGGTGTCAGCCCGTAGAGATCGATGTCCTCCGGCAGGGAGCAGCGCGGGGAGCGCGGGGACGGCACGGCGGGAAGCCCCAGGAAGGCGTTGAGCCGTGTCGCGGACGTGGACCGCAGCAGTCCCTCCTCCTCGCCGTAGAGGGCCATCAGCTCCTCGAAGAGCCAGGGAACGCTGCGCAGGTAGTGCTTCTGGCACCAGGCCTCCGCGGGATGGAACGGCTTGACGGAAACGATCCGCGCCTTCGGATAGCTGCGGCCGCAGAGGACGCTGCGGTCGGCCGCGGCCTGAGCCAGGCGGCGCTCCTTGGCATCCCTCACGAAGATGCAGGGCGCGCGGCGCGGCGACACGTCCGGTGGCGTGCCGCAGTACCAGCACATAAAGAGCTCCAGGAGCTGACCGTAGCTGATTGTCCGGGGGTCGTACTCCACCCTCACGGTCTCGATGTGGTCGCCGGCATCGTCGTAGGTGGGGGTGGAAAAGGACCCGCCCGAGTATCCCACGCTGGTCCTCCATACCCCCCTCGTGATGCCGAGCCTGGCCTCGAGCCCCTTGAAGCACCCCATGGCGAACAGCGCCGGCTCGAGATGGGCCGGGGCCATCCTGTCGATCGGGGGAATCTTCTCAGACAATGCCGTCCTCGTCACTATACGTCACTCCTTGGCCTCCGCCGCACCATAACGGCCGAAAACTTTTTCCTTGTTCCGCGTTCGGACCCACCGCGCCATTATGGAGCAGGACGGCGGGCGCGTCATCGTCATATTCCGCATCCGAGCGGGGGAAGGGCGAAAATCCGCAAAACGCCCTCCGAGGAAGGAGCCCTCCCCCCCGCTCTCGGACGGTCCGGAGAATGTCAGCGCAGGCCCAGGTGCTTTTTGAGGAACTCGCCCATCTCGCGGTAGAAGTCGAACCGGTTCTCCTCGTTACGGAACCCGTGCCCCTCGTTGTCCTTGACCATGTAGACGACGTCCTTGCCCGCCTTGCGGACGGCCTCGACGATCTGGTCGGACTCCGCCTTCTTGACGCGCGGGTCGTTGGCGCCCTGCGCCACGAAGAGCGGGATGCGGATTTTGTCCGCGTGGAGGACGGGCGATATCGATTCCAGCAGCTCCTTGTCCTTGACGGGGTGCCCGATCTCCTCGTACTCCATCTCGCGGTAGGGCTCCCAGTAGGGGGGAATGCTCTCCAGCAGGGTGAAGATGTTGGACGGCCCCACGTAGCTGACGGCGCAGGCGTAGAGGTCGGGCGTGAAGGTCGCGCCCGCCAGGGCCGCGTAGCCGCCGTAGCTGCCGCCGTAGATGGCCAGGCGTTTGGGGTCGGCGATGCCTTGTTTGACGAGCCACTCCACGCCGTCGGTGACGTCGTCCTGCATGGCGCGTCCCCACTGCTTGAAGCCCGCCTGCCAGAACTTCTTGCCGTAGCCGGTGGAGCCGCGGAAGTTGACCTGGAGCACCGCCGCGCCGCGGTTGGCCAGGAACTGCGCCTCCGAATCGAACCCCCACTCGTCGCGCGCGCTGGGGCCGCCGTGTGGGATGACGACCAGCGGAAGGTCCTTGGACGCGACGCCGAGGGGAAGCGTCAGGTAGCCGTGGATCGTCAGTCCGTCGCGGGAGGTGTATTGAATGGGCTCCATCGGTGCCATCTCGGTCTCCTTGAGCCAGGGCGAGTGGTCCGCCAGCTTCGTCAGACTGTTGCTCTGCCGGTCGAAGAGGTAGGAGCCGCCGCGCGTGCGGTCCCCGTAGACCCTGACGGTGGCGCGCCGCTCGTCGTCGTCCATTCCCGTGACGGCGACCTCGTAGCCCGGGAAGAACTTCTCGAGGGTGTCCTGGAGCTCCTTGCGGTCCTTGTCGAAGAAGTGATAGTGGCTCTTGTCCGTTGTGTAGACGGCGCCCGTGATCACCTTGCGCTTCTTGGAGGAGATCAGGCTGGACACGTCCACGTCCGGGTGCTCGAAGACGAGGTCCCGCGTCTTGTTCGCGTCGGGGTCGAAGGTGTAGACGGCGATCTTGTCGCGCCCGAGGTTCGAGGCCACGTAGAGGAGCTTGTTGTCGTAGCTGAACATCAGAGGGAAGAAGGAGTCCTTGAAGTTCGTGGTGACGAGCGTCTTGAACTCGTCCTTCTCCGTCGGGCGGTAGAGCAGGCTGGAGTTGACGCCGTCCGTCTCGTAGGCGACGCGGAGCCTGCCGTCGTGGTCGGTCAGCCAGCCGGTGATGTTGCCGGGGTTCTCGGCAATTTGCGTGAGCTCCCCGGTGGCCAGCTCGCACCGGTAGACATCGAAGACCTCGGGGTTGCGCCGGTTCATCTCCAGGAGCATGTGCTCCGGGTCCTCCTCCAGGTCGTCCAGCACCCCGGCCCGGACGCCGTCGAACGGCGTGAGGTCCCGCGATGCCTTGCCCTCGATGTCCGTCAGGTAGATGTGGAAGTTCTCGTCCCCGCCCTTGTCCTGAATGTATACGATGCGGTCGCTGCCCTTCCAGAAGAAGCCGGCGATATCGCGCTCCGTCGCGCTCGTCACGCGCTTCTCGGCGCCCGTCTCGATGTCGCGGACGTAGACGTTCATCCGGCGCTCCCAGGGCTTGACGAAGGCCAGTTTGGTGCCGTCGGGCGACAGGAAGAAGGCGCCGACCTCGGGGTTGCGGAAGAAATCCTCCATCGGGAGGACGGGCGGAGGGGAGGACGAATCCTCCCCGCTCTCCGCGGCACAGGCCGTCGCGGCCAGCGGCAGGACGCAGCTCAGAACGAATCCGAGCGTGAGCAGATCGGCAAACTTCATGGGCAAAACCTCCTGAAAGAGACTGAAAGAATCTGGCGGGCCCCCGGAGCCCGGGTTTTCTCACGAACCCCCTCTTGCATCCCGGGGCCTCTTTCGCTACTCTACAGGGAGGGGCGTTTCGTGCCATGGGTTTTTATGCGGAAAAACCGCGAACGCAAAATAACGGAGGAGGTGCGGTTGGGACGATGACGATGGCCATTCCCATTCCTGCGGTGATCCTGTTCTTCTGTGCCGCAGCCATGACGTTCATGGCGGTGCGGCGCCTGCAGGCCGGACAGAGGGGCCGTGCCCTGTTCAATCTGCTGCTGGCCGCCTTCATGGCGATCTTCGCCTGGGGATACCTCGGCTGAGGCCGGCCGGGGACGTTTTTCATCTTTTTTATCGAAAAGGGGATGCTGGTGAATATGGACGGGAAGGACCTGAAGGGCTTCGGAAAAAAGGCCTCGGAGCTGAACGGCTATGCCGTGGAGCTCCGACGGGAGCTGCATGCCCATCCGGAGCTGGAGCACGAACTGCCCTTCACGGAGGGCGTGATCGTCCGTGAGCTGGAGAAGCTGAACCTGGACGGGCTCCGGCCGGGGATGGGGCGCGGGCATGGGGTCTGCGCCGACCTCGTGGGGGGGCGCCCGGGAAAGGTCCTGGCGCTGCGCGCCGACATGGACGCGCTGCCCGTTAGGGAGGAGACGGGGCTGCCCTATGCCTCCGCGAATGGCTGCATGCACGCCTGCGGGCACGACGCCCACGTGGCGATGCTGCTGACGGCGGCCCGGCTGCTGGCCGAGTCCCGGTCCGGCCTCGCCGGGACGGTGCGCTTTCTCTTCCAGCCGGCGGAGGAGACCGTCGAGGGAGCGCCCTCCATGATCGAGAGCGGTGCTCTGGAGGGGGTCGATGCGATCGTGGGGCTCCACACCGGGAGCATCTGGGAAGGCCTCGAGCCCGGACAGATCGGCTGGAGGGTGGGGCCCATGATGGCCTCGACGACGACGATCCGGGTCGAGCTCCAGGGCAGAGGGGGACACGGGGCCACACCCCATCTGACGGTGGATCCGATCGTGATGGCCGCGGAGGTCGTCTCCCAGCTCCAGACCCTGGTCAGCCGGGAGCTCAGCCCCTTCGAGCCGGCCGTCGTCACCTTCGGTAAGATCTCGGGCGGACGGGCCCATAACGTCATCGCCGACACCTGCGAGCTCTTCGGGACGATGCGGTGCTTCAACACGGAGACCGACGCCTTCCTCAAGGAGCGCATCACCGCGACGGTCGAGGGCGTGGCCGCCTCCATGCGCGGGCGCGGAACGGTGACTTTCAGCGGGTACCTGCCTCCCGTCGTCAACGACGAGGCGATCACCCTGAGGATGCGGGACATCCTGAGGGCGACGCTGGGCGAGGGGTCGGAGCACGAGGTCGTGCGGCCCTCCTCCGGGGCGGAGGACTTCGCCGAGTACCTTCGGAAGGTCCCGGGCGCATTTTTCTATCACTGCTCCACCTTCGGGGACGAGCGCGACCATCCGCACCACAACTCCCGGTTCGACGTCAACGAGTCCGTGCTCTGGACGGGGGCCGCCGCGATGGCCGCCTTCGCCCTCCGGTGGCAGGACTGATCGGTCCCTGCGGCGATGGACCTGGTTTTGATGGACGAAGGGCGGGTCTGAGGACCCGCCCTTCGCCGCTCGCGAGAGCTCGTCTTTTTGAAAAACGCCGTGTCGGAATCGCCGTCTCTATGGCTGCCGGTTCCATTATAACAAAGTGCCGGGTTTGCCGAGGCCGCCGCCCCGAGACGAAGGCGGAGAATACGATGCACCGATATCCTGAAACGTGACATCGACAATCTGCCGCGCCCCATACCTCGCCGCCGGATCTTGGGAAGCGCTGATTAAAACAAGAACGCACATTTTGCCAAAGGAAAATATGTAAAACATCTATGGGCAAAAATCTCCAGCGCTTCCCTTAA
>ERZ773022.894-NODE-894-length-21873-cov-63.048034_pt1 | contig 21873 bp, 22 predicted proteins | sample MGYA00580839_ERZ773022 | MGnify/ENA primary metagenome ERZ773022 (study PRJEB29015, sample SAMEA2738020) | human oral metagenome | biome: human oral; feature: human-associated habitat; material: dental | place: China | collected 2044 ... | reverse complement strand
ATATGATATCTGCACCAGCTGCTTTCACCTTATCGATGGCCGCCACAATATCGTCTGTGTTATCTGTGACGATTTCATGGGCGATTTTTTTGACACCAAATTCTGCGCAACGCTCTTCGATAATAGGTGTGAAAGCATCCTTAATGCGCCCTTCAAACACTTCAGAACCAGTTGTTACAATCCCCATTGTTTTACGTACAAATGGTTTTATGTTTAAGATAGGACCAGCAATTTTTTGAGCATCCACAACCTGTTGCTCTTCCAATAACAATGGAATACAACGCATACCAGCAATTTTATCGCCCGCTTTCACAGGCGTATTATTCAATTTTGTAACGATAGTCAATTCGCCGATGCTATTGATAGCGTATAGTTTATCTACATCGACCTTGAGTAGACCATCTACATCGGCAATGGCCTCGATTTTGCCTTGTGCCATAGGACCATCATGCATATAGTTTCCCTTAGCAATAGCATACAAGGCGCGCGCTACATCTTCTTCGTGTAAGAACCCTTCATCTTCTGGTTCCATTACATAAATATGTTCCTTTCCTAAATCGAGCAGTTTAGGAATGTCCTCTTCTGTAATCACATGACCGCGGCGGAATGGTGTATCTTTTACCTCACCGATCACGATGCGTACAATATCGTGTACCAAGGCATGTCCTAGGGCATCTTGCACTCTTATTTCTTTCATAATCTAACCTTTCAACATATATATTTCATGTATATCAAACGCAATATGTAGCAATACATTTACTATATCACATGAATGATAGCGCCTAATATGCAATTATGCACATACGAGTTTAGCAATCCACATACCGATGGCACAAAGAGCTAGACCACCAAGAATTTGTACCACCCCATAGAATAGAACATCGGTGAAATCACCCGCTGTCAATAGCTGCAATAGTTCAAAAGCAAATGTAGAAAATGTCGTAAAAGCCCCAAGTCCACCAACCACTAAAAAGAACCGAACCCATTGAGGCCAATCCGGTCTACACACATAGGCACCTAAAATAATGCCTATAATCAAACAACCGATTAAATTGACCGTTATCGTACCAAAAGGATAAGGCCCCAATCGTGCCATTACCCATTCACCTACTACCGTTCGCGCTAGTGCACCTAAAGCACCGCCACAGGCGATAGCTATATATTTTTCCATAAAAGGCCTCCATAAAATTAACATTTCGTGTAATTATCATATATACATAATAATTATCACATATTACCTATTAGTCAACAATGTATTTGCTAAGTATACTAAAAGCACAAGGTAGGGATCGGAAAGGAGGTCTTATGAAGGATCCTACACTTACAATGCCAGCCTACCGACGAAATCATTATCAGGACCCAAAATTTCAGCAACAGTATATGTGCTTGGGTCACAAAATCTCTACGCTGCGAACGTCGATGGGCATTTCACAACGACAATTGGCCGATGTCGTAGGCATTAGTCGCAGCTATTTGAGTAAATTAGAATGTGGACACGGTATTTCAGGCGCGTCCATCGAGGTGGTTTTTAAAATCGCCTATTGCCTCAATATTTCTACTAGTCAATTGCTACATCTTCGTACGCAAGACTATAAATCCTGTAATAGACATCTTTCAAAACATTATGAAAGAGTCGAATTTTTCCGACTAGCACACCAGCGCTTTTTGGAACTAAAAAAACGTCTCTAATCAATAGACCTCATATGAATAGGGACAGAATTGATTCTTTATTACACTCTCTTATATTCAATAAAAACAACATTATATAACCTTTCAAAAATTAGATTAACGAGATAAAGTAATTCCTACTTAACACGTACAACATATATAAAAGATAACCCCTTACAATATCTTATATATGACTTTGCAAAACAAAGGACCCTATCTAGGGTCCTTTTTACTATGTCTATATAGTTTTTATACTTCGTTCAACTTCTTATCTTGTAATTCCGCATTAGCACGTTTAAAGATAAATGCATTATTAATGTGTTGACGCATTGCATTTTCTGCAGCTACTTCATCGTGACGTTCAATGGCATCTACAATATGATCATGTTCATCGTCACAATCGTGTGTGCGCACTGCATTGAAAGAACTCAAATACATATCGCGATTTACTCGTTCACGGAAATCTGCTAAGTAATCAACAACGCGATCATTGCCAGAGAATTGAGCAATCATGCTATGGAATCGGCTATTAACCTCTACGCGTGCCGTAGCATCCTCAATGGCATGCATTTCCTTGCATAATTCCTTAAGCTCTTCCACTTGTTCTGGCGTAGCGTGACGAGCACACAAACGCGCCCCCAAACCTTCCATAACTTCGCGACATTGATATAGCGCCACGATTTCTTCTGGTGTATCCGCCTTAACGGTAACACCCTTCCATGGTACGATAACAACAAGATTATCTTTTGCTAATTTTCTGAAAGCTTCGCGAACTGGCGTTGCACTGACTTTGAGCTGTTCTGCGATCTTAACTTCATTTAGTTTTTCTTGCGGTAATAGCTCCCCTGTTAAAATAGCCTGTTTCAAGGTCACATAAACTTGTTCACTTAAAGGCAATCGTTCAATTGAATCTACAGCGGAAAAATGATACACATCTTTTGGTTCTTTTGTACCCTTCACGTCTTTTGTCATATTTCTAGCCTTAGGTCCCCTCTAATGTTTACACGCTTTCATACTTTCAATGAACGCCTAAAATGAGTATAATAGAATGTAAGCATTTTTATATACGAACACATGTATATATAATAATTGTATACTCTATAATTATAAGTCCCGTACATATGACTGTCAATTTCAAGATAGTCACAGTTAAAAAGTGAGGAAGTTATCCCTATGAGTCGTTGTTTGGTTATCATTAACCCTGTATCTGGCGGCGGTGCAGCACGCCGATACGCCCTTGATTTACAGTGGAAATTGAGCACCCTTTTTGACACAATTGAAGTTAAATTTACCACCGGTGCCAACGATGCAACCCGTTTTGCAAAAGCCGCTTGTGAGGATGGTTTTGACGCCGTTTTCTGCATGGGTGGCGATGGTACCGTTAACGAAACGGTAAATGGTATTGCCCAAGGCGGTTTCAAAGCAACCTTTGGCTTTATTCCGGTAGGAACCGTCAACGATATGTCTCGTGCTCTCGGCATTCCACAACGACCATTAGAGGCAATTCGCCGCCTCGATATCAACCAAGTTCGCTCCATCGATATTGGTCGCTGCAATGATAAATACTTCTGCAATAACATTGCAGCTGGTGTCATTCCAAAGGTTATCGAAGAGGTAACGCCAAAGGAAAAGCGCATCTTAGGTCCATTAGCCTACTTCTTGCGCGCCGGTCAAGCCCTCTTCACCACAAAGGACTATACATACCGCATTCAAACGGAAGATGATGATTTCATCTGTAAATCGCCTCTTGTACTGGCTCTACTTACCAATGTAGTTTCCAGTTTTGAACGCTTTATGCCAGAGGCCTCCGTAGATGATGGGTATATGCGCCTCGTTATCTTTAAAGAATACTTTATTCTTGATATCTTCAAGGTATTACCGCTTATCTTAAGTGGTGCGATCTATAACTCTAGCAATACTACTACATTGACAGTCAAGAAAGCTCATATTGAATTATTGAGCAATACAGATAATCTACCAACCAACATGGATGGTGATGCAGGTCCTTACATGCCTGTAGACCTTGAGGTATTACCACGGATTCTCAAAGTATTTGCACCGACAAAACATCAAAAGAAAAAACCGCTTCTCTAAGCGATACGAACCCCCTTTGCTGGCAAACCAGTAAAGGGGGTTCGTATTATGCTAAGTCGATTGTCTTATATGTGCTTACAATAGAACCGCTTCATGTAAGCGGAAGCTATAAATATAACTTGCTTTCACAGGCATGTTTGTCAATCGTTCTAGGGCCTCTTTGTAGAGGTCCATTTGTATTTTATAGCGACGAATGAGCTCGTCTCCACTCTTAACGCGGTCTGTCTTATAGTCCACGAGGACCCATTGATCATCTTCTACAAAGGCCGTATCGATGATACCTTGTAAGAATAGACGCTCACCATTCTCTACATCAGGATATACCCGATTACCGTCAAAGAGCATGCTAAATGGCAATTCTCGTTCCACTCGTTTTGATGCAATGAGACGCTGGCCCAAATCAGAGTTAAAGAATCCATATAAGCTACGATCACTTAATAGACTGCGTTCTTCATCACTAAATTTGCCTTCTGCTTGTAATGAATCGAGCATATCTGTCATAGATGTTTGCGTATATTTTTGCACAGGCAACCATTGCATCGCTTCATGCATCAATGTGCCCCATTGCGCACCCGTTACGATTTTCTCCTCGTCAGCAATGGCCAGCGGTTTGCGTCCAAATACGGAATCGGCTATCTCTGTTTCACTAATAGCAGGAGTGCTTGTATCTAATACCGTAGCCGATACCGCCTCCGCATCACGTTCAGCAAATCGTCGTTTCAATTCGCTAACAGAAATCTTAGCCGTTGTCTTAGACGCTACGAGGTTTGGATAGGTGAAAGCAAAACGCTGTACGATTTCCTCAGGCAATTCTACATCATTTACCTTACCTAATACGCGAACCGTATTGATGGTCGTTTCATCCACATCAGCCTTGTAATCTAAATCGCCATAGAGAGAACCATCATGAATTTCTACCTTCACCTGGCATTGACGGTCCAGCAAATCAAAATTTGTTTCCCCTTCGAGTTCAATGATATTGCGAAGTGGTGCACCCCCATCTAGGTGACGGGCGAAGGCGATGAGTAGCCAATGCAAATAGGAATTACCAGCTTTGATTAGATCGGCACCTAATGCTTGGGTTTGCGTCAAAGCCGCATGTTTTATATGAGCACCAACGCCCTTTTCCTTTTTGATTTCCTTGTTAATATATCCGGTCAAGAATAGTTTATCCCGTGCCCGTGTCAATGCAACGTAGAGGATACGTTGTTCTTCGGCTTTCATAGCATCCGATTTGATGGATTTACAATAGAGCCACGGCATGGATGGATAGGATACGCGAATGTCTGGGTAATAGCCCTTTAATCCGATACCGCCATTTTTATCGACCAATAATGGTGAATTGAAGTCCATGGTATTGAATTTCTTTTGTACACCAGACAGGAATACAACAGGGAATTCAAGGCCCTTACTTTTATGGATGGTCATAAGGCGCACCACATCATCTGCTTCGGTAACTACATTGGCAACGGCCATGTCTTGATTGCTATCGCGTAAGCTTTCAACAAAGCGAAGGAACCTAAAGAGCCCACGGAACCCGGAGGATTCAAATCCCTTAGCCCGTTCATAGAGGGCCATCACATTGGCGCGCCGCACGAGGCCATTCGGCATAGCGCCTACGTAGTTCACGTAGTCCAATGTTTCGTAAATTTCCCACAACAAATCAGCTACACCATGACGGCGAGATAATGTGCGCCAACGCTCGATATGATTGATGAATTGCAACAAGCGATTGTCTTGGACCTGTTCTGCGTAAACAGGCATAACAGACCATAGAGACCCATCACCGGTAAGGCGCAACGCCCCTAATTCATTTGCATCAAGACCTACGAGTCCAGAGTGCAATATGGCAGCCATCGGCAAATCTTGCTCTGGATTGTCGATAATTTGTAACAAGGACAAGAGCAATTGAATTTCTTGTGCCTCAAAGTAGCCATCTCGTTCATTAACAACGGCTGGAATACCGGCTTGGCGCATAGCTGCTACGGCACGAGTTCCCCACCCTGCGAGAGAACGGCGCAATACGGCAAAGTCGCGCCATTGAATGTGACGGAACGAGCCATCCGCATTTTGCACCTGTTTCCTCGAGGCGTGCAATTCCTTAATTTTTTGGATGATAAAATCCAATTCTCGCTCATTGTTCTCCGGTTCATCGCCTGCAGTTTCGGAATCACCATCGGTCTCTTCAGAACGATTCGTATCGCTCGTATCCAAGAGATGTAATTCTACAGCGCCGCCCACCCAATCGGATGGCGCATCTTCTACAATACGGCCCGGTATAAGCGATTCTTTTTCGCCATAATCAAGCTCCGCTACCTCTTGGGTCATAATTTGGTAGAAAATAAAATTCGTAGTAGTCAAAATATTTTCGTGAGACCGGAAATTCTTTGCCAAATCGATGCGGCGCTCAACGGCGTCATTCATGAGCCCATACGTATTATACTTGTTCATAAATAACGAACTATCCGCCATACGAAAACTATAAATGGCCTGCTTCACATCGCCTACGTAAAAACGATTATCCACGCGGGAAATGAGGTTAATAATGGTTTCCTGTACACCATTCGTATCTTGGTATTCGTCCACCATGATTTCTTTGAACGTATCCTGTAATTCAAGGGCCACTTCGGATGGTTTTGGATCATCTTCTGTGCCTGGTTCCACAAGGAGTGCCAAGCAGAGATGTTCCAAATCGCTAAAGTCCATGATGCCTTGCTCTTTTTTAGCCTCGTCATAGGCTTTGTGAAAGGCGATAGTCAATTCTACAAGGTTATGAATGAGCGGATATTGGTCTTTAAATTGCTGTTGCAGAACGGATTCATCAATATGGAATAGACCGTTTTTCATGCCCTTTAAACTATCCTTGTTTTGAGAGCCTAGCGATTTAAATTCGTCTGCTAACGCACCATCGACTTCGCCCTTTTCTAAGGCTTTGCCAAGGCTTGTAAAACTTGCTTTTGTAAAGGTATCTAGGTTACGGCATATGTCGACCATATCGGACCAGGTCTGGGCCCCTTTTAATTGGGCTAGTGCGGCTAATTGCTCTTGGTACACCTTGTCCCATTTCTTAGGGCCTACAGGGCTTTCAAGTAAAGGTTCCATCTGTTCGATGCGGTCTGCAATGCGATCGATTTCGGCCTGTTGGTCGTCCCACATAGCACGGCCCCATAAGGTATCTCGTAAATTCTGCTCTTGAGCGGCCTTATATGGTTCTACGGCACACCGCATCCACCCGTCAGGATTCGATTGAGACATGGCGAATTCATAGAGACTGAGTACTTTATCTTGCAATCCAGCATCAGATTTATCATCACTAAAGAAGTCGGACAAATCGAAGATGCCATACGCATTATGTTCATAAGCCTCTTTCAACAGATTCTCTAACACCTCTTGTTTTAAGAGGGCCATTTCCGCTTCGTTGCCAATGCGGGCCGTCGGAGGTATATCGAGTTTATAAAAATAAGAGCGAATCACCCACTGACAGAAGGAGTGCAATGTCGAAATATGGGCCGACGGCAATAAATTAAGTTGTCGCTCTAGGCGCGCTTGTAACGCTTTATCATCAGTGGATTCCATGGCCTTAGCTAAGGCGACGCCAATACGAGCACTCATTTCAGCGGCAGCGGCCTTCGTAAAGGTAACGACCATCAGTTCTTGTACGGATAAAGGATTCTCCATATCTTTTAACCGCGTAATAATGCGTTCTACGAGAACTGCCGTTTTACCGGAACCAGCGGCAGCGGCGACAAGCAAGGTTTGAGCCCCTAAATTACTGTCCTTCGGGGACATGATGGCAGATTCCTGCTCCGGTGTCCATTTAACGCCCATTGTCGTCACCTCCTGTCATAGAACTATCGGTATTAGAACTTTCACCAAAACTAGCGTCAGACTCTGCCTGATTTGATGAACCATTGAGGGCATCGCGCATTTTTTCAAGGGCGTTCGCCTCATTTAGAGCACTCAAATAATTGTATTGATTGCGCTCATTATCAAAGCGACACACGGTCTTGTAATCGCAGTAGGAACAAGGAATGGTCTTGTTCAACTGATACGGAGCAATGGGGAATTCGCCCTTGCCGATGGCAGAACCGGTATCCGCCATAATCGATTCCGTATAGCGGCACATGATATCAAAATCACCGGAGGATTTAACAATTTTCATATCCCCAGAATGAATGGTTCCCTTTCCCGTAATACGAACGGGCACATAAGGGCCCTTGCTCTTATAAGTGAGCAAATTTTTATCCATCTTTTCCAACATGTCGATATCATCTGTAAAATACCCTTTATTATTAAGGGCCCCATTTGTATCCGCCAAAACTTTGGCCTCTTCATAAGACACAGGCTCACCCGCTGCCGTTCGTGGATTTTTTACATACGTATACACCACAGCGGCCGGTGTCATCGGTTGATCATGGTGTTTCTTATAAGCCGATTCTAATGCCAACAGATAAGTCATCAATTGTAATTTTAGACCATAGTAAATTTCCTGTGCATTAACCGATGTACTCCCCGATTTATAGTCGATAACCATGCCATACGTATGTCCATCGCGTTTGTATTCATCGATACGGTCAATTTGCCCTACTAAACGTAAATAACGGTCCTCTCCAAGGGATACCTTAATGGAGTCCCATCCATTGGGACGTCCAAAGTCCTGCTCCAAATACATCGTATCAAAGGAGGACCGACTAGACCAATCGACAAGGCGCGATACCGTTTTCTGTAACGTTCTCACAACGCGCTCTTCAATGGCCTTATCATAGGCTGTCTTTTCATCCTCATCATAACGGTTTTCTTCTAATATATCCGCTGCTACGCGAGCACATAATTCCTGTTGCGCCGTTTCATCCAAATCACGCCATTGCTTATGCTCGGATAATAGTTGCGTTCCCAACCGCTCCAAATTGGCATGTAAAAAAGTACCAATTTCAGGGGCCCCAAAGGAACGAACCTTACGAGGCTCTAATTTCAACCCATATTGAGCATAGAATTTAAACGGACATTGACGATATTTTTCAAGACGCGTTACCGACCCAGACATATAGCCCCGTTTGAGGAACAGACCAGTTACTAGCTCCGGTGCAATAACAGGTACATCATTATTGTCGCGAATACCACGGCTCACGTCCTCCAAGCGTGGTCTGTAAGCTCCATCATGGCGAGCCCAGTTATAGAGGCCCCACCATAATGGTGACACTGGTACGCCACTAAACAAAGCGCCCCAACGTTCAGATAATAGGGATAGACTTTGGTATGGACGCCATAAATAATTATCTTCAGTACCATCTTGAATGGTGAAAGGAACCTCTATAGGGGATGTACAGAAGCCGAGAGATTGTAACCGTTTAATAACGAGGGAACTTTCAAGTCCTTCCCCTTCATCATTGGAACCTGCATAGGATATGGTTAAATGCTGCTCGGCCCGCGTCATCGCTAAATAGAGGAGGAAATTTTCATTAAACGCCTTCGGCAAAGCGCCTTCGGCAAGAACGATACCCGCCTCAGCCAATGCTTCCCGTTCTCTATCCTTAATCAAACCTTCATCGCCCATGTTTTGTGGGAACACACCTTGATTAAGGCCCATCACATAGACCCGAGGCCACGATTGGCTGTACGCCCGTTCTATGGTGGTAATCGCTACGTGATCAAGGGACGGAGGAATCATGGAGTAATGAACATTGTCGAGGACCTCTTCTAAGAGGGCTATCATTTCATCCAACGTCAATGTTTCCGTATCGGTGAGGACCATCATTTCATCAAGGAATCCGATGACCGCATTGTACATTTGCTCGTGACTGGCCTTGGATTCTAAATCGCCATCTCGTTCAGCCTCTAAGGACCATTCATAGAGGCGTTGAGGCACTTGTAATTCTTCGAGGACTCTATAGATATGTTTACACCATTCCGCCCCTGTATGCGCGTCGCTAGACGTAGCAAAATCAAACCAAGGTATCAAAATATCCATGATGGCCTGTCTCGATGCATTCACGCGCGCATGTCTCGGTGCGTCCGGTTGTTCTTCGTCTGAAAGCCCCGTTATACGGCGCATATAAGACCAGTTATCTCGTTCCCACTGTAGATGATCAATGCCAAATTCGAGCACGTAGTTTTCTAATTCATCCACCGCCTCGCGAGTAAGAGGTGTTAAATCCGTTTTCAACAGACGGAACATAATATCACGACTATAGCTATGCTTAACGATACCGAGCAAATCCGTCATCAATTCTCCGAGCGGATGATTGTTCATAGGTCGTTGACGATCTCCAAAATGAGGTATCCCATAACGAGTAAATACCTTTTCCAACGTATCGCCATAGGTTTCGGATTCACGAAGCATAATACACACATCGCGGTAGCGTGCATTAGGACTGCTTTCAATATAGGAAAGAATATCACGAGCCACCCAATCCGCCTCGCGTTCCCGATTATAGGCGCTTACAAGCGGTATATGTTCATCCGTAGTATTGCGCTTACCATGAAAGAAGTTTTCCTCCAAGGATTGCAATACAGGTGTCCCTCTATGTCCTGTAAAGGACTGAAAGGACAATTTCGTTCCATATTCCTTATGGAGATTTTCCAAGATTTCAACGGAGCGATTAAAGATGCCATGATGACCTTTATTAGCCAATATACGTTTAGGATCAGCTGGTAAATCGACGGTGATTACCGATTCTACAGCAAGATCAAAGAGCATGTATAACAGCTCAAAATGAACCGGTGTAAACCAGTGGAATCCATCGACAAAGACATGGCAGTTTTCCATCAATGGAGACTGTGGCAATGCATGAACAAGGTCCATGATAGGGTCCCCATCAATTTGCCCATGAAGCTGCAATTCCTCTTCGTAGGCCGACATGCATAGTGCCAATTCCTGTAGCTTTTTCTGTAATACACCATTTGATACGCGCTGTGCACCAGATTCTAATTCATCAGGTCCAATGCGAAATGAGCGAAATTCGGAAAATAATCCTTGCAAGACAGATGAAAACTCTGGCCGTTTAGCGGCTTGCGATAACAGGCCTAATTCAGCCCCTTTACGCTTCATCACAAGGCTTAGTAACATGGTTCTACCCAATTGAGATATGCTCTGTTGCTGAGCCTTTACATTACCGATTGATTGATATACCTGATAGGCCAATCGGCCAAAGCCAACGACGCGGACCGTCGTAAAGCCTCCTTGAGGCATAAATTCCGCAAGTTCCCGTTCCACGCGATAGGTGGCTGGCTCTGGAACGAGCAAAATAATAGGGTCACCTGGACATTCGGTGATAACCTGCCGAATGCGTTCATATACGGCACGGGTCTTACCGGAACCAGCACGACCATAATACATGGTAATACTCATACTACCTCCCACAACGATGCTTACATTTAGTAATTCTGCTTATATTTCATCATCCCTAAAATAAAATATATAGCACGGATAATTTATACGACATATAAATATATATACTATTGTACACCATGGAATATCAAAACTGTATAATGGCATCGCTAATGTATTTACAACAAATGTTATTACAGAAGCCATCGTAAACAACACATCCTTACGCGTTACTGTTAATATGACACAACCTACATCCGTAGCAGCTGTAACGGTTTCTGGTAACAGTGATGAAACTTATGAACTTGTGAAAGACACTGCTTACGCTATCGCAACTTCTGCACACGCTGCAGCTGACAAAACATCCAAACAAAAATAATTGACCTCCAGTGTACGGCTTATGTCGAGCACTACATATAATGAAAAGAGCACATCCTACGGGAATGTGCTCTTTTCTACTATAATCGTGTAAATGTTTCCAATGCCTTATAGGCCATCAAGCGATAGCCTCGCTCATTTGGATGAACCTCTCCAGCAAATACAATTTGACCAATTTGATCGGCTTCATGAAGAACGGTATAAAAATCGATAGTTTGTAAACCATGTTCTAAGGCATATTCTTGTAAACGACGGTTTACGTCCACTACCACATGATTAAGTCCATCCATTTCACTATCGATTTGTGTTTCAAGGCCCATAATAACATGTCCCTTTTCACCGGCTATGGTAGCGGCTTTAATGAGCTTGTTATATACGTAGTCGCTATCGCGATTTTGCAAAATATCATTTGTACCGCACATAATGCATATATATCGATCCTTCTCATAGGACTTGTCGATACACCAGGATTCTAAATAATTGATTAAACCTTGCACAGATAGTCCATCGATGCCGTGATTTTCTATATGATATGCGGGTAGTGCGGCACTACATAATTCAATCCAACCAAGACCTTCTCTCACATCATATCCACGGGTGATGCTATCTCCAAAACATATTATATTCATAAATTCCTCCCTGTACATTAATTCATCTACATTGTAAAGTATATATGTATAAAGTACAATATATTACTCATCTTCATGTATTCTTAAGTACAACATGGTACACTTTTTTCACATAGAGAGGAGAATTAGAATGAAATATTTTTTAGCTCTCGTGTGAACCCTATTATGTACCTCGCAATCAGGATTTGCCATATCACAATATGAAATAGAGCAAAAGCCCACTCAATATCAGCTAGCCTATTCTAGTGATACCGAGCGTATGTATGTCGACCTTAGTTCGATTCATACGAAACAGACTGTTGCTAATTATAAAACGGTACAAGCGCGTCTATTAAGCTTATACACAAAAAATAATGTAATTGCAGACTATGATACAAACTTAACATTTTATAGCCAACAACCTAATGCACCGGTGACGATGACTGCGTGGAAAATATCAAAACCAACATTCTATGCAGAAAATGGGTATCCTATCGATACATTACCGCAGCAACGGTTAGCAAAGGATTACGGTCAACACGTGGCGGCGCTAAATAGCCCATCACAACGCATTGGGAAATTTATTTTTTTAGTCTTACAAAGAACAAGGCAACGGCACCGATAACTGGTGCAATAGCAAGGGTCATCAATGCAGATTTATAGCTACCAGTTGCAGTTAGCATACTGCCTAAAATCATAGGTGCCAACATAACGCCGATTTGATTAAATAAGTTTACAAATCCCGCTGTAGTGCCTCGCAAGTGAGGTTCTGCTGATTGTACAACGAGAGCATTCGTCAACGCACTGTGCATGAATGCGCCAATACCAAGAATTGGACCTGTAATAAAGAGCATATCTGGGTTTGTGGTGCTTGCAAAGAGTATTAAGGCCGGTCCAAATAAGAACATAACGAGTGCTGTTAAATGATTTTTCTTAATCGGCAAAATATCGGATAGAATACCGATGGTTGGCTTTGCAATAAGTGCAGCCAAGCCAAAAGCGGACATAACATGACCTGCATAGATGGCGTTAACACCTAGTTGTTTTACCATGTACAAGTTTGACCATTGAGCCACCGCCCATGTAGCACCGGTAGCGAAGAAGCCGGCAAACGCAAGGCAACGAATATTGCGATTTTTTAACACGTGAATCAAGTTTTCCTTTATGGATGGCTTTTCCCCTACAGGAACCGCTTCGACATGAGCCTCCGCTTCACGTTGAGCTAGGATTTCAGCACTTGGCTTACGAACTGTAAAGTAGCTAAGTATAAAGATAAGAACTGGCAACAAAGCCGTTAAAAGGAATGCATTTTGCCAACCATAGTTAGTGGCTACATAAGGGGCATATAAATTTACAGTCGCTACCCCAAGCGAGGTACAAGACATAAAAATACCAACGGCTGCGCCACGTTGATTAGGACCAAAGTAATCCCCAATAGCACTCAAACAAGAGGCTTGCACAGGCCCCGATACGATACCTAATAAAAAACGCAACACCCATCCATAGGTGTAATTATCAATGGTACTCATCAATGCGGTGATGACTGCCATGGCGAGTAAACTAACCAATATAGTATATCGATAACCGATTCTATCCGCTAAGATACCACCCGGTAATACCATAATGGCATAGCCCATGTAAAAGGCGGATAAATAGGTCGTCCCCATTTGTGGTGTAAAATTCAATGCTTCATTGACAATCGGCATCAACGACGCCCAAGATAGACGCATAACAAAGCTAATCAAAAACGTTAGCCAAACGCTGACGAGAATTAAAATTTGAGTTCGCGAGAAACCAATTCTACTCATACGAGCTCCTTTCTATAGAAAAATAACATATAGAGCTATCATACTATAAATAGAAAGAGTTTTTCAAATAAAAAAAGAACCCTCTACCGATTAGATAAAGGGTTCTCTATAGTACTATACAAGGAACGGGCTCCAATTGCCTTACCAAGTATAGTACTAAATCAAAAGAAACGAGCAACAGGCAACAAATGGCCCAACCGGTCTCTGAAGATTCATAAAATTGAATGGCGGAGATAGTATGTATTGAACCTATGATACTGATAGTAACTGGCTTTATAATCATGTCTTGTATTTAGGGGGCAAAAAAGGGGGCAAGTATTCTCTTATGCTTTTCGTTGGTTTAATTTATCTATTACATCATCTTGCATTGATTTTGTAACATGAGTATAAATACTAAGTGTTGTATTAGGGTCATTATGTCCTACACGTTGCATGATTGATTTGAGCGGTACCCCTAATTCTGCTAACATACTAATATGAGTATGTCTAAAAATATGAGTGGTTAAATGTTTCCCCTCTATCTGTACTGCTTTCAATTTCCTATTTAAGAATTGAATGTCATAAGGGTTACCACGGCTAGCAGTAAATATATAACCATGGTCTATATATCCCTCAAACCATAAAGACCGCCGTTTATTCTCTAACATGATACTATCAAGAATACTAACCGCCCTATTAGATAAGGAAACATCTCGAACAGAATATATATTTTTAGGTGTTCCTCGCTTAACCTCGCTACTATTTTTATAATCGTACTGGATTGTACCATTGATATTAATAGTAGCGTTTTCTTTGTCATAATCACAATATCGCAAGGCTAATAATTCGCCTATGCGTAAACCTGTTAAGCTGATAAACTCAAACAATAAAGAGATACGGCTATCTTCCTTTGATAGTTGATATAAAGCATCTTTCAATTCAACCTCATCAAGAAATTTACCTTGCCTTTTAGCTATTTCCGTATGGCTGAAAGGCTTTTTCTTTATCTCAATATCATCATAGTCAATCAAGTTAGGTATTAATCGTTTCCGTTTAGCGTGCTTACAAATTGCCCTCATCGTTGTAAATGTAGCCCTCACATACGAATATGAAAGATTTTCAACATAATAGACCTTATGTAATACATCTTCTAATATAACCGCCGTTAAATCTGCTATGGGTAAACGCTTATCAATGTATGTAAAAATCTTATTTACATAAATTGTATGGTTGATATGCGTAGCCCTCTTTACAGTCGGTTCCGTATGTTCAAGCCATGACACAGCCACATCATAGAATGTTACTACCTTGTTTATATCTAAATCTTTTACCGCCTGTTCATACTTCCGTTGTAATTCTATTATTGCCTGCTTGCGTGCATGACTACTATTAGTATTAAAAATTACAGATACTTTTCGTATCTCGCCATTAGGTAATTCAAAGCGTTCACAATATTTATATCGTGTACCCTTTTTACTTTGTCTTTCTTCTATCCACATAGTACCGCTTAAAAGCTTTACATCGTTTAATTCCTCTTATCTAATAAATAATTATAAATTTCCCATTTATCCCATTTCAATAACGAATTTAATATAGGTTGAGAGGAATAATTTTTCCAATCACTATTAATATTAGGTAACTGTTTAAATATGTTTGTCTTTATACCATGTAAAATCTTAAATAGAGTAATTTTATATACTTCATCAGAGAACATATCTATAAATTCTTGATAATAAAATAACTCTTCCTCATCAATATCACACTCAAAGAATACACATTTTTTCTCTTCCATTATGCTGATATGTGACATAAATGGAAAAATCTTTTTTTCCTTACCTCTAGCACTAGTAAATAAAATTTCGCCACCTATCAAACATTCAGAATATTTACCTCTATCACATATATCATCTTCACTAATTGTATTTATATTTATCTCGATATCGTAAGGAACATAAACCAATAACTCACTAATTTCAACCCCAAAGTAGTCGCATAAGATATTTATCGTATCAAACTGTATACCATTACCAGTATTATGGAATAATGATGTCAATGTTGTCCTACTTATATTCGTATCATTAGCAAGCTTTGTTATTGTAAGCTCTTCCCTTTTCATTAATTCTGACAATTTTGAATAAATCATATAATCACCTCTTATGGCAATAATACCATTTTGACTATACAATTTTCAATATATTTTCCACTTTGACTAGACATTTATGTTAAAAAGCTGTATTATCGAATTATAGATTGTACAGTCAAAGCAGAATTAATTATTTATTTTTTCGTTTCATTGACCAAGAAAGGGGTATTTTTTTGAAATTCACAATTATTGAACCTGCATTTAAAAAAGCATTATTAGAAAATGGTTATACGTTAACCGAGTTATGTACACGTGCAGGAATATCTTTTACAACACTAAATAAAATTGTAAGTAAGCATCAATCAGTTAGAGTTAGCACTTGTAACAAAATAGCCGATGCACTCTCTAAACCTGTTACAGAATTATTTGAATAAAAAGGAAGTGAATATATGCAACTAATGGCAACGCAACACTACGGCGGAAATGACTTTTCATTTTATAGTGCTAAACGGAAAGACATTTTCATGACTATTAATGAGTTAGCGGTAGGCTTTGGATATAAAAGCAAGAAAGGTATTGAGGAAATACTAAGACGTAAACCATATCTAAAAGAAAACAAGTACTCTTTCATTTCAAAGGTTCCTGTACGTAATTATGGTACCCCTCAAAGCGTGGGTACCACAAAATCAAAAGTACAGTATCAAGAGGTCAGATTATTTACAGAAAGAGGAATATTTGAAATTGGCTGTATATCTCATACCGCAAAAGCTGAACAATTTAGAGACTGGGTATTCAATCAGTTAAAGAAACTAAGAACCTCATTTACTAAAGGTATGATAGCCCATAACGGAAGTAAAGATTTACAAAAGATGCTACATGATGCGGTATTCAATAGCCCTATATATAAAGAGAAAACCGAAGATAAAAGGCGGTTAGCTATCACTAACTTCAACAATCTACTTATAAAGACCACATCAAAAAGCCGTGTTAAATACAAGGAAGATATGACGGCGGAAGAAATTCAGAAATTAGAGTATTTAGAACATAAAACAATAGCCCTATTACATGAGGGTAAAGACTATCAACAAATCAAATCATTACTATTAAATGACTAACAACACAATACACTACTAAAGCATTTTTACATCAAATCATATAATTACCTCACTAGCTTTAGTAGTCTATACTATGTTGATACTCATAGATATTCAGTAATAATCATATCAAAAACTACCAGGAATATAGAGAATTACAGGATATATCACATCATAATAATTTTGATTTATATAGGATAATACCCCCTATATCATCGTTTTAATCTTGTTAGGTATAATCATCAAGCCACGTGCAAAAACGAGCATACAGGCTAAATAAATGGATTTTATTTTTATAGAAAGGAAAATTTTTATGAAAACTGGTTTTTCTACTCCTCAAACTGGAACATTCTCACCTATCATGGTTCAACCTAAAGACATTGTAACCATGTTTAGTATTAGTCGAAGTACAGTAACAAGGCTTATCAGTAAAATGCTACTTGATGATAAATACAAGCGTTGCGTTACTAGATTAAATAGAAACCTTGTACTAATTGATGTACAAATGTTTACCGATTACCTCAAAGAGCAAGATTTAAAAGGACTAAAAGCATAATGAAACAAGCTAAACACAATATCACAATCAAACAAAATACAGAAAATAAAATAGTTATCGGTCTTGATGACTGCGGAATTGATGCGGTTATCACCTTTGATAGTAAATTCAATTACAAAACATCAGAAAATATCACCGATGTTAAATGTTATTTAGAACCAACTAACAACGAGGAGAATTAAAATGAGTAACAATATGAAAGATTTAATGACTGATAAAGTACATTTTGAAATATGTCAAATTGGAAGAGATTACATTGATAAATTCGAAAACGGAAGATTAGATATATATGAAATGGTAGCTATTCTGAGTTTAAAACTTTTTGATAAAGGTGTTGAATGTATGGCGGAATATATGGAACAAAAACAATGAGTACACAAATAAAAAAAGCCCATGATGCGGTAACATCACAGGCTAAAAGAAAGGTTATGTCTAGGCTAATAGAACTACCTTTCTTTTATCTTAGCATACATTCTATTTCTAGTGAATACAAAGAGAGGTGATTATATGGGCTTATGTGAAAGCGATACACTAAGAGAGCAAGCGTTATCAGAATATAATAGGAAACTGCAAAAAGGCGAAGAATGTGATTTTGACAATATATATAATCGGTTACTTAAATTAAATGGTCTACCACCAATAGAACCCATAAAAAACACGACTGAAAACGAAACAGAAAAAGAGAGAGAACCCATTGATGATAAACAACATTATTTTTGGTGGAAATTTCACCATAATTTCTTTGATGATATTGCTGTTAAACGATTATCAAAACAAAAAGACGGAGATACACTCGTATTATTATATATAAAACTAATCAATATTTCACTAAAACATAATGGCTATATATGCTACGAGGGTACAGGGCTAGATTTAATCGACGAACTAACCTTGTATTTAGATAGAGATATAGAAATATGTACCAATCTAATAGGTCAATTAGAGCAATACAATCTAATCGAATTAATGAATGATAAAAAGGTTATTTGTATAAAAGCCTTTGATACATATACAGGGGCTGACGATGTAAAAACAAGAATGAAAAATTCAAGAGAGAGAAACAAACGAATAAAAAGCTGATAAACCTAATAATTATCTATACTTTCGTTATATTAAAATATTAGTCATGTTACGAAACGTAACAATAATGTTACAAATCGTAACTACATTGTTACGTTACAGTTACGAAAAGTAACGAAAGCGTTATAGAATAAGAATAAGAATAAGAATAGAATAGAATAGAATAAATCAGAATAAAAAAAGAAAAGAAAAAAATTAAAATTAGAAAAAGACTAAAAAAAAGAGAAAGAGGGAGAGATAGAGGGGAGATTATAAGAGGGGAGAAAAACGGCGAGTGTTTCACCTCGCCTTTTCTATTTTTAAAATCTAATACAATTCATGAAATTTAGAATATTAATTATCAAGCATCGCCTATTTATCAGTGATTAAGCAGTGAGCATATTAAGAACAAACCATGAGCGAACCACGAGAATTTACTAAATTAGGCATACCAACTGGCAACCATACGGCAACCAAAGATAAACCACTATACCACCTATCAAGATTTTAATAACAAGAATTTATCTATCATCAAAACTATGTATCCAATATGGAACCATTATGTATACACACTATTAAATAACAAAGCAGGTACTATGAACGCAACTGACTATAGAGCATATAGAGATGAGCAAGTTATACGAAAGGAATTAAACAAGCCTAAAGCCACTAAAGAAAGCCGTACCAGTAACTACTCATATACGGCTACTCAATCATCTAAAACCATAATAGCTACCAAAGAGCAGGCAATAAAGAATACTTTGTTAAGTTATAAGCGACTTAATAACAAGTATCTTGAATTGAATGAAAGCATTAAACACTATACCCCTACTGCTAATATTGCTAAATATGGCGATATAGCATCACATACCAATAAAAAACACGATATATCAGATGAAATAGTTAAGTATGAAAATATGGCTATACAACTCATCAATACATCTATGATGCGGTTGCATATAAAAGATTGCCTATTCAAGACTACCACCCTAGCCCATTCAGATATTCTATACTTGATAAATGCTTATGTAGACGAAAGAGAAAAAATCAGTTATGCTAAATCTAGACGAATAATTAAAAAGATTGTTAGTCTTAATATTAAAATTCCTACGATTGAACAAGCTAAAAAATATCTAAATGAAAAGTGCGATGAAAACCCATGACTATATAAGAGTATCTATTTTGATTAAACATACAGTATAAACAGTATAAACCAATCAAGATATGCACTTTTTAAAGGTCGATTATACATGACTTATAGTAATAATCTATAAAGCCAGTAATAATGCGGTCTTTCTAAAAAATAACTTCCGTTTTTACTTCCACTAACTATATATTATCGGAAGTAATTATTTTTCTATAACTGAAAAGCATAGACCATCAATGAGAATAAGTGAACAACGAACACTTTACAAAACTATTGATAAGCTGTAATATAATATATGACTAAAGAAAGAAATAATTTGCATCGCTTAATGCAAAAGAAAAAAGACGGTACTGCGAATACCGTCTTTTTTATATGTGCTAGTTACTTGCTGAAGTATCTATCTAGCCACTTGCAAGCATAATGACTAGTTACACTTGCTATGATAGATACCATTAAAGAAAGAAATAATTCTAGCAACGCCTAACCCCCTTTCTGTTACCAGTCTAGGGAAGTAACACTCATAGTATAACACAGAAACAAGCCCACCATTCTAAAAAATGAGGGCTTTATATATATTAGTTGCTTTCAACAAAACTCAACATTTCAGATACCCTAAAAACTAATAAATCGAATACCCTAAAAAGACTAAGAAAAACTAAGGTTATCTATTAATAGAATGTAATAGCGTTACAAACCTGTTACATCAATGTTACATTACTGTTACATCAAAACATACCATATTAAGCAGTTAAGAAAAGTTAAGGTTATCTATTAATAAAGCATACAAAAAAGCAGTACTACTAACGTTAAGGCACAGAGTGGCAATAAGCAAGCGGCCAATTATATGTCTAGTAGTACTGCTTTTGATACTATAAGTATAAAAGACATGGTAAATATCATCAATAATAGAACCTATAGCTAAATTCATACAAAGCTATTAAACATATATTGACATAAGTTAACATACTCTAATATATAATAAGAACCCTCTACCGATTAGATAAAGGGTTCTCTATAGTACTATACAAGGCACGGGCTCCAATTGCCTTACCAAGTATAGTAATATATCAAAAGAAACGAGCAACAGGCAACAAATGGCCCAACTGATCTCTAAAGATTCATAAAATTGAATGGCGGAGAGGGTGGGGTAAACATAATAAATATCAGTCAACACAGTGGATTTCATTCATACTATCATATAAGGTGGCAAAATGGTGGCAAGCTATTATATGTATCAATTCCAGTTCTCCATATAGTCGTTCCATTCATTGACGTGTGAAGCCTACTAACCTAGATATTTTCTAAGTTAGTAGGCTCTTTTAATCTTCAGCTGTAAACAATTGCTTTACTACTCAACTGACAACTAATAGTTGATAGTTGCGTGTATCCACCATTACACGCTATGGAGATATATGGATCACCTCAATTTTTTGCAACTAAATAAACAACTGTTCCACCTAATAATATGTTTAGTATTTTACTGTTCCTTTGTTGCATCTTGATTCTTTTGAGTTCTCTCATCTGCATTTCTAAGTATGCGTTCACCTTCGCCAACGATTCGTTTTGCATTGATAGCGTTTTCTCTTGCTGCTCTAATGTATTCTTGGCTATTAGTAATTGCTCCCTCTGTTCTTTGATTAAGTTCATCGATTCTATTAATTCTTGTTTCGATTCGCCCGTTGACATCTGTGCTACGTTCAATTGCTGTTCTAACTCGTCTATTATCTTCAATTGCTCGTTGATTGTATTGTTGAGCGTTTCGAACTTCATCATTAGCTCGTTGTATTCCTGTCGTGTCAATATTACTTGCTCTGTCGGCGTAGAACCATATACAGGCAATGATACAAAGGACAATACAAATAGGAACAGAGATATAATGAGCGTGAATAAAGTTTTTGATTTTGTCATTCATACTTCCTCCTAATCATACATATAGTTGACATCAACTTCTTTGTCAGCTACCATTCCGCAATCGCTATATTGCCATATTCTGATGTTTGGATAATCACATTGTGAATCATATTGTGCACACCATACAGGAACGCTTGGCATTTGAGTATATGCATATGTTT
>ERZ773022.891-NODE-891-length-21882-cov-5.486049_pt1 | contig 21882 bp, 19 predicted proteins | sample MGYA00580839_ERZ773022 | MGnify/ENA primary metagenome ERZ773022 (study PRJEB29015, sample SAMEA2738020) | human oral metagenome | biome: human oral; feature: human-associated habitat; material: dental | place: China | collected 2044 ... | reverse complement strand
CTGGAACCGAGCCTCGAAGACGTATTCACAGCTTTGACGGAGGGAAAATGACCGGCTTCTCGATTCTGTGCAAACATGAGCTCTACGCGGTTTGGAGAACGTGGCACCGCTACGTCCTGCCGACTGTCCTTTGTCTCTTCGGCGCGATGTCCGTAGTCCTTTCGAGATTCGCCCCGGACATCGTCGGATCGATGATGGGCGAAGCCGTTCGCAAAGCCATGCCCGAGCCGAATTGGCACGAAGCTTACAATCAGTGGACCAAGAATCTGGCGCAAACGGTCATGTTCGTCGTCATTTTCACCGGAGCGGGGGCCACATCCTCCCTAGTCTCCAGCGGCCGAGCCCAACTGTTGGCCGTGCGTCCGGTTTCGCGCGCTTCACAGCCCCTTGCGGCCCTCGTGGCCAGAATCGCCGTGCTCGCATCCGCGTCTCTCGCAGGAATGGCGGTTGTGTGGGCGGCGACATTCGGCTTTTACAGAAAAGCCCCCCTCGCCCCTCTCGCGGCGGCGACCGCAACCTGGTTCGCTTGCGCATGCTTCTTTCTCGCCGTGACAGTCGCCATGTCGTCTCTGACAGGCTCAACCCTCGCAGCCGCCGGGATCGGAGTCGGCTCCCTGCTCCTCACAATGATCGGTTCCGCATTCGAGCCCATCGCGGAGAGATCGCCTGCCGGCCTCCTGACCCTGCCTTCGTCGTTTGCCGAAGGAAAGGCTGTGGGAGCCGCGGCGATCGCCGTTCCCTTCGCTACGAGCCTTGTGCTCATGATCGGCGTCGTCGTTTTAGGGGCGAAGTCTTTCGCAAGACGGGAGCTCTGACCGGACTTGAACTTTGAACAATCTGACAATCCCGGATCCGTTGGCGGCGCCCTGACCGATCTGCGTCGCCGCGCCGTCGAAGCGCTTTCGCCGTGAGCGCCCGCCTGCTGATCGACGTCTGGCACGACGTCGCCGACCCATGGAGCAGAATCGGGCTCGATCGCCTAGCGCGGGGAATCGACCTCGCACGTGCTGCACGGCGCAGCTTCTCACGTGCAGGGCACGACTTCGCTGGCGCGGGACGCGACGAGGCTCACGGCTCCGCCTCCGACGCCGCTCTCCCCGAAGTCGTCGTCGAGGTCCACTCGTTTCTCTCTCCAGGCAGTCCTTTGCCCGAGGCGAACGCGGAGGCCATTGCGGCTGTCGCTGCGAGCGAAGAAATCCCCGTCGCGAAGGAAAGGCTTCTCCGCTCGCCTTCGCAATCCCTGCGCCGCCTGGCGCATCGCATCGTCCACGCCGTTCGAGAAGGCGCGGAAGACCCGGCCGACGGCGCTCGCCGGGCCCTCGAAGCAGCGATCCGCCTAGACGACTGGTTCCTAGGGTTCGACAACGTCTCGGACTCTGGGACTCCAGCCGATAGCCTCGCCCAGGCCGCCGTTCAGACCGGAAGTGAATTCCGGCTCGGAAAGGGCGTGCAGACCGGCAAGCTCGCCCAAGCCGACGACGCTCCCCCAAACGGCCGCGGCCAGGCCGATCAAAGCGCCTTGGACGCCGATCAGGGCCTCTTTCTAAGGGGCCCAGTTGAGCCTTCTCCGAGGATGCTTGGCCGGATCGCGGGGCTTGCGCCGTCGGACCTGCCGACCCTCGAGAGACGTCTGGAGCTCGGCGAGTGGGAGGCCGCCGTCGATCGGGACATTGCGGACGCCAAACGGCTGCGGATCCGCGGGCTTCCCCTCACAGTCGTCGGCGCACGCGTCATGCTCGTCGGCGCCCAGTCGCCGAAAGCGTTCGCCGAAGCGATACTCGAGGCGGCCGCGGCAATCAGCGAAGGCGAACAGCCGCCGCAAGCCAGGCACTTTGCTTTGTGAAGCGCTGGTCTTCTTTGTGAGGGGCTCGTCTCTTCGTAAGGCGCTGCTCGTCTTCTTTGTGAGGAGCTCGTCTCTTCGTAAGGCGCTCGTCTTCTTTGTGAGGCGCTGGTCTGCAGCGGCGTCCGGCGCCCGCGTCCTCGGCGATGTCCGGCGCCGGCGCGAGACGCTCAGCGCCGATGCCTGGCCGCCTGCGCGGCGGCCATGGAATCGACGAGCTCGTTCGCGGCGTCGCCCGAATGCCCTTTCACCCACTCGACCTCGGTTCTGCCCTGCCTGCCCTCGTAAAGCTCCAAAAGCCGCTCCACGAGGTCCCGATTGGCGACGGGCGCGCCGTCGGACTTGCGCCAGCCCTTCCGCCTCCACGTCTTCGCCCACACCGTCATAGCCTTGATGGCGTATTGCGAGTCGATGCGCATGAGCAGGTCCGGTTGGGGCCCCACATGCTCGAGCGCACGCACGAGCGCCGTCAGTTCCATTGCGTTATTGGTCGTATGCGCAGCCCCTCCGCAGTCGCGCTCGCCGGTCACCTGCTCGACCCATGCCCATCCGCCCGGCCCGGGATTGCCAGAGCAGGCCCCGTCTGTGGCGACGATCGCATCGAAACCTTCGACGATTCTTCCGATCGGCCCCGCGCCCACGTTTCCCGCGGCTTCCTTCGACGCAGCCGTTCCGCCCTCCCCACCGGCGGCCGGCCCGCCTGCGTCTTCCCCTCCGGCAGTTTCGATTTCTTCTTCGACGTCGAAGAGATCGCCCTGAATGCCTTCGGGCTCGGCGCCCTCGGAGGCGAACGGGTCGCACGACGCCGACGCATCGCCGGACAGCCCCCCGGAAAGGACGGCTTTGGCCAGAGTGACCGCGTCTGCGTGCCAAAGCGAGATCGCGCGGCCGCCGTCGTCGACCTCGGGCGTGGCGAGCGAGTGCCTGACCGCGAGCGGAGTGGGCTCGCCGACGTCGAAAAGCCCAAGCAGCTCCAACGCTTCGCGCAGAGCGTAGACGTCTGCGCGGCATTCCTCGGCGAGCTCGCCGATTGTCATCCATTCGGCCATGCCAATAGGGTACCCGGGGCTTGGCGGTCGCAAACGCATAGCCCGCGGCGAGGCGCAAAGGCGCACCCGCCCTTCGCCCTCGTGCTTTTCCCAGCTCTGAACGGTAAATTGATTGCGTTGGCGATCAGCGAAGGAGAAACATGCTGCCCCTGTCCGCATATCGCGAGGCGATTCGGCTAGACGAACCTTTCCCCACACCCGTGGACGACCCCCGCTCCAATCTGGATCTTCTGCGAGTGGCTTTGGGAGGCCTGAAAAACCGCCGTTATCCGGGCATCGATCCCGACCTTTCGATTTTCCCCCAGAAAGAGCTGGCCTTCGCTTTGCGCCACGAGCTGGTCCTTCGAGGCCCAGAGCCGATCGACGACGAAGTCACCGACGCGATCAACCTTCTCCTTTACCGCCATTCGGCGCACATGGGCCGCACGACGGCGGAAAACCTCATGCGGATCTCCGACATGATGCCCGCGTCCGACTACGGTTCGGCTCGCAACGTGGCAATGTGGCGAGGAGACGTCCGCGAGTTGGCCGCCGACGCCGTCGTCAACGCCGCCATGCCGAATCTCCTGGGATGCAAGGACCCCCTGCATCCGTGCATCGACAACTACATTCAAGGGCAGGGCGGCCCATGGATTCGCAACGACTGCTCCGTGATCCGCGAGATCCAGGGCAAGGATCAGGAGGTGGGCGACGCCGTCCTCACCCGCGGGTATCGCCTTCCCGCCCGATACGTCCTCCACACGCTCGGCCCCCACCTCAACGGAGGCGAGGTCACGGACGAAGACCGCGAAAAGCTCGCCGCCTGCTACACCTCGTGCCTCGACCTCGCCCTGGAAAAGGGCGACATCCACAACGTCAGCTTCTGCGCGCTTTCAACAGGCCGCAACAACTTCCCCTTCGAGGAGGCGACCCACATCGCCCTCGACACGGTCAACCAGTGGCTCCAGTACCACGGCACGGACGTGATCGAGCTCGTCGTCTTCAACATATTCGAGGACGCCGACGCCGAAGGGTACATGCAAGCCCTCGAAGGCTGGGTGGAGGACTGACGATGAACCGACCCGACACGCCCCAGAACAGCGCAGCGGACAATTCGCGTCCCTCCGGCTCGTCCAGTCCGCTCGATTCCCCGGACCCAAGCGGCTTCCAAAGCCCGGGCGGATCCGGCTCGCCGCCGAATCGCGAGCTTCCGGGCGTCGGGCTGAACGCCCTGAACTCGGCAAATTCCCTTTCTGCGGCCAAAACGAGCAAAGGGGTGCCGGGATGGGCTATCGCTGCCGTCGCTTCGCTGGCGGTCGTCGCCCTCGCGGTTTCGTTCATGATGCTCAGGGCGAAGGGCGACACGACGGCAAACGCCGAAAGCTCGGGGGCCAGCGCCAAGGCGTCGTCGAGCCAGCCTTTGCCCGACAGCTTCCAGCAGAAAGAAAGGGCCGCAGCGAAGGCCAAAGGGCTGACGACGGACGACTACATCCCCTCGGTCTCCGAGGAGAGCCGCAAACTCATATCCAAGATCCCGACCTACGCGAACACCGGCCGCACGCTCGGCCCCGCCGACGCGAAAGTCAAGATCCACCTTTTCACAGATTTCTCGTGTCCGATGTGCGCGAAGTTTCACGCCCAATCCATGGCGAGGCTCGAAGAACTGGCCAAATCCGGGAAAGTCCAGCTGGTGTGGCACAACTTCGTGATTTTCGAGCAGTACGGTTCCGACAAGCCGGCTCGCGCCACGCTGGCCGCGGCGAAACAGGGAAAGCTGTTCGAGTTCGCCGACGCGGCCTACAAAGACCTGGCCTCCCCTCAGGACCACGCCCACTACACCGACGCGTCGGTCCGGACCGTGGCGCAGAAGGTCGGGCTGGACATGGCCAAATTCGAGGCCGACTACGCTTCGCCCGAAGTCGCGCGAGAAGCCTCTGCGGAACAGCAGCTCGCCCAGAGCCTGGGACTCAGCGGCACCCCCGCAATCATGGTCGGCGACGCCTATCTTCCCGGAGTCGCCCCCACGCAGGTCATCGAGAACACGATCGAGCTGCAGGCAAGGGAGCAGTGACGGCAAGCGTTGCCAAAATAGACGCCTGCAGGCAATAAGGCCAAGGCCAGCATGAAGGGGCCCTCTGTCGAGGGCCCCTTCATGCTGGCGACCAGGTTTTGGCTGCTTTGCCGGGCCGTTGCAGGGCCTTTCAGTCGCTTTGCCAGGCGTTCCACAGCGCGGCGTACTCGCCGCCGCGGGCCGTCAGCTCGTCGTGGCTGCCGTATTCGGCGACGCGGCCGTCGATCATGACGGCGACCCTGTCGGCGTCGTGCGCGGTGTACAGCCTGTGCGCGATCGAGACGACGGTGCGTCCCTTGAGGACCCTGCCGAGCGCGCGCTCAAGCGAGCGAGCCTCCGTCGGATTGAGCTGAGAGGTCGCCTCGTCGAGCACCAGCACCGCCGGATCGAGCAGAACGATGCGGGCGAGGGCCAGTTGCTGGGCCTGCGGCGGCGTCAACGCGAGCCCTCCCGACCCGATCTTCGTCTCGAGGCCGTCTTCCAAATCATCGACCCACGTCGCCTCAACCGCCTCCAGCGCGCTCCGAATCTCTTCGTCCGTCGCATCGCGCTTGGCCAAGCGCATGTTGTGGGCGAGACTGCCGAGGAACACGTGGTGCTCCTGGGTGACCATGGCCACGGCGGTGTGGAGGGCGGATTCCGGCATCGAGGACACTTCGGCCCGTCCGATGCGCACAGACCCCGCCGCGGGTGCGTTGATTCCGGCGATCAAGCGCCCCAACGTCGATTTTCCGGCGCCGGAGGGCCCGACGATCGCGACAGTCTCCCCGCCGTCGACGTCCAACGTCACGCCGTGCAACACGTCCTTGCCCTCGCGGTAGGCAAAATGCACGTCTTCGATGTGCAGGGCGGCGTCAATCCCGCCGGAGAAATCCGGTCCCGCCGCTTCCGCCTCTGCGGCAGCGCCGGAGACTCGGGCGGCGCTTGGCTCTTTGCAAGCTTCGCGGGCGACTCCCCCGCTTTCGCCCGTGTCGTGCGCGCCGCTTGCACCGGCGCCGCTTGCGCCCGTGTCACGCACGGTGCTTGCGCCCGCCTCTCGGACGCCCCCGCTCTCCCCAGACTCTTCGCCGGCGCCCGTTTCACTCGCCTCTTCGACGCCGAAGATCCTCGCAAAGGCGGCCATCGCGAACTGGAACTCGTCGGCCCACCAGCTGAACGTCCACAGAGGATAGCGCAGCTGGGACGCGTACAGGACGATCGCTGTGACTGTCCCGTATGTCGTTTGGCCGATTCCGATCATGTACCCGCCGAGTGCAAGGCCGGTGACCACGGGAAGATAGGTGACAAGCTGATTCATGACGATGAACAGCATCCGAAGCCAGCCGGTGTAGACCTCGTTGCGCCAGTACTCGTAAATGAGCGTGTCCATCCGTTCGGCGCGCACCCGCCCCAGCCGCATGGCGTCGGCGGTGGTCGACTGCTCCACGGTCTCCGACGCTACGCCGGACATTCCCGCGCTGATCGCCGACGCCGCAAGATACGCCGGCACGCCGCGCCGGACGTAGAAGCGAACCGTGAAAAAGATCGGCGCAGCGGCCAACACCACGACCCCGCCGAGCAAAGGATTCGCCACAAAGATCGCAACGAGGGTCGCGGCAATCGTCAGGACCGTCATGAACAGCCGACTCACGGCGCCCTCGATGAATAAGCTGACCCTGTCGACGTCGTGCGTGGTGCGGCCGATCATGTCGCCCGACCCGGCGGCCTCGACGGTCCCGAGGGGAAGGGAGGTCACGGCCCTCACGACCCGCTCACGCAGCACGGCCAGAATCTTCTGTGAGAAGACGTAGGCGCGCAGGCTTGCCGCGTACCCCAAAATGGCCTGTATCACCACGACGACGGCGATGAACGCGATCGCGTTGCGGATGTAGGAGGACGTCGTTCCCGCGGCGACGGCGTCGACTGCGCGGCCGACGACCGTCGGCGTCACAACGCCGACGACGGCGAGCGCCGTCTGGAGCGTGAAAACGACCGCGAATTCGGCTTTGCGATCAGCGATGAGGCCGAGGAGTTTGCGCATGGCGGTGCGCGTGTCGGCCACCGGGAGCCTCATTTCGCACCTCCGTTCTCACGGTCGACGTCGGCTTTGCCGAGGCCGACGCCGCCCTTCTCGTCGACGCCGCCTTTCTCGTCAACGCCGACCTTCTCGTCGCCGACGTCCCTTGCGCCTTCGCCTCTTGCCTCCGGCGCGGTCGGCGCTTTGCCGCCTTCATCGCTTTCGCCGCGGTGGACCACGGCCCGGTACTCCGGGTGGGACGAAAGCTCGTGGTGGGTCCCGCGCAGGGCCTCTTTCCCGTCGATGAGCAAGACGACCTCGTCGCATCGGCCGAGCACAAGGGGCGAAACGGTGGCGACGATTGTCGTCTTTCCAGCGCGGCAGTCGGCCAGCCGCTCGGCGATCCGGGATTCCGTGTGCGAGTCGACGGCGCTCGTCGGCTCGACGAGGATCGTGACAGGCGCGTCCAACGCGAGTGCGCGGGCGAGCGCCGCTCGCTGGCGCTGGCCTCCGGACATCGATCTGCCGCGTTCGGCGACCTGGCCGTCAAGCCCTCCCTCCGTTGAGGAGAGGACGTCGGCGCCGTCGGCTGCGTGGACGGCGCGCAGCAGGCGGGCATCGGCAGGCCGCTCCCCCGGCTCCTCGCTGAGAACCGGGCGAATCTCGCCGCCCGGCTTGAGGGCGTCGGCAACCTGAGCCGCCACTGCGCGCGGCTCGATCGGCTCGGCGTCCGGACCGAGCAGATTCGAGCGGAGCGTGCCCATGTACAGCTCGGCTATCGGGCCGGAGTAGGCGATGTTTTTCCTGACCTCGGCCAGTCGGAGGCGGCGCAGATCGACGCCGTCGGCGTACACTTCGTCGGCGTCGTCGGTTCGGGCCAGGCGCGCGGCGAGGGCGGCGGACTCCTCCGGAGAGCCCGATACGAGGGCGACCGTCTTCCCCGGGCCGATCCGCACCCCCGACGCAGCGTCGGTCAAGGCCGCACGCGTCCAGTCGGGCGCGGCGAGGCCGGGATCGGCCTGGGCGTCGGAAACGAGGCGCTTGGCCGCGAGGATGCGCGACATCTTCTTCGCCCCCGTCCATGCCCGAGTGGCCACGTACGTCGTGTCGATGAGGGCTTCAATGGGAATGGACAAATACGCGGTAAAGCCGTAGAAGGCCACGAGCGCTCCGGGGCTGATTGCGCCGTCGTACGTCATCCACAGTCCTTGGCCGATCACCACCGCCGTAAAGAAAGCCGGACCGGCCTCGAAGACCACACGCAGACGCGCTCGGTACTTCGAGGCGCGGATGCCGGCGTCGCGCACCCGAGCGGACTGGGCCGCGTAGGTCTCGTTGTAAAGGTCGGCGCCTCCCACGCCGCGCATGACGCGCAATCCTGCGATTCCGTCGGAGGCGATCGAGGTGAGAATCCCCGATTCCTCCCGCTGCTCGGCCACCCGCGCCTCGAATGGCTTGACCATCCAGCTGGTGACCGCCATGAGAATCGGCATCCCGACGGCGACGAAAAGCCCCAAAGGCACGGAGATGCCGATCATGAGGGCCACGACCGCGACGAAGCCGAGGAACGATCCGATGACGGACGGCAGATAGGCGGTGAACCAACCGACTCTCTCGGCGTCCACCGTCATCGCCGTGACGATGTCGCCGGAGGCCATGTCGCGGCCGACGTCGGTTCGCCGGCCGAATACGACGCGCATGAGCCGCCGTGCGGGGTTCCACGCCGCCCGCATGGCAATGACGATTTCCATCACTTCGGACACGCTTGTGACGGAGTTGAGGAGGACGAGGCCGACGAACAGGCCGACGCCGGGAAGGATCTCCGGGGTCAACCCGTTTTCCAGTCCCGAATCAAGCACTTTGCCGAGCGCCCAGGGAATGAGGGCCGTGCAGACCGAGGCGATGCAGACCATCGCCGTATAGACGAGGTTGATTTTCCAGGTGTCTCGGAACGCCTTGCGCATGATGCCCGACGGCGTTGCCGGGACGCGGTCTGGCTCCGAGGTGTCTTCCCTCATGAAGCGCGGCAGGCGCCTGGGCATGGGGACGACGTATATGCGATGAGAATGGGATGTCATTGTTGTCTTTCGTAGGCAGGGCTGAAAACCCCGCGTATAGCCTTGACTGGGGTGAGGTCATGTCGCCGCGGAATGGACGTCGCGGCGCAGCTAATCAACGAAAGTTATTCATAGCCTGAGACATTACCACAGGAATTCGGCGATTCGCACGCCGTTGGGGAAGCTCCTCGCCCATCCGAGGACGCTCTCCGCTTTTCTGCGGAAACTTCCCACTCTTCTCGGGAAACGAGGCGGCGGCCTGCCTTCAGGAACGGCGCCCGCGCTGCCGACAGCTTTCAACTCCCGAGAAGGCGCGTCCGCACCCGCAACGCGTCCCATCCGGAAGGCATGCCCACGCCTACGGCGCGTCCCATCTGGAAGGCGCGTCCTCACCTACGGCGCATCCTCGGCCCGGAAACGTCCGACACCCCGCGAAAGAAGCTTTGCAAGAATTTACTTTAATTCTTCACTTCCATTCAGTAGTTGAAATTGTTACCATCAAGTGGAGGGTCACTTTCCCTGAAAGCTCGTGGCTCCGAAACCGAGCGCCGCTGCGCTCACGATGAATGCGAGGCATGCATGTCAACAATCCGAACCCCCCGACGTTTCGTCGCCTTTGCGGCGGTTGCCGTCTCGGCTTTCTTGCCGATGTCGGCGTCTTTGGCCGACGATGCGTCGACGCCGTCCCCGGCGGCGCAGGCGACGAAGGCGCCCGCAGCGCAAGCCGCTCCGACGTCGGCTGAAAATGTGCCCTTCGCCCCTTCGGCCGCCGACGTCGCCCGCGTGCGCCAGCGCGTGCAATCCGACCCAGCTTTCGCCTCGCGCTCCGCACAGGAGAAAGAGAACCTCGTGCGCCTGCTCCTCCAGGGGACGTCGGCGCCTGCGCGAACGAATGACGGGCGCTCCCTTGCCCTCGTCGCCCCGCAAGTGCAGGGCTACGGCAAGACTGACGCCGACGCCGCCGCCAAGACTAAGCTTTACGCGACTGTCGACGGCGCCTCAGATCCCTCGAATCTCGCAGCGCGGGCGGAGTTTGCCGACGGCTACTGGAAATTCACGGTCCGTCTGCACAATGTCGGGAGCCGGTCGCAGTACGTCGGCTTCAGCGGGTTCACCCTCCTGAAGCTCGGCGGCGAGGGAGGAAAGTGGACGAACCCCCGCCTCAGGACGTCCTTCAGCGTGGACGGAAGAGCGGTTTACGGCGTGAGGGTGCCCGCGCGCGGCGAGCGGACCGTGACCGTTTCCGTCAGCGATCCGAGCTACAGCCTCTACGAGTACGTGCTTCGCGGCGGCTCCAAGACCGCTCCGCTGGGAGGATTCGTGAACTTCCGCCCGGCTGAGGACAAGACTGCCCCGGCGGTCTCAGTCCCCTTCACGGGCATGTTCAAGGCGCTTTGAGCGCATAGCAGAAACCGGACGGCGGGGCCGCCGATGCAAGCGCCCCGCCGTCCCGGAAGGGCTCGGACGGGCCCGGCTCGACAAGGGCAGCCGTTAGAAGAGCAAGCCTTGCCCGCCGTTGGACTCGCCGGCTTGATCGGGCTCGTCTTTTCCGGGACGGCCCGAATCGCTGGAGTGCCCAGGCGCGAAGGACTCAACCAGATCAAACTTCGCTTTGCTCTTTCTGAGCATTGCAAAGGGACTCTCCCATTCGACGCCTAAAGCTTTGCACGCATCCGGTATCTTCACTCTTTTACTGGAATTGGGAGAGGGGACCTCATGCGTCACGACAACATGCCCATGGGCAAGTGCGTGCGCAACGAGGAGGAAGTCCGCCGCATCGGACGAGAACTCGCTGAGAGCAGCGGATTTGTAGCCCGCGGGCGCGGACGAAGCCCATTTTGAAAGCGGCCGGAAGCAGGCAGCGGTGTCGTCGTCAATGGGCTGAAAGAAGGAAGGGTGGGTTCTGGCCCAGTCGGCCAGTTCGTCTTGTCCCGCAAGCAACTCTTCTCGGACCCTTTCAACACTGCCCGCAATTCCTATGCCGTGAGCCCTCTCCAACCATCGCCAAAAACCTGGAACAACGTCGAAGGCGTAATGGCGGTTCTTAGCCTGGATGAAGATGTTCGCGTCAAGAAGGTACATCACGCAACCCCCACTGCATCCGCGAGTTTCTCAAAGGTCGAATGCTTCTTCGTGCCCAGCAGCCGATAAGCGTCTCTGTAAAGCGTCGTGCCCTCGAAAGCGCTCGATATGACCGCACGGGCAAAATTGCGGCTCAACCGGAAAGGGACCGTGTGGTAGTAGTTTCCGCCGCTAGTGTCTCGAGAGCTTCCATTGGCGAGCATTTTCGTGCGTGCACTCTCATTTCGGTACGTTTCAACGTATTCATCCCACTTCAGAATTCCGAGGTCGAAGATGCGTTTGAGGACCACCAGCGTGCTGACCTTGTACTTGGAAGCCAACCGGTCGAGTTCTTCACTGGAGACTCCTTGAAGGCCCTCGTCGCGCAGCGAATCGATGGGAAGAAGCACTTCGGCAGCCACGCTGTTGCACCAGAGTTCCTCCGCTTTCTCGCTTCTGAAGTCGAGAGCGGCTTCCGAAAGGGCGCTCCTGCCCAACCAGATGTGCGCCAACTCGTGTAGCAGCGTGAAGATCTGCGCCGCTTTAGTGTCCGTCGCATTGACAAAGACGAGCGGAACGAGGGGGTCACACAGGGCAAATCCGCGAAACTCGTCGCAATCCAGCTTACGGTGAGTGTTGTCGCCGACCACGCCATTGATCATGACGAGCACTCCGGCACGCTCGACGCTCTCCACGAGAGCACGTAAAACGCTCTGCCTGTCGGCGGATCTAGAGCTGTCTTCCAATCCGAAATCAAGCAACTCGCGCATTCGCGCCGCCACCTGTGCAGCGGGTGAATCGATCGTTGCCGCACCGACGAATTCCAAAGGTTCAACCCCGTTGGCCAGAGCGTAATCGCGATACCAGTCCTGGCGGTTCTGGCACAGGTAGATCGTGTCGAGGAGATCCGCGGAGGGCCGCCGAATCCCCTTACTGCCAACAGTGCGCAGATCGGGTATTGGCACAGTCTCGACGGGCGGTTCAGAAAGGAACAAGAACCCAAAGGGCGTGTGAGTTTTGTTGGCAAATTTTTCAAGCTGCTTGACGGTAGGACGGGTCTCGCCACTGACCCACTCGGGGAACTTGGGTTCCCTTTTGACGGCGGTTTCAACGTCCCAGCCTGCACGCTCAACAGCCCAGTAGAGCACCTCGGAGGCGACGTCGACCCTGGTGATCACCGCTGCACCTCCTAACCGGGTCGGTGCCTGTCATCTTATCCGCAAGCGGAAGGCCTGTCAGCCTTGCCTCTCTCCTTTTGCAAGGCCGACCGACCGCAAAGCTAACGAACGTCCCTGCGTTCGAACAGCCATGCCGCGATCGCCGTGAGGCACACGACCCACACGAGGAGAACGAGCATCCCGGGGCCCGGATCGAGAGCGTCTCCCCCGGCCCTCGTGAAAACGGCGAAAGTCGAACGGTCGGGAAGGAAGCGGGCTGCCGAGACTATTCCCGACAGCAGCTGGGAGAGCCCCAAGAAGAGGGGAATGAGAACCGCCCCGGGGACGACGGCGGACCGCCAGACGACGGCGAGGCCCGCGGCCACGAAGGCCATTCCCACCCAGGAAAGCGCGATCATGGCAGCCTTGCCCGCCCCGGGAAGAGCGACGCCCCCGGCGGACATCGCCAGGCTCAGCCAACCTGCGAAAACGCCTCCCGCCAAGGCGGCGAGCGTGAGCGTCGTCAGAACGGCCAGCTTGGCCGCCAAAAGGCGCAATCGCCGCGGCGTCGCCAGAAGCGCCCCGCGAAGGCTCGAGCTCTCGTACTCCTGCCCCCAAACGCCCATCGCGAGGATCGCCGTGAAAAGCTGGGACAGCTGGAGGGACCGAAGCAGGCCTTCGCTTTCCCCGACGGCGTTGCCAGCCGCCGCAATCGCGACGACGGGCACGCATGCCAACGGGGCTGCGACCCCGAGGGCGCCAAACGGGTGGGTTATCGACTTGCGCAGCTCGGACGCGTAGAGCCCCAAGGCTATCGCGCCCCCACGTCTCTCCTGGAGAACACCGCCCATCCGGCGGCGAGGAACAGCGCGAGCCATGCGACGAGGGCCGCGAAACTCGCATTTTGGCTGACGTGGCAGGACTTGTCCGGAATTGCGGAAAGGCAGCTTCCGGCCACCGAGGGCAGGAAGGCGCTTCCGCTCCACCGGCTCACTAGAGCGTTGCCTATTCCAATGGTCAGCGGGGCCAGCACGGCGGCGGCTGGCAGCCAGTTGCGGCACAGGAGCGCAATCGCGTATGACATGAGGCCGAGCGCCGTCCAGTGCACCGTTTTCCAGGCAATGAGCCGCCAGACGTCCGGGGTGAGGGTTGCCGGGTCCACTCCGCTTTGACTGTGCACCGCAAGCTGCTGGGCTGCGACCGTCAGATACGCGGACGCAAAGCCGACGAGGAAGAGGAAGGAACCCAGGCCGAGGAACTTGGCCCCGAGAACGCGAGACCTTCGGTTGACCGCGAGAAGGGTGGTCCGCACTTCCCTCGTTCGATAGTCCGCCGCTCCGAGGACGGCCGCGTAGATGAGGACGGCGAGCTCGCCCACGGATAGAACGTCGAAACCGAGGTACCGCGGATCTCCCACGGGCTCGGCCAGCTGGGGATGGGTCTGCGGCGTCGCGTCCAGGCCAATCGCGAGAAGCTGCCTGCCTTCGATGTAGGAGAACAGAGGCTGCACAAGGAACAGGAGGGACAAGAAGACGACGAGGCCCCTGCCCGCCCCCATCTTCCGAAACTCGAGCCAAACGCTCCTGAAGAAGGCGTTCATGCAACCCCCTCCGTCAGTTCGAAGAAGAGGTCTTCGAGCGAGGAGATCTTTTCCGTGGCCTCCGCGAGGGGGGAGTCGAGCAGGATGCTGCCTTTGGAGATGACCACCGCGCTATCGGCCACCGCCTGCACCTCGGAAAGCGCGTGGCTCGACAGCAGAACCGTGCGCCCCAGCGCCGCCTGCTCTTTGACGAAGTTCCTGAACCAGCGAATTCCGGCGGGATCGAGGCCGTTGGTCGGCTCGTCGAGCACAAGGAACTGGGGCTCGCCCAAGAGGGCGACCGCCAACCCGAGGCGCTGCCCCTCGCCGAAGGAAAGCGTGCCAAGACGCGACTTCCGCTTGGCGGAGAGCCCAACCTCCTCCAGAACCTGCGAGACTCGCGCGTGAGGGATGCCGTTGCTTTCGGCGACGATTGCGAGATGGGACGCCACGGAACGCATCTTGTTTCCCGCCAGCCCGTCGAAAAGCGCGCCCACGCGGGTGAGCGGCCGCTCAATGTCGCGGTAGCGCTTGCCCCCGAACAGGGCCGAGCCGCTGTCGGCCCTGTCGAGGCCCAGAAGAATCCTGAGGGTCGAGCTCTTGCCGGCCCCATTGGGCCCCAGAAACGCGGTCACCTCGCCGGGGGCGGCCGTGAAGCCCACGCCATGAAGAATCTCGACGCCCCGACGGCTCTTTCGCAGCTCGCTTATGGAGATGCTGTTGACGTTTGTCTCTATGTCGGTCATATGCCCGCCCTATCTCACTATATGATATGCAAGAGCAGCTTATGCCAGGTGTTGCTCGCTTGCCAAGTTTCTGTAGATCTGCGACTTGACGACGAGCTCGGAGTGGGTGCCCGAGGCCACGAGCCTGCCGTGCTCTAGGACGTGGATGAGGTCGGCGTCCATTATGGTAGACAGCCTGTGAGCCACCACCAGAACCGTTCTGTTGCCGGCCATGTTCCTCAGCACGTCGCCGATCTGGCGCTCGTTGTGGGAATCGAGGTTGGCGGTGGCCTCGTCGAAGAGGAGGATCCGCTTGTTCGAAAGCAAGGCTCGGGCAATGGCCAGGCGCTGCCTTTCGCCGCCGGACAGCGAGGCGCCCGATTCCCCGACCGGCCCGTCGAGCCCCTGCTCTGAGCGGGTTGCGAGGTAGCCGAGGTTGACCCTTTCCAGGGCCTCCATGCATCTGTCGTCCCCGACGTCGCCCAGGCCGAGCGTGAGGTTCTCCCGCAGGCTTCCCGAAAGCACGGGCGCGTCCTGTTCGACGTATCCGAGCACGTCGCGAAGGTCGCTGCGCGAATAGTCGCGTATGTCTTTGCCGAACACGCGTATGGCCCCGCGGTTGACGTCGTAGAACCTCTCGATGAGCTGGAGCACGGTGCTCTTGCCGGCGCCGGAGGGGCCGACGATCGCCACCCGCTTGCCCTCGGGAACCTGCAGATTGAGTTTGTGGAGCACGAGGGAGTCGGCGTCGTCCATTTCCTGCCCGAATTCGCGGGTGCCGTAGGTGAAGACGACGTCGTCGAAGTCGATGGCCGGGGCGTTGGGCTTGGCGGATGCCTGGAGAGTCTTCAGAAGCTCGGGCGAAAGGAGGTTCGCCATGTCCAGCTCGTCTTCTCGCGGCAGATCCAGAATCTCGTTGATTCGCTGCAAAGATCCGAGGGAAGAGTGCAGCTGCGAGAGAGCCGAGGCCATCTGGCCCAGCGGAGAGACGAGAATGAAGAGCAGGGCCGCGAATTGGACGAGCTCGGATATCGACATCGCCCCGATGCTCGTGCGGTAGGCCCCCACCAGGATGACGACGATCGCCGAAAGCTGGAAGCCGATGTTGGCGATAGGGCTGACGATCGACTGGACCTTGGCCATTTTCAGCCCGGCTTGCCAGGCGTCCTCCACCCGGCTTTCGAGCATCGAGGCCTCGGAGTCGGTGGCGTTCGTCGCGCGAATGGTCCGTATTCCGCCCATGTCCCGTTGAACCTGCGAGGTGAGGCTGCCGAGCTTTTGCTGAGCGACAAGGCTGGCGCCTTGGATCAAACGGCTCACCGCGAAGAGGACGAAGCCGAGCCCGACGATGAGGGCCAGCGCCGTCCCCATGAGGAACGGATCGAGGAAGAGCATGAGCGCGCACGTCCCGATGACGAGTGGAAATCCCGTGGTGCACGCGACGAAGATCTGAAGGAATCCGGTTCGCAGGCTGGACGTGTCCGCCGCGACCCTGCTGACGAGGTCGCCCGCGCTTCGCTCGTCGTACTCCTTGATCTGGAGGCGTAGGAGGTGGTTGCTCAGTTTGCCCCTGGCATCGCGGACGATCGTTTCGCCGACCTTCTGCAGGTAGTAGTACTGGAAGACCATCGCCACGCCGGAGGCAAGCAGCACCCCCAGAAACACCCCGATCCACCCGAGGCTCGGCAGCGAGAACGAGCCGTCGCTGAAGAACTTCGCGATGAACCCCGGAATCAGAAGGGTGAGCCCCGAGCCAACGAGGGCCATGAGGGCGGCGACGACGAGAAGCCGCTTGTCCTTGGCGAGCCCGAACAGGTCGCGCGGCCGCACGGGCGCGGCAGGCGGCGGCTCCATCATCCTGTCGGGTTCGAGGAAGCCCGCGCCTGCGGATTCGCCGGAAGCCGCCGAAACGTCGGCGTCGCCGCGCGCCCGAACCTCCAAGCTCTTTGTGTAGTCCGCTATTTCGACGTTTTCGCTGACCGGGACTCCTCCGACCTCGACCCAGGCGTGCCCGCGGAACGGCTCGAGGGCGAAGCCCGAGCACCACGTGATCGACCGTCGGCGATACTTGGCCGCCCTCGCCACGGCGATCGAGCGCAGGAGGCATCCCTCCTGGCTTCTGGCCCGCTCGCTCACAGTGCATACGGCGGCCCTGTCCGTGCGGGCCGTCTCCATGTCCGTCACGGGGTATTTCGAGGCCCACTTGCCGATGACGCGCTCGATGCGTTCGGGTTTCGCCTTGGCCAGCCGGGACGAAGCGAGAATGGCCCGGCGCGCGCGCATCCGATCGCGCCAGCGGGTTTGCGTGGTCTCTTCGGAGAAAAGTTGAATCGTCATGCCGCCACTCCAAGTTCCTTGATCTGGGCGAGGAAGGCTCTCACGTCGGCGTCGGCCGTCTTCGCGTCGACGTCGTAAGCCTCGACGACGCGGCGGACGATCGCGTCGACGCCCATCGCCTCCCCTAGCGACTTCACGACGATCAGCCCGAGCTCGTTGAGCTGGAAATACCGGCCCTGCCTGCCGTCGAAAAGGACCGTGCCCTTCTCCGTTTCAAGGACGGACACTCCGGGCGCCAGCGACAGGCCCTCGTTCGTCGTTTCCTTTTTCTTTTTAGCGAACACTGCGGATCCACCTTTCAGCGGCGACTAGCCTTTTCAATTCGAAGAGGAACTCGCTGGAGAGCGCCTGCATCGACAATTTCGTTTTGAGGGCCTTGCGGTCGATGAGGCCCAGGTCCGCGACGGCGCCGTCGGCAAGGTCGCCGACGAGGTGCTTGCGGCGCGCGTACAGCGTCTCGTATGAATCCTGAGAATACTCGCCCTTCGTCGCCCTCGCGAAGATTTCGCGGGGCATGAGCCCGCGCATGGCGCGATACAGCATCGGCTTGTTCAGGAAGGGATGCCTGCGCATTTTCAGAGGCAGCGCAAGGGCAGCGCGCACGACGCCGGGATCGACGAAAATCGAGGCCCACGTTGTTCGGCCCCGGCCGAGCATGTCGTTGACCTGGCGAATGATCGCGGCCTGCCCCAACAGAGACTCCAAGACCTGGTGGACGGTCCGGTCCCGGTTCATCGGCTGGAGAGACCCGGCGTCGAAGGGGGCGTGAAGGAGCTCTTTTGCCTCGCCCGAGAGGTACGAGGGGTAGGCAAACTCGCCGGACCATGACAGATCGTCCTTCGACGTCGAACCTTTGGAGGCGAGCTCGCGCATTGAGCGGTCGATCCAGCGTCCGTACTCGATCTTGCTGGCTATGCTCGGGATTCCGCGCCGCAGGGGCAGGCGGCGGTTGAGGCAGTAGCGGACGGCCAGGAACGGCGCCCGCAAGGGGGCTTGGTGCGCCAGAGACCATTCCATGGCCGGCAGCGGGGCAAACAGCTCGTCGCCGCCCAGCCCCGTGAATTGCACGCCGGCCGGACGGGGCCGATCCGCGAGCGCTTGGGCGTACCCTTCGCTGTCGCACCACATGGGCGGCGTTTCGGGGATGTAGCCGTTGGGGAAGGGCACGCTGGCGTCGTAGGTGAGCCCGGTGGACCCAATCGCCGGGTAGAACGCGGCGGGTGCGTCGACGTCGTTGACGATGCGCCTGGCCCACATGTCGTCGAGGTTGTACTGAGAGCTCGACGAAGCATGCGTCGCGTCAAAGGGCACATGGAGCGCGCGCAGAAGATAGGCGTTCGCAGCCGAGTCGACCCCGCCCGAAACGTCGCAGGAGATCGGGCCGCCCCGCTCGCACCAACGGAAAGTCGCCTCAAAGAGCGCTTGGCGCAGAGCCGCGACCGCGTTGTCGACGTTTTCCTCGCTTTCTCCCGGCCGTTCGAAGACAGGCGGAATCTGGATCGGGCGGGCTTTGAAGTTCCGCCCCGTCAGATTGCGATCCACGCGGAGCGCTTCGAAGGGTGCGAGCGCCTGGACGCCGTCCCAGGGAGCGATCCTGGACGCCACGCCGAGGGGAAGGCCGTCCACCAGGAAAGAGGCGAGGAAGTTCCGGCTCACCGCCGTTCCGATTTCCTTGGCGATTGAGCGCGCCGACGTCGACAGAAGAAGAACGCCGTCTTTCACGGCCCAATAAAGGGCTTGCCCGGACCACGCCGGAACCAGGGCGATCGTCTGCGCCCCGTCGAAAAGAACGGCGACCCCCGAACCGTCCGTGTTCGCGAGCTCTTCCGCCGCACGCCGCGCCGTGACCTCGTCGGGCAGCGCGGCAACCGCATCGCGCATGGCTTGCGGGACGTCGAAGGCTACGCCGAAACGAACCGTCCGCTCACGCCTGCCTTCGTCAAGCACCCGCCATTCGAGGCCGGACGGAACCCGTGTCGAAGAAAGGCGAGAGCCGTCCGAGCGCCTTCCTTCTATTAGTGTCTCTGACAATCTTGCCTCCTGTTTCCGGGCGTGAGAATTTCTATCGAGACGTCTAAATCGGTGCCTCTACCAAGACGTCTGAGTCGTTGTGCCTATCGGGCCCTTGAGTCGGTGCCTCGATCGGGATGCCTGAGTCGGTTTTCAATCCGAGTACGGAAGTTACTGGTTGACCTGCGTATGCGCCTCGTCCGGTTCGTCAGAGGCGCCGCAGGGCGACGTGTTGTTTTGAACCGGATGCGGACCAAGGGCGTCGGCCCGCATCCGGCAATGTGACGCCCAGCATTCAAACGCAACGCTTGAATGCTCGCGACGGGTGCGTTCTCTGTATGCCATTGAGGCGACGATGCGCTAAACATCCTCAAAAGGCATTGCTATTTCGCGCAGTTCGACCTCAACGCCGGCCCGGTCAGAGGACGATGCGTCCTCGCCCGCCGATAAAGTCACGCAGCGGTCCGTAGAACCAACCGCGGGTCGCATCGGCGTAGTCGGCGATCTGCTCGATCGCAGGGGAAACGTAAGCAGCCATGAGACTGCCTCCTATTCTTCTAATTGTTGAACTTGACGACTATTGGCTGTCGGGTCCGTCGGCGGGAGCCGAAAATCTAGTCCTCAGCCCCCGCCATGGAGAATTCAGCTTGCGGACAGTTGCAACCTGCACACTGATGCCGCGCTCTTTCAGGTGCCAATCAAGGCTGTTGCAGACTCATCACCGAAATGATTAATCGGACATCTGCACCGCGGGCTTCTCAGAAACAGTCCGCCATCACTGACTCTTACCAGGGCCTTTCAACCCTAACAAAAGCCCGACCACCGTAAATGTCCCTCCAAGATCCATGGAACCAACCGCGGGTCGTGTCGGTGTAGTCGGCGATCTGCTCAATCGCGGGGGAAACGTAAGTAGCCATGAGGCTGCCTCCTATTCGTTGTTGTATACAGTCAAGCCGCTTCGTACGCTCAAACGAGCGACATGGAACGACGCGGCCTCCATCCCGTCACGCCACGAGCACTTCGATTGCATGAACGCCCGGTAGGCATCGACGGGTTGGTCTAAAGACTTTCCTGGGGAAAGCCAAGCTTGCGGCAGTCCCCGTCGGCAAAGGCCATATGCCCTTGTTTGATCCGACGGAACTATTAAATCGCCAATCAAGAAGTATGAGGGAATAAGAGAAATGACAAAGGTGCCAGGAGCTCTCGAAAAGCGCTCTAGCTCGAGACCGACGATTCTTCACCGCCGGGATCAACGCATGTCAGCAGATCTTTGCGAACCCGAGAAGTGCTTTCGACGAAGGATTCGAAAACTCGGATACCCTAGGACCGAACATGAGCGATCATTGGCATTAGCCAATCCATTTGAGACTAACGGATAGTTTTAAATCCTATTCATTTGTGATGGATCGAGCTTCAACTCGCTGCTTTACAAGAGCACCGCAGTTGCATTGATTAACCTCGTTCCGTTCGCTTAGTTATAAGACTACTATCCAGTATAGGTCGTTTCAAGAACTAAAATAGTGACATAGAAGTCATTGATTCACGCTTTCCTCCCTTTAAATTAAAGATTTGGTCTGCTAATAGTCTTGTAATTTTCAAGAAACTACAAGATTGTTGCTTCGAGGATATGCCGTTTTTCGACGAGAGACTTCGTGAAGCGCGAAATGCTTCCTTCGGTGCGGCCTGGATGCGCCGACGCGTAAGGTTCCCTCACTGTCTGACGCGTCGACGCATCCCCCAGCCTCAGCTAGTTCGTTAGGACATTGCCTGCCCTAACGAGACTCAGCTGGAGAGGTTCCCGTTTGAGAAGATGATGTTGCCGCGGCCGCCGAAGATGTCACGGAATGGGCCGGGAATGAATCCCTGGGTCGCAACGGTGTAGTCGGCGATCTGCTCAATCGCGGGGGAAACGTAAGTAGCCATGAGGCTGCCTCCTATTCGTTGTTGTATACAGTCAAGCCGCTTCGCACGCTCAAACGAGCGACATGGAACGACGCGGCCTCCATCCCGTCACGCCACAGACGAATGTACGGCGACGGGTTGGTCCATGACGGCCTCCCGAAAACGGGAAGCCAAGCTAGTGAGACCCGAGAATCCGGGAAAATGAGAGAGGTGAGTCAGAACGATTCAATCAGGGCCGACGGGCGCGCGCCCGGCGACGCGTACTCCTAAACGGCGTGCGCCTAAAACGAGTGCACGTCCTAAAGAAGATCCACGCCTAAAGGAGATGCGCGCCTAAATACATCGCGCAGAGTTGCAGTCCGTCGAAAACGGGGTCATTGCGAGAGACTTTCCGAACACGGATCTCTTCCGTTCAACCTTAAAAATGGATTATTTCAATTTTTCGAAACGCTCAACCGGGATCGCCGATCAAGCCGTCTCAGGGTTCAAAGCCCGGGGAGCTTCGGCTCTTTGTAAAGAAGCGCAGCTCGAACTTCAGTTTGACAAACACATCAGATTCATTATGTTTACCCTCGTTTTCTTTGCTTGACTAAAAGCTTACTTCCGAAGAGAGGTCAGCTCAAGGGTACAAAAGGTGACAAAATTACTATTGACTAACGTCTAATAATTTAATATAATTAAAAGCAACTACTTACATATTTAACTAAGTTTTTAACCACAATATATATTTAAAAATTACATCGATTAGTTCTTTTGGCGGCGCGTGCAAAGCCCTGAACTCGAGTTCCTGAAGATTTCACGAGCAATCGAAGCGGCCCGCCGCGCCGCTTCGAGATCGCCGTTGCCCGCGGGCAGCGGCGTTGTTCAGCGGGTCGGCAGACAGGCCCGAAATCGTCACAGACCGCAAGTTGTAAGCCTCCCGCCCACGCCCCGCCACAGGCTCCGCGGTTTCACGGCATTTTGCGATGGCATGCTCAACCAGCCGCCCACGCCCGCCTCCGACCATGGGGGCACGGAGGCGTTCACAAGGCGAGCAGGCCTGTCACACCGCGACTCCGAGTTCTTTGATCTGGGCGAGGAAGGCTCTCACGTCGGCGTCGGCCGTCTTCGCGTCGACGT
>ERZ773022.890-NODE-890-length-21903-cov-24.912303_pt1 | contig 21903 bp, 15 predicted proteins | sample MGYA00580839_ERZ773022 | MGnify/ENA primary metagenome ERZ773022 (study PRJEB29015, sample SAMEA2738020) | human oral metagenome | biome: human oral; feature: human-associated habitat; material: dental | place: China | collected 2044 ... | reverse complement strand
CCCGACCGCCGGCCCGAAGGCGGGGACGAACAGCGCGCAGGCGACCAGCTCCAGGCCCACGACGAGGGCCAGGTCGAGCGCCGCCGCCCCCCGCCCCCGGCGGGCGGCGGGCGCGGGGGGCGCCGCGGCGCCGGGCCGGGCGCTCACGCGAACCTCCTCATGACCAGCGGCAGGGTCTCCAACCGGTCCAGGTCGAAGCGCACCAGGGACCCCACGGCCCGCCGGCCCGAGGGGTTCGACCCGGCGCGCAGGGCCGCCGCGACGGTGTCGGAGGGGGTGATCGTGCGCACGCGCCCCAGGACCCCGTCCGGGCACAGCTGCCCGGTGACCGCCAGCAGCACCGAGGCCTCCGGGTGGTGGGTGGTGGCCCGGCGGGCCAGCTCGTCCAGGCCCAGGGCGCCGGTCGGCTCGATGGCGCACGAGGCGTCCAGCAGCCGGGCCGCCGAGGCCGTGGGCAGGGACTCCTCCTCGGTGACCAGGGCGACCTCGCGGGCGTGGCCGATGGCGTCCAGCGTCAGCGAGCAGGCCACGGACACGGCCGTCTCGAAGTCCTCCTCGTTCTCGTAGTCCCCGACCCGGGTGTCCAGGAGCACCAGGAGGCTGGAGCGGTGCGTCTCCTCGAACTGGCGCACCATGAGGCGCCCGGTGCGGGCCGTGGAGCGCCAGTGGACGTTGCGGCGGTCGTCGCCGGGGACGTAGTCGCGCAGGGCGTGGAAGGCGACGTCGGAGCTGGACAGCTCCTGGGTGACGGCGCCCTCGACGTCGCGCATGAGGCCGCTGAGGACCGAGCCCAGGCGGATGGTGCGCGGGTGGATGTGCACCTCCCGGGACTCGGTGCGCTCGCGGGTCAGGCGCACCAGCCCCACCGGGTCGGAGGCGACCGAGACGACGGGCCCGACGGTGACGATGCCGCGCCGGGAGGTCGGCAGCACGAAGCCGCGCTCGTCGACGGCGCCCGGCGCCAGGGTGGGCACGGCGAAGACGGCCTCGACGGGGCCCACCGGCATCTCCATGCGCACGGGCAGGAGGGTGCGGGCGGTCGGGTTGGCGACCCGCACGTGGATGACGGCGTCGTCGCCCACGGTCACGCGCGGCTCGAGCAGCTCGTGGGTCACCGCGTGGGCGCGCCGCGGGATGAGCCACAGGCCGGCCGTGACGACGACGAGGGCGAGGACCCCGGCCCCCGCGCGGGCCTCCTGCCAGCCCAGGCGGGCGGCCGCCCACGCGGACAGGGCGAGCAGGACCAGGCAGAGCCATCCGGTGCGGGTCACCACCGACAGCCGGTCGCGCGCCCGGCGCACCAGGTCCGGCGCCCTCCGGCGCGCCGCGGAGGCGAGCAGCTCGACGGCGCGCAGGAGGGGGCGGCGCAGCGAGATGCTCCGGGCGGTGCCGGTGGCCGGGGCGGGCCGGTCGGCCGTGCCGGGCGAACCGGCCGTGCCGGATGATCCGGGCGAGTCGGCCGTGCCCGCCGTGCCGATCGGGTCGGCGGTCATGAGGACGCGGCCCGGTCGTCCCGGGCCCGGGCCACGGGGGCCTGCACGTCGGCCAGGGCGCGGGTGATGACGCCGCGGGCGGTGGCGCCGGTGAACTCGGCGTCGGGGTCCATGACCAGGCGGTGGGCCCAGACCACCTCGGCGAGCTCCTTGACGTCGTCGGGCAGGACGTAGGTGCGCCCCTGCGCGGCCGCCCACACCCGCACCGCCCGGGTCATGGCGATGGCGCCGCGGGTGGACACCCCCAGGCGCGTGTCGGACGACTCGCGGGTGGCGCGGGCCAGGGCGCCGATGTAGGACAGGACGGCGCGCTCGACGTGGTTGGTGGCGGCGAGGTCGGCCATGGAGGCCACCGCGGTGGAGGCGATGACGGCGGACAGGCTCTTGGACCGGTCCGGGCAGGCCGAGCCCTCCAGGACGTCGACGAGGATCTCGTCCTCGGGGTAGCCCACGGATGTCTTCATGAGGAAGCGGTCGAGCTGGGCCTCGGGCAGCCGGTAGGTGCCGGCCTGCTCCACCGGGTTCTGGGTGGCGATGACCATGAAGGGGCGTCCGGCCTCGTGGCGCACGCCGTCGACGGTCACCTTGGACTCCTCCATGACCTCCAGCAGGGCCGACTGGGTCTTGGGGCTGGCCCGGTTGATCTCATCGGCCAGGACGATCGAGGCGAAGACGGGTCCGGGGTGGAACTCCCACGACCCGCTCTTCTGATCGAACACGGTCACCCCGGTGATGTCGCTGGGCAGCAGGTCCGGGGTGAACTGGATGCGCGAATGCGTGCCCTGCACACTGGCCGCCAGCGCCCGGGCCAGCGCCGTCTTGCCCGTGCCCGGCGCGTCCTCCAGCAGCAGATGCCCCTCGGCCAGCATGGCCGTCAGCGCCAGCCGGATGACCTCCTCCTTGCCCAGCAGGGCCAGGCCGACGTTCTCGACAATCTTGGAGAAGGTGTCGGCGAACCAGGTCGCATTCTCCTGGGTCATGGGCATGGCATGGGCCTTTCTCGGGACAGGTTCGTGGAGCGGGATCGGTCAGTACTGGCTGCAGGTCATCGGTTCGAGTATTCCGTCCCAGTTGCTGTAGTGATCGAGCGCACCAATAGGCACATCCCTGCCATTCCAGTTCCACTTATCGGGCACGCCGCTCCAGTTCCCCGCCCCGTCCACGGTGAAGCGCCCCTCGACCGGTTTCGCGTTGAAGTCGCCCCGGCACTGGACATTGGCGTTGGGCGGCCAGCCGGTCAGCGTGAAGGCCGGGCGGTAGGCGGTCTGCCCCGCGCACGATCCGATCGTGCACGTGAATGCGGAATCCGAGCGCGAGGTCGCGTGCCTGCGCTCGTAGCGCACCGTCGTGACCGACACGCAGTTGCCCCCCGCCCCGCGGTCGCCGATCTCCGCGGAGTGCTGGACCGCCTTGGTGCAGACCCCCACGGTCGCCCCCTCGCCGACGTCCCAGGAGCGCTCGCCGTGGTCGGCGACGTCGATGTTCTCCTGGCCGCTCAGGCTGAAGGTCGTGTCGCGGCCGCCCGACGCGCCGCCCTGCCACGTGCACGTCACCCTCGTCCCGTTCGCCCCGCAGCTCACGGTGGGCGCCGTCGGCGGTCCGAAGGGCGCCACGGCTCCGGAGACCATGTCCGAGTAGGCGGTCGTGCCGTCGCCCTTGGAGGCCGCGGAGCGCACGTAGATCGTCGTCTGGCCGTTCGCCCCGAGGTTCTGCGTGCCGGAGGTCGAGGACCACGATATCTGGTCCGTGCTCCACTGGAGGCTCTGGGAGGAGGTCGGCCACCCGTTGCCCTCGACCGTCGACAGCCCGGAGATCGTGAACTCGCCCGAGGCGCCCGTCGCCCGCAGCGACAGGGTTCCGGTGGGCGTCACCGGCTTGCCCAGGACCCACAGGGAGGACGACGCGGCCGGCGAGGTGTGCCCCGAGGGGCCGGCCGAGTCATTGACCGCCGTCACGGAGACCGGGACCATGGAGTTGGAGGTGGCCACCGACTCCATGACCGTCGAGGTCCCCTCGGCGGCGCTCACCCGCTTGGAGGCGCCGCCGACCGTGACCGTGTAGTACTCCACCGCCCGGCCGTTGTCGTCGCCGGGGGTCCAGCTCACGCGCACCGAGTCGCTGCTGCCGGAGGCGCCGCGATTGGCCTGGCTCACATCGGTGATGGTCACGGCCCCCGGCGCGCCGTAGGGCACCACCGGCGCCGAGGGCGCGGACTGGGACTGCGAACTGCCCTTCGCATTGGCCGCCACGACCGTGGCCGTGTAGGCGCCGCCGTTGGACAGGCCCCTGAAGGTCGCGCTCGTGCCCGTCACCGTCTGCTGCTGGGAGCCGCCCGGGCCCGACAGGTAGACGGTGTAGCCGGTGATGGCGGAGCCCTCGTTGGCGGGGGCGGACCAGGTGAAGGTCGCCTCCCCGTTGCCCGGCGAGCCCGTGGGCTGGGGCACCTGCCCGGGGACGACGTCGATATTCGTCGTCGCCGAGGCGGAGGCCGCCGAGTCCCCCACCCCGTTGGTCGCCACCACGTGGAAGGTGTGGTCCACGCCGTTCGTGCGGCCCTCGAACAGGCAGGTCGTCACCAGCCCGCAGCTCTTGGAGTCGCCCTGGGTCTCGTCGACCACGGTGAATCCCGTGACGGGGTCGCCGTTGGCCGGGCCGGCGGTCCACGACACCGACGCCGTCGAGGCGCTGTTGGAGGCGGCGGACACGCCGGTGGGCGGCGCCGGGCGGTCCTTGACGGCGACCTGGACGGTCCCCTCGACCTCCCGGGAGGCGTCGTTGGTCTTGTCGCCCAGGCGGAAGGACACGGTGCTCGTGCCGCTGACGCCCGCCGGCGGGGTGATGGTCAGGGTCGTCCCCGACACGCTCACCGAGGAGGAGTCGGAGGCCGACGGCGCGCCCACCACGTGCAGCGGCTCGTCCGGGAAGGGGTTGGTGGCGTAGGAGGCCAGGTCCACGCTCACCGCCCGCCCGGCGCCGGTCGACACGGAGATGGGCGCGATCTGGATGCGCTCGCGCGTGGAGGTCACGACCCTCACCGCCACCGCGGCCGTGGCGGTGGCGCCGGAGGGGTCGGTCACCGTGACCTCCACCTGGCCGGCCGCCCCCGACGCCGTGCCCGCCTGCGCCGACACGGACAGGCGCGAGCCGCTCACGGAGGCCGAGACCCCCGTCAGGCTCGGGACGGCCGAGTAGGTCATGGCGGAGGGGTCGTCGCCGTCGGGGTCGCTCACCCACCGGGCCAGGTCCACGTCCACGGCCTTCTCGCCGGCGGCCACCTCGATCTCCGTGGGGGTCAGGGTCGGCGGCCGGTTCGCGCCGGGCAGCACGGTGATCGGCAGGGTCAGGGTCGCCACGCGGCCCTCGGAGTCGTTCAGGTCCGTCCCGTCGGTCACCTCGAAGGTCACCGAGCTGGGGCCGGAGTAGTCGGCCGCGGCCCCGAAGGTGAGCGTCGTCGGGTCGTGCACCAGCGTCGACCCGTCCCAGCCCAGGGAGGCCGAGGCCCTGGCGGCGTCGGTGATCTGGACGGTGCGCCCGGGGCGGGTGCGCACGTAGTCGTTGATGGGGATGGTCAGGGTCTGGCCGGCCCTGACCTGCAGGGAGCCGGCCGCGCTCGGGTCGACCTCGGGCTCGGCGAGCACGGATCCGGGCACGCGCACCACCGCGGAGGAGGTCAGGCCGTCGGGGTCGGTCAGCGTGTACAGGACGTAGCGGGGCGACTCGGAGACGTCGACGGTCAGCTCGCCGTCGTCGCCGACCCTCACCCCGGGGTCCTGGCTCGTCACGGTGTCGGAGTCGACGTCGCCGTCGGGGTCGGAGTCGTTGTCCAGGACGTCGACGCTCGCGCTCGAGCGGTCCAGGGCCTCGGCGGCGGGCACGGCGTCGTCGCGGGCGATGGGCGCCTGCAGCGGCGCCGCGGCGGAGACGACCACCGTGGCCAGGCCGGTGACGGGGTCGGAGCGCGAGTCGCTCACCCCGTACTCGACGGTGTAGGTGCCCTCGGTCTCGGGGGTGCGCAGCCGGATCCTGGAGCCTTTGGACTCCACCTCGATGGCGGGGTCGACGGCGCCCACCATGTCGGCGACGAGGTCGAGGTCGTCGCCGTCGGGGTCGACGTCGTTGTCCAGCACGGGGATGGACACGAGCGTGCCCGGGCGGATGTTGACCTGGTCGGGCACGGCCACGGGCCGCTGGTTCGAGGTCGCGGCGGGGGCCACGCCCACCCGCACCGTCGCCGTGGCCGTCTTGCCCAGGCGGTCGCGGACCGTGTAGGTGAAGACGTCGGTGCCCGAGGCGTCGGCGCCGGCCGTGTAGGTCAGCGCGCTCGGGCCCGTCTCGACGGTGCCCAGGCGGGGGGAGGAGCCCGGGCCGACGAGGGTCACCGAGTCGCCCTCCGCGTCGATGCCGTCCAGCGGCACCGCGATCGTCGTCTTCTGCCCCGCCACCGTCCAGCCGGTCAGATCCTGGGGGTGGGGGGCCGTGTTCGTGGTCTCGTCCAGGGCGACGACGTTGACCGCCACGCTCGCCGAGGCGACGTTCCCGGCGGCGTCGTGCACCGTGTAGACCAGGGTGCCGGAGCCGGGTCGGTCGCCGGCGCGCACGCGCACGACGTCGTCGGAGACGAAGGGCGTGGCGGTGGCGGGGTCCATCTCGTGCTGGAGGCGGTCGTCCACCGTCATGCTCAGCCCGGCCGGGGAGCGGTCGTTGCCCAGGACGCGCACGCCGCCGACGTCGCCGGCGCGCACGACGAGCGTGTCGTCGGCGAGCACCGGCGGGTCGGAGGTGGAGGTGGCGGGCGCCGGGATGACGGTGACGCGCCCCTCGGCGGTGCCGGTCGCATTGGCCACCGTGTAGGTGATCTCCTCCGTCGCCGTCAGGCCGCCGGGCGCGGTGATGCGCAGGATGTGGTGCTCGAGCAGGGCGACGACGAGCGGCGACCCCTCGCCCGTGCGCACCGACTGGACCACCAGGACCCCGCCGCCGGGGTCGTCGTCGTTGTCCAGGACGTTGACGAGGGCCTCCCCGCCGGCCGGCAGGGTGGCGACGTCGTCCTGGGCGACCGGCGGGCTCGTGGAGTCCGCGGCGATGACGTCGACCCGGATGACGCCGGTGACCGAGGCGGGTCCGTCGGTGAGCGTGTACTCCAGGTAGGAGGTGCCGGCGGTCCGGCCGGTCACGGAGACCACCGACGAGCCGGGGTCGAGCTCGGCGCCGATGCCGGAGGGGACCTCGCCGATGGCGGACACGCGCAGCGAGTCCCCGTTGGCGTCGGTGTCGTTGACGCGCGGGTCGATCTGGACGGTCTGCCCCTCCGGGACGACGACGTGGTCGCCGCCCGCCACCGGCGCGATGTTCTCCGCCCCGCGCACGTCCACGCGCAGGACCCCCTCGGTGGACTCCCGGCCGTCGGAGTAGGTGACGGCCAGCTCCTGGACCCCGGCGCCCTGGCCGAGGTCCTGGACGGCGATCGTGCCGTCGGCGCGCCAGGTGACGTCGAGCCCGGCGGGGAAGGCCACCGACTCCAGGTAGACCGAGTCGCCGTCGGGGTCGTGCCAGTCGCCGGAGACGTTGAGGGTGGAGCGGGCGCCCTGGCCGAGGATGAGGGTCGAGGTGCGCAGCTGCTCGGGGCCGGCGTTGGTCTCCCACGGGTGCACGGTGAGCGTGACGCCGGCCGTGTCCGTGGCGGTGCCGTCGTCGAGCTCGTAGGTGAAGGTGGACGAGCCGGCGGCGCCGTCGCGGATCCTGACCTGGAGGGCGGCGCCGTCGCCGACCGCCACGACCTCGCCCAGGTCGGGCTGCGAAGTCGGGGAGGCCACGAGGACGTCCCCGTCCGGATCGGTGTCGTTGGCGATGACGGGCAGCGAGGCGGAGCGGCCGGGGCGCACCCCGAAGGAGTCGTCGACGGCGTCGGGCGGGGTGTTGTTCTCGGAGCGCTCGGCCTGGGTCTCGTCGGCGTTCCTGGTGGTGTCGTCCTCCTCCGTCTCCTCCTTCTCCAGGTCGGAGTTGATCTGGTCCCAGTTGTCCACCTGGACCATGTCCTCGTCGGGCAGCCACAGGCCGCCGTCCTCCGGGTTGTTGAGGACGATGACCTTGCGGTTGATGCGGAACACGGCCCTGGAGGCGGAGTCGAGGGCCGGGAAGTCCTCGTTGACGTCCCGGGAGGCGTCGGCGCAGTCGATGAGGTAGCCGCCGGCGCCGCTCCACGCCGCGTAGGCGCAGCCGGCGTGCTGGGCGGGCCGGGACGGGGCCCCGCCGGGGGTCTTCTTCGCCACTTCGGTCACCTGCCCGCGCAGGCTCACGCGCAGCAGGGCGTCGGCGGAGGCGACCAGGACCTCGTCGGCCTCGGGCCCGGGGACCTGGAGGTTCAGCTGCCGGCCGCTCAGGGCGACGGGGGAGCCGTCGGGGAGCACGAGGGTGCCGGAGGCCCGGTCGAGGACGACCGTCTTGTCCCCGACCGCCGAGACCTGCAGGTCGGGGGCGTCGCCGAGCGCGGGCAGCTCGGTGGTGACGGCGTCGTCCATGCCGCCGGCGCGCGTCACGGTGGTCATGCGCCCGGTGGCGGCCGAGGCGACGTGGACCGAGCCGTCGGTGCCCATGGCCAGGACCGCGCCCTTCTCGTCCCGGAGGACGGGCCTGGTGGTCTGGGCGGAGAAGGCGCCGTAGTCCTCGGCCGCCATGGCCCACACGCTGCCGGCCTCGGGGTCGACCACGCCCACGCGGTCGCCGCCCAGCTCCATGGCGGAGGCCGCGCTGAGGGGGGTGAGCATGGAGTACTGCGCGACGTCGATCCGCGTGTAGGTGTCGGAGGGGGTGTCGGAGACGAAGACCGTCCCGGCGCTCTGGTCGACGTCGAACTGGGCGCTGCCGGCGCGGATGTAGCCGTCGAGGGTCTGGGCGGGGTAGTTGAGGTGGGCGATGATGTGGAGGTTCTCGTTGGTGACCCAGACCCCGCCGTCGTTGAGGTCGACCTCCTGCGTCACCACGCCCGGGTGGATGAGCGCCAGCACCATGGCGGTCACCGAGAGCAGCCCGGCGAGACCGCTGGCGGCGGTACGCATGGAGAACAGGCGCACGGGCAGCTCCTGACGAGGGTCCAACCGGTGCGGGGACACCGTGATGGTTGAGATGCGGGTCGTCTCCTGGGTTGGAGACGCAGTCATGATCGCAGCCGCCCGACGATTCGGCAACAATCGTCCCTGTCTCACAATTGAGACAAGAACCTCCGTCAAGGCCCGGAAAACCCCGGTATTGCGCCGTTACCCGGTCCAGGTCACAGTTTCGCAACCCTTCGGCCGCGCCGCGGCCTCAGCGGCCGCGCCCCGGGGCCCGGCCGTCCGCGGGGCCGCCATCGCGTCAGTGGCGGCCTCAACCTCGGTGCCCCGCGTCCTCCACGGCGCGCACGTCGTGCTCGGGATCGGCCGCGCCCACGCCGTCGCCGTCCAGATCCATCTCCTCGAGGACCTCGGGCTCGATCTCGTCCGGCGCGCGCACCGGGGTGTCGCCGGCCGACAGGAAGATGCTCACCCAGCGCGAGCGCGGGTCGGAGTCGATGAGCAGGGCCTTGACGAACAGGGTGAGCGGGATGGCGAGGATGGTGCCCAGGGCGCCGATGACCTCGGCCCAGAACAGGAGGGACAGGAAGGTCGTCGTCGTGTTCAGCCCCACGGCGTCCCCCGTGAACTTGGGCTGGATGAGGGTCTGGATGACGAAGTTGAGGGCCGCGTAGGCGACGACGACCCACAGCGCGGTCCACGGCCCGCTGTCCACCAGGGCCAGCAGGGCCGGCGGGATGAGGCCGATGAAGAAGCCGATATTGGGGATGTAGTTCGTGATGAAGGACAGCACCCCCCAGGTCACCGCCATCGGCACCCCCAGGATCCCCAGCGCGACGACGTCCAGGACCGCGACGATGAGGCCGAAGATGGTGGAGACCAGCCAGTAGGAGCGCACCGCCCTGGCGAAGCCCGCCAGCGCCGCGGCGATCTCCGGCTTGAGGGCCGTCAGGGCCCGGGCGCGCAGCTCGATGCGAGACATGTCGAACATGAGGAAGACGACGGTCAGCGCCATGATCATGAGGACCGACCCGAAGGAGGTCACCTGGGAGAGCATCCCCTGGGCCAGCATCACGATCCTGGAGGTGTCGAGCATCCTGGAGACCTGGCTCATGAGCGTGGACTGGTCGACCCCGAAGCGGCCCAGCAGCGTCTGGAGCTGCGTCCAGATGGCCTCGAATTTCCCGCTGTAGTCCGGGAGGGTCTCGACGAGCTGGGCGATGGCCACGCCCAGGGCCACGAACAGGCCGATGATGAAGGCGTAGATGAGGATGATGGCCCCGACGGCGGAGACGGGCCGGGGCACGTGGTGGCGCGAGGCCAGGGCCACGATCGGGCGCACGGTGATGACGAGCGTGAGGGCGAAGAAGGCGGGGGCCAGAAGATCGTGCAGCATGTAGATGCCCGCGCAGCCGATGACGATCGCCGCCACCGTCAGGGTGATCGTCTCACCCTGGGTCCGCTGACGGTCGGGCCTGTGGACGGGGGTTTCGCTCATGCGCCCATCCTGTCACGGGCCGGCCGGGCGCCGCGCGCCGCCCCTCCCGGCGAGGGCGGGGGCGCGCCGGACCGCGCACGGCCCAGGGCTTCACGTGACCCTACCGGCACCACCCTATGAGCAGACCGTTGACATTGACGCACCGAGGTGCCCACGCCGGCAACTGATGCGCAACCACGACGGCCCGGTGCTCGGTGACGGGCGGCGACGCCGAGGCGGGCATCAGACACAGGAGCAGGGCGCCGCATAGGAGCAGCGCCGATGAGCGGGGTGAGAGGACCACGATTCTCCTTCGACGAGGTTCCAACCACTGGCAATCATGCACCATGTCGAGCGGGAGGCGCATCCGACGGAAGTATAAAGCTTCTTACATCTTTCGAGACATGGAGTGAGAACCCTCACAGTACTTCTTGGACGGGTTGTTCTATCGTCTGCTCCCGAAGCGGTATGGTGAAAAGCGATATCCACCTGTTGTCCTTCCGCCTTGACATGAAGGATCCGCCCAGCAATTCGATCCGACGACGCACCCCTTTCAGTCCCAGACCCGAGCTGAGCGCCGTATCCGCCGCCGGGGGGTCGCCATCGATCGAGTTGGTGATCAGGCATCGGAGCACGGCGGCATCGATCTCCAGGAAAACCGTAACATCCCCCGGGACGGAGACGTACTTGACCGCATTGACGATGAGCTCCTCGAAGATCCTGGCGGCCTGCTGACGCGTCCCCGCAATAATATCCTCCCCCGCAAGAATATCTATACCCTCCACCTGAATCCGACTCCCTCGTTCCTCGAGCGAGCGGCGGGCCTCTTCGACAACCTCCTGAACCGGTCGCGGCTCGGAAATACGGAGGGGGACTCCTTCATCGCCATTGGATTCGCTGATCATGATCAGAGCCCTTCGCAGTTGTCCAACCGATCTGCGCACCTGGGTGATAATAGCGTCAAACTCGTGAACCGAAACACCGTTGTCCGAGTGAGCGGTCTTCGCGTGCTGAGCGGCCATGACCGCATGGGTGAGATCCCGCACCACGGTGTCGTGAAGCTCCGAAGTGATGAGACGGCGCTGACGCTCGAAGTTCTGCTCGCGTTGCCGCAGAAGGGAATCCGTCTGCTCACGATGGTAACGGATCGCTTCGCCGAGCACCATACAGGGCGATCCCACTAATACGGGCCAAGTCAAAGCAACGATCCAGGTGGGATTATACAATCCGAGCAGCAGCACTGCGCAGGAGAATGAGTACACTACATAACGGGGCAGGCCGCGAGTCAGGAGAATCGCGGCCACGACCCAGCAGGCGGACGTGGCGATGACACCCACATCATACGGAACGAATTGCGCACCCCACGTGACAATGAAACTCGCGATCGCACCGGCAATCGGCAGGAAGGAGGTGAGTGGGAGGCACACCAGGGCGAGTGCGGTCGCAATGACCGCGGGCGCCTCCCGCGGAGTCGACGTGATGGTGAATGAGATGAAGCCCAGGAACAGGGCGACGCCGACGTGCAGCAGGTGCGTACGACGAGTCGGCACCCATGTCTTGAAGGCGCTGGCGCGGGAAGCGACGTGGAAACGGTTGAGGAGGTTGAGGAACATGACAGCGGCTCTCGCTGAAGCAGCAGGGCGAGTGACGTAGCGTCAGTGGGGCGACTCCAGCCTCGGGCCCAGGGCGACCCCGCCCTCGCGGACCGACTGAGCGCCCCGGTGGTCAGTAGGATACCCCACTCCACGCGGAACAGCGAAGGTGGACCAAAGTCCCAGTCGCCGCCGAGGCGCACGGTCCCAACCAGGCCGAGATCAGATGATCACTCCATCGTCCCAGTGTCCCCGCGCAACCGGACTCGCATAGGATTGCTCCTATGCCTTTCGATACCGACCTCCCCCCTGACGGAGCGGATGAGCGCCCTATTCGCGTGTCCATCGTCGACGATGACCCATTCGCCTTGCGCATGCTGAGATCCTACCTGGATTCTTCACCGCGGATCGAGGTGCTCAGCACATTCACATCGGCTTCGGATGTGCTTCCGTTCCTCAGACGAATGCGGCACGACGTGCTGATTACAGATATGCGCATGCCCGGCATGAACGGACTCGAGCTTCTCACCCGGGTGAAGAAGGAATCGCCTGACGTCGCCGTGATCGTACTGACCTCATTCGATGACGACTCCACAATGCTGAACGCCCTCGCGCAGCACGCCAGCGGCTTCCTCCTCAAGGACGCCTCACCCGACGAAGTGGTCCGTGCCGTCATCGCCGCTCACAGGGGTGGAACCACGATCTCACCGGTCTCCGCCTCGCGTCTGATCTCCCAGCACCTGCGTCCGCCGCGGAGCGGCGCCGGATCAGACCTGACCGAGACGGAGGAGAAAGTCCTGAACCTGCTGTGCGACGGCCTGTCCAATGCTGATATAGCTGCATCCCTCACCGTCTCGGAATCCACGGTCAAAGTCCACGTGTCGCACCTTCTGAAGAAGTACGGAGCATCCTCCCGCCTCGAACTCGTCGTCATGGTCTATAAGCAAGGGGGACCCTCCTGACCCTAGCGCCTGCCAGGGGCGCGTCCTCCTCATCGAGACGTGCACTTCGCTCTCGATCGGCCAGTTCTGACCATTGTCTTCGATTGCGAAGTGCACGTCTCGATGAGGAGGAGAAGGGGGCGGCCCCGCACCGATGCGTCATGCGGAGCCGAACCCGAGCACCGAGTCTTCCTCATCAGGGTTCGTGCTGGAGTGCGATGATGATGAGGGCCGCGGGGCGGAAGGGGAAGATGCGCGCCGGCCGCCTTTCCGAGTCGCCGGACCACGCCGCCCACAGGTCCGCCCGCACCCGCGTCTACTACGCCCTTCTCACTCTGCTACGCCTCTTGACCCTCCACTGCACGAGAAAAAGGAGCGTAGCGGAGGTTGAAAGAGCGCATCAGACGGAAAGGGCGCAGTAGCCACCGGAATAACCTCGGTAACGGCAGTTCATGTTCTCAGACGGATCGAGTCTGAGAGGCGGAGACGGCGTTGATGACCCCGGTGGCCCGGCGCCGCCCGCGTTCGGCCCGCTTGAGGCCGGTCCTCTCGCCGATCAGGACGACGAGGGGATGATGCGGGCGGCGCGGCGGGTGAGCCGTGGGACCGCGTTGAAAAGATGATGGGGCCTGATGACCTTTATTGTAGTGACGGATCCGAATCAGAGGGAATACGACGGAAGATGATGCTTCGGCTCTCTTCTACGACGGAAGAACAACATCCACACCCACCTCCTTTCATCCATCAGTGCGGGCACGGGCTGACGAGTCGGAGCAGGAGCAGCAGATTTCAGGGCGTCATAGTCACATCCGTAACCGGCCCGGCCCCGCCAGGACATACGACGGACGGATCGGCATCATCCGCGCGGGAGCCTGAGCGCCCCGTGACCGTACCAGGTGTTCGTCCCCGTCGACGTCGTCGCACAGGGGAGTTTCGCGTTCTCAGCGGGGCACTGGACGGGGGACGCGAGTGCCGTCAGCTCCTGCCCCACCCGACTGGGGGGCACGCCCCGGGCCAGAAGGATCGCGGCGGCGGCCGCCACCTGCGGGGCCGCGTACGATGTCCCGCTCTCGTACCAGTAGTACCGGCACAGATCGACGCCCTCGGAGCAGTCCGACTGGATTCCGGGGGCCAGGGGGGTCCCGTCATCGGCGAGCATCCCGAAATCTCGAAGGAGCTCTGCGGGGACTGTTGTGAGTATTGCGGAATCGAGGCCGTGGGGAGCATTGCCCTGGTCGTACCAGACGGGCTCGCCGCCGGGGGCCGCGATGTCAATGGCGGTTCCGACGTTCGAGTAGTCGGCGCGGACGCCGGACGCGTCCAGCGACCCGACCGTGATGACGTGCTCCGACTGCGCCGGCAGAGTGACGCAGCTGCCGTTGACGCTCCGCCCACTGCTTCTCGCGTGGCCCGCGCTGTAACCGTCCGTCGTGCCGCCGTCGAGGTCGTAGCTCTCGTTCCCGGCCGCCGCGACCATGACCACGCCCCTGTCGGAGGCGTACTGCAGGGCCGACTCGACCTTCGCGCGATCCTCCCGCTGCCGGGCCCGCTCCTCATCGGTGTCCCTCGGGGCGTTGTCGCAGTAGCGGAACCACGGATCGACCGTGAAGCTCATGACGAGGACGTCCAGGCCGGCGTCGGCGCCGTACCGGATCGCCCGGCTGACCGCGTCGGCGGAGAAGTAGCCGGAGGCGTCGCCGGCCTTCAGGCTGACGAGGTCCGCGCCGGGCGCCGCCCCGCCGATGCCGTGACCGTCGAGCGCCGCCGCGATAATGCCCGCGACCGCGGTGCCGTGACCGAGCAGGTCGCGGCCGGGATCGGTGCAGTACGGGTCCCGGCTGCACCGGTCCTCGACGAACGAGCGGCTGAGGGCGGCGTCGTAGGCGTCATCCAGATCGGGGTGGGTGGAGTCGATCCCGGTATCGATGACCCCCACGACCGTTCCCCTCCCGTCCTCCGGCGAGGTGCCGCCCTCCTTCCAGGACAGGTACCACTGCTGGGGCCCGAGGGGGTCCGGGCCCGGGGACGTATCGGCGGCCGCGGCCGTCGGGGGCGCGAGGATCGTCAGAGCCAGCGCGAGCACGACCGCGACGACCGGGGGAGTCGACCGTCCGCGGGCGGTCCTGGGACCCTCGGGGCCCCAGGTCCTCACCACCGCGCCACCTCCTCGTAGAGCCGGCGCACGGGCGCCGTTGTCAGCAGGACCGAGCCGTTGTGCTCGACCCAGGACAGGAAGCCAGCCTCCTCGCCGTAGGGCGCCCGCTCCCTGCCGACGACCAGGTCGGCGCAGTGCCCCTGGCGCCGGGCGGCCAGGACAACGGCGGCGTCCTTCTCCACATCGCCGGTGAGGGCGTCCCCCTCCTCGGCCAGCAGACCGCGCAGCTGAAGCAGCACGGCCTCGACCTGCTCGTCGGACTCCCGGGAGTCCGGTTCCGCTCGGCGCGGGATCCACTCATCCATCCTACCCTCGCGGGAGGACAGGACGGTTCGCACCGATTTCCTGAGGTCGCTGCGCATGGAGCGGTTCATGATCGTGTCCTTAATCTACAGAAGAGGAATCGTTAACTATTTCTCGTCGGATCGCAAATCAATCGCGTGTCCGGCACGCGGCCGTCGAGCGATTCTGTTACCTCATCGGCGAGTCCCACCTATCTCAATTCGGACACAAGTGACTCAAAGGCACTCAGGTCGACTCTTATTGGAATGGTTTCAGAACCGAGATAGAACAGCGGCTCCCCGATCGCGCGCACGGGCCACCCCGCCATATTGATCTTCTTGTACAGAGAGTGGTCCAGGCAGGCTACGACAATATCTTTTGTCGAGTCAGGATCAACACGCTCGTACAAGGCGATCAGCAGCTCCTGCATTGAGAGAAGTCCGCCGCCCGCCACCGAGGCCAGCCGCGCAATCTCAATCAACCTGCGCCCGTCGGACAGAGGGGCACGATAGCCGAAAACCCGTTCAACAGGAAGAAGGACATGCTCCGCGTTTGTCCGAATAATAACACGGGCGGTGCACAGCAGGCGCCCGGAGTCATCATTCATGGTGACAATTGTCGACAATGGGGCCAATAGCCTGTCTTCGTTTTCGAGCGCTTGCAGGAGGGCGTCAGCATCGTCGACCTTCTTGTACCCGCTGGTGGCGTACCGGTGAGCAACGAACCGCGTCACTTCCTCAACATAGGACGCTTCATGAAAAATAACAGGAGAAAAAGTTGAGATTGACATGACCTGAACTTTCTGGAGAGATGCGAATCAGTGAAACTGTTATATGTAATTCATCAAACACTCATCATCACCTTCTCGTCCCACCTCCGCTCCATGCAAACATCCATTCGTCCTCGAGGTCGCGGCGTTCCAGGATCGCCCGTCTGGACTCGAAGGAATGCCCCTCGCCGGGGAAGACGGCCAAGGTGGCGTCCGCACCGCACAGCACGAGGTTCTCGTAGAGGGTCAGCGACTGCTGCGGCGTCGTGGCGGAGTTCTCGTCGGAATCCCCGCACGTGATCAGGAACGGGATCCCCCGATGCGCATGGGCCTCGGGGAGAACGGTCATGGCGCTGTACAGATCGGGGACGGAGGCCACGGTGCGATTGTCGTGCTCGAATCCCCCCGGCGTGGTGTACCTGTCATACGCCCCGCTCCGCAGCACCACCCCGGTCGGCGAGGCCGCGCGGCGGAGCACGGCCACGGCGGCCAGCGCCGCCCCGAAGCTGTGCCCGCCGAGGAAGGGGACGGCAGATGACTCTGGAAGTTCTTCGGCGATGACATCCAGAGCGGCGTTCCACGCCCGGTGCAACTGCGCGAGGAGCTCCTCGACATCCGCGTGCGACAGCGCCTCGTAATCGATGCCGACCCGCACCACCGGGCGCGAGGCCGCGTGGCACCACTCGACGCCGCCGGGGCAGCGGGATCCGAGGTCGACACCGGCCAACCCGATGAGTTGAATCGGCAGCGTCCGGGAGGAATCGAACCAGACCAGCGGGACGGCGCCCAGCACCGACTCGGTGAGGACGAGTTCGACGACATGCCCCGAAAGAACCCGGGTGGCGGTGAAGGCGGATCGCCCGGAGACGGGGTCGTCCGCCGTCGGGCACCAGAGGACGCGGTCCCGGGGGCGGGACGCATCGGCGGCGGGGTCGGAATCGGGATCGGGGTCGGGGCCGGGGGGAGCCTCGGCGAGGGGGACCGCCACGGGACCGGCGGCGGTGATGACCTCGACGCCGCCCGCGCCGCCACCGGGGCGAAGGCTCTCGATGACGCCGTCGGCCTCCCACGAGCCGCCCTCCCACCGCAGGAGGCGCGGCCGCCCGCGCTCCACCCACGCGCCGCTCCGGCCGGGCACGCCCGTGTAGTGATCGACGCCGTCGTCGACGACGGCGATGATCGATCCGTCCTCGACCGCGTAGGAGGTGGTCCTGTCCGCCAGCCGCTCGGTGTACACCGGCGTGGAGCGCCCGTCGAGCACCCGGTGGGCGACCGAGCCCCGTGGAAGGTCGCCCACCTTCGAGACCCGCGGGGGGGCCTGCGCACCGGCCGGGGCGAGCAGGTGGTGGGCGACGTGGTCCTCGCGGAGGAAGGCGGCGAGCTCCTCCGGCGTCGCCGCCAGGCCGACGATGAGCGACTCCCCCGCGTCGAGGTGGACGACGACGCCGGGGGGCAGGCCGGGAACGGGCGCGTCATCGAGCATGAGGGTGCACAGGGCGGAGAAGAAGAGGTCCTCCACCAGGGCCCGCGGCCACGGCTCGGCGTCGTCGCGGCGCAGGGGGACGGTGCGGCGGTGCCCGTGCTCCTGGCGGAGCCACACCGCGCGGTCTCCGAGCGACCACAGGCGAGCGCCTTCAAGGGGATCCGGTCGGAGTCCGAGCAGGGATCGCGTGCTCGTCCCCCACCGCGTCCGGTCAGCACCGGCCGCCCGGCACGAGTCGACGGCGACGCGGCCGTCGTCCTCCACATGAGCGAAGACCCAGCCGCGCGCTCCGCGGGGAACGGGCGGACCGGCGGCGCGATCCGTGAGGAGAACGGGATCCCCGTCCTCGACAACCCCCAGGTATCCGAACGGCACCACGGAGGGGACGATGTCGCCGACGAGGCGGTCATAGGCGACTGCCCGGTACCTGAGCAGGTCCATGCGGGCCCGGGGGAAGGTGCGGTACACGGGCGCTTCGAGCACGGCCCGCGCGCCGCTGCCGGGGTGCACGAACATACGGACATTCATGGCGTTCAGGCCGCTTCGCAGCCGCCGGGGCGAAGGATCCGCCGCCTGGGCCTCCCGGACCATCTGGAGCTCTTGCGTCATGACGGCCGTCCTTCCGCCCCGGCCAGGGCGGGGGACCGGGGAGGCCGCGGCGACCGGAGGAATCGGGAGGAGTGGAGGGAGCGCATGGGCGTGAGCCGGCCGTCCTCCATGCGATAGCTGCGGTCGATGACCGGGACGAGCCGCGCATCATGGGTCGTGAGCACAATGCAGTGGTCGCGCCGCAGGTCATTCAGGATCGCAATGAGCCGATCGGACGACTCGTCGTCGAGCGCGGCGGTGGGCTCGTCGAAAAGGAGGACGCACGGGTCGAGGGCGAGCATGCGCGCGATCGCCAGGCGGGCGCGCTCCCCGCCGCTGATGCGCATGCCGTGCTCGCCGAGCATGGTGCTCGTCCCCGAGCGCTCCCCGAGCTGCGACAGATCGAGGCCCACCCTCTCGCAGAGCTCCTCGACCCGGGCCTCGTCGATGCCCGGTCTGACGAGCTCGAAGTTCTCCAGCAGCGTCCCGGAGCGGAAGAAGGCGTCCTGGGGGCAGAGCTGGACGATTCCGTTCCACGTCGCCGTGCCGGTGTCGGCGGGGGATATTCCGCCGAAGGTGATGCGGCCGCCCGTGGGGCGGTTCGCCCCCGCGATGAGGCTGAGCAGGGTCGACTTCCCGGAGCCGGACGGGCCCACGACGGCGACGATCTCCCCGGAGCGGGCGGTGAGGTTGACCGAGTGGAGCAGCGTGGCCTCGCCCGTCTGGGAGGGAACCCTGTAGTCGACGTCCCGGACGATGAGCGCCCCGCCGATGAGGATGTCGGCGGGCACGCGCGGCTGCTCGTACCACTCCTCGTCCGACTCGAGGAACTCGTGGACCCGGGACAGCGCCGCCCAGGACGTGGCCAGGCCCGTGCGCATGCCCGAGGCGCCCAGGAGCGGCTCGTAGAGCTGAGGGGCCAGGGCGGCGAGGGCCGCCAGGGCGCCCACCGTCATCCTCCCCTCGATGACGTAGTACCCGCCGACGACGAGGATGACGACGGTTCCCAGCGCCCCGATGAGGCTCAGCGAGGAGGAGAAAATACTGTTGATGGTGATCATGCGGGTGTAGGAGCGGCTGACCTCGGCGGCCGTCCGCTCCGCGCGGCGCTGGTCCGAGGCGATGTCCGCGGCCGTACGGGAGAAGAGGTGGCCTGTCACGCCGACGCGCTCGACGACGGTGCCGCTGAAGTCGGACATGGCCTCGAGCATGCGGTCGGTAACCGTATTGAGGCGCCGGGAGACCTTCTCGGTGGGCAGGACGAGGAGCAGGGCGAGGCCCAGCACGGTCAGGGTGATGACGTAGGACCGGGTCCACATGACGCCGACGAGGACGCCCAGGTGGACGACGAGCCCGAAGCTCTGGGGCAGGACGCTTGAGACGAAGGACTGGGCCTGTGCGGTGTCATTGGTGATGCGCGAGAGCATGGCACCGCCCGGAGCGGAGCCGACGGCGGACGACGGGAGCCGGGTGAGCTTGCCGAGCATGAGGACCCGGAGGCGCTCCTGGAAGCGCTGACCGGTGGAGACGGTCATCTGCTGCACCGCCACGCCGACCGCCGCACCGGCGAGGGCCGCCGCCGCGGCCAGGACGCCCGGGATAATGATGTCCGACGTCGAGGCGCCGGGCCCCGCGCCGTCGATAATGCGCTGGAGCATGAGCGGCGAAACGGCGGTCAGGCCGGCCTGCGCGGCGTACAGGAGGGAGACGACGACAATGGCGGGGGCCGTGGCGCGCAGCGCCCGTCCGGTGCTGGACGACAGGAGGCCGCGCACCGTCATGGCCGGGGGGCGAGGCGACGGGTCCGCCATGACTGGAGCACCTCCCTGCATTCGCGCAGTCCGGACTCGACCCGCGCGCCGGCCGGGTCGCCGGTGGCGATGGAGACGACGGCGGGGTAGCCGGAGATCTCGACGCCCGCCTCGCGCAGGGAGGCGGCCTGTGCGGAGTCGCGGTCGACCCATTGGATGGCGCCATCGAACTCGGCGTCGTCGACCTCGTGCTTCTCCATGATCTTGAGCGCGGAGCAGGCGCTGCAGGTCGGGGAGAGCACGACGAGGAGGCGGTCGTAGTCCTCGCCCTCGCCGGCCCGTGTCGCGTGCGCCACGCGCCGGTTGCCCCACAGTTGCGCGGCGAGCACGATGGCCGCCGCCAGCAGGACGGCCAGGGTGATGCGTCCCGGGCGGGGCGCGGCCGCGCTGCCGCCCACCAGGGCGACCAGCGCGAGGAGTGCGGATGCGAGGGCGCAGCCGCCGATGTGGACGGGGCCCACCGTCATGCCGTCAATGCCGAAGCAGCCGCACTCCTGCCCCCTGAGCGTCGTGGCCCCGACCACGAAGGCGGCGTAGACGAGGGCCAGGACGAGGCAGGCCGGGCGGGCGCTCGGCAGCGCGAGCGCAATGGCGGCGGTGATGATCTCGACGGCGATGACGAATCCGCTCGACAGGTGGAGGCGGAGGAAGTTCGCCCCCTGGGGCCAGGCCAGGCGCGTGTGCGCGGCGGCCTGGATCTTGGCGCCCGCGGTCCCCAGGAGGATTCCCGCGGACGCGCCGATGAGCAGGGTGATGAGCAGAGGTGTCATGGTTGCGTCTCCTTACGTGTTCTCGTCGTTCTCGCCGTCGTGCTCCGGGCCGGGTGCGGGATCGGCCGCGGGGCCGACGAGCAGTCCGGCCTCTACGGCGGCCTGAAGGCCGGGGGAGGGCGGGGGCGAGTTCTTCAGCGCGTGGTGGATGAGGGCGCCCTTGTCCTCGTCCAGCTCGTAGACGGATAGTCGGCGCAGGTCCGCTATGGTCCAGCCCCCGTTCTCCAGGTGCGTCAGGCTCAGTCCGTCAGCGAGCCGCCAGCGTCCAGCCACGATGTCACCCACCTTTCCGTTTCAACGGTCCTCTTGATGTCGTAGGCGTACCTCTGCCGCAGGAACGGGTCCCGGCCGATGGCGGCCAGGCCCTCGACGTTGATGAGCCCGCGCGCGGCGAGGGCGCCGTCGGCGAGCTCCTCCTGCCAGGCGTCCCAGGCCCCGGCGGCCTCGCGCACCGCCCGGAGCCGGGCGGCGGCGTGATCGTCAACGGGGTCCCGTCCGTAACGGCGGCACAGGACGGCGTCATGGGTGCGCACGCCGGGGCGGATCGCGGCCGCGCGCTCCTCGTAGGGCACGGCCGCGAAGGCGGCGATGACGTCGGGGTCGTGGGCGGGCCGGTAGGGGCCGCCGGGCGAGGCGGCGGGGTCGTCGGCCGCGGTCCACAGCAGCTGGCAGACCCGCGGCGGGAGTCCCCGCAGGGCCTCTTCCCAGGAGGAGAGCGAGACGATCCGGGCAACATCGATCATCTTAAGGGCGTCGACGGTGAGCCACCGCGGAGCGGTCACGACCTGGTGCTCGTCGTGAACCGGGTCCTCCGGCCGCCCGGGTCTTCCACCCCTTCGCGTGAGGAGTCGGTGGAGGAACCCGTGCCGGGGCTGTTCATCGGCGGCGCTCCCATCCGCATTCCCACCCGCTTCGGCCTCGATGGCGCCCACGAGGTCGCGGAGCCCGCGGGCGTCAATGGGGGTGCCCCGGCCGGGCTCGGGGGCCGGGCCCGAGTCATCGGATGAGGTGAGGTCGTCGAGGTAGCGGGTGATGATCTCGTCGACGGGGAACGCCGGGAGGATGCCACCAGCGGCGCCGTGCCGAAGCAGAGCCTCGGTGAGGACGTTCTCCGCCTGCTCGAGGCCGTGGGCCTCGGCGCGGTACTGCTCCGGCGCCAGGGGCGCAACGGTCCCGTTAATCAGAGTTGTTCCGGGGACGTGGTGGAGCACGCCGGTGAAGAGGGACTGGCCCAGGGGCGGACGGATGATGCCTATGCGGGCGAGAACGAACATCATGCTGGCGGAGCCGCGCTCACTGGCGAGGATCTTCTCGTCGATCGGGCTCCAGACGCCGCCCTCTTCGCGTAGGAGCGCGCCCGCGTCCGCCCAGGGGGGAGTACGATAGGAGTTCATTGGTGTGGACCTCGACCGTGGTTGTGATGGGAGGTTCGGGCTTCGGGCCCGTTCCGCGCCGTGGCCGCGGCAACCCATGGCATGAGGGTACATACCTTT
>ERZ773022.883-NODE-883-length-21953-cov-6.267559_pt1 | contig 21953 bp, 17 predicted proteins | sample MGYA00580839_ERZ773022 | MGnify/ENA primary metagenome ERZ773022 (study PRJEB29015, sample SAMEA2738020) | human oral metagenome | biome: human oral; feature: human-associated habitat; material: dental | place: China | collected 2044 ... | reverse complement strand
AATAATTTAGAATAAAATTATTTTGCATTTTTCTGTTATTTTTGTACGGTTTTCGTGTACTTTGCTTGATTATTATTGTACCTATGGGGTATACTAAATAAGATTGTATAAATATGAATTTTACAACAGAATGACTACGTTATTAAAAGGAGGAACAACGTGAAACTTGCAAAACGAATTATTGCATTCATTGCAGTAATAGCGATTACAATTGGACCATTATCATCACCACAGGATGTTAGCGCTGCGACTCAGAAGGACGGCTATAACATCACGATTTCTAATGTGACGGTGTCACCTAGCCCGGTGAACGTCGGCTCTCTAGCTTCTCTGAAGTTCGATTACAACATCGATACGCAGTCGGGGAATGCGATGAAGCCAGGTGATACGATTAAGCTGTCGACGAATATCGGGACGATGTTTGGCAATCTCCCAAGCTCCGATGTTCCGCTCTATTCCGAGAGCGGACAGAAGGTTGCGACAGCGACAATCACAGGGTCAGAGATTAAGTTTACATTAGATTCAGATTTTCCGACGGACAGAAACTTCATGTCAGGAAGTCTATACACAGGAGCTAGACTCAAGGCGCTAGATAACGGTGCTACCGCTGGCTCGCCAGTGACTAAGCCTCTCACTATTGAAGATGCTTCGACTAATGTGACCTTCAAGGTTAGAGATGCAGTTCCGGGGACCAACACTGGTGGTGTGCCGGCGGATCCAAGCCTCAGAACCATCAACAACAGACTGCTTGAGAAGCAGGGATGGACTTCGGCATACGACACAGCTAGGATTAAGCTGATCTCCAATCAGCTGGGTTCGCTGCGTCTCTTTAACACTTACAACAATATCGATAGCACCTTCGGAACTTATCAGGAACAGACTAACATGATGGTCGTTGATAAGATTCCGAGAAATGGCGCTATAGACCTAAGCACCATCTCGATTTCTGCAGTTCGTTACAACTGGACAGAGGTTCCTGCAGGCGGAAATACATTCTACGCACAGGCAGCTCCTGGAACGGTGATGCCTATTGAGCGCGGAAGCAACTGGATTCCAGTTACGCAGTATTTCAGCCAGATAACTCAGTCATCATCGGATACCTATGACAGCTTCTATGCTAAGGTTAAGGCTCAGAAGATGAGCTACGGTGTATTTACAGATCCAGCTACAGGAGGGGACACCTTCATTGCAAATATGTCTAACGACTCCCTTAAGTACACCGACCTCGAGCCAGCGCTCGCAGGCATTAACAAGGTTAAGGATATCTACGGAACTAACGGTCCTTCACATGGAAATGTCGTTACGTTCTTCGCCGAGTTTGACACTCACTACCCAGAGATCACAGCTGTAGAGACTGTTACTAACACAGGAAAAGCCAAGTCAGACCAGGCAGAGGATTCCGCTTCTGTTTCATACACGATCGACAAGGCAAACGGAACTGCTACTGTTGCGGCAGGAAGCATTCGTGTAAAGGCCGTTGATGACATCGATGGAACTACTCCAATTGCTGGGGCTGAGTTCAAGATTCAGACTAAGATTGGCGGAATTTGGATGGATTACTACATCAGAGGTCGTAAGGCTGCCGCTAAGACTAATTCGAGCGGTGAAGCTACAATCTCTGGACTTTCGAAGGGTGACTACCGCCTAGTGCAGACGAGCACACCGGCAAAGTACACATATACCAACAATGTATTTAAGCCAAACCCAGCATTTACAACATCTGGGTCTCTAAATGCTACAGAAGGAACGTTCTCAATTCAAAGCGCGACGCAGCCAGGATTCTCGGCGATCGTTCCTAACTACCAGACTGCAGAAGCCGTGATTAAAGGTCACAAGGACTATGTCTATTCAGAAGGAACTGCGGTAACCATACCAGAGAACACCTTTGAAGTAAGCGTTAGCCAGATCGCTGGTGAGAACTACGATGGCGTGACGATGCCTGGCGATGTGACAACATTCGTGCACAGCGATGGACGCATCGAATTTGATAAGATCAAATTCACAAAGGTTGGAACATACAAATTCAAGGTTAAGGAAACAGCGACAAACCCAGTAGCAGGTGTATCATATGATACAGCCGAAAAAGAGGTTAAGGTAACTGTTGCTAACAATGGCGGAACACTCAAGGCTACAGCTGACAGCGAACCAAGATTTAGAAACGTGTTTACGTCCGTTAAGAAAAACCTAAGGGTTAAGAAGACTCTAAGTGGAGACACACCGCCAGCAGCAGGCGAGTTCAAGTTCGAACTATCTCAAGCTGGAACTACAGCACTAGGATTAAGCGAGGCACCAATGCCAGCAGGTTCTGTGCTAGGCAAGAAGGCTGTTACGGTTAACGGAGCAGGCGAAATTGACTTTGGCGACATCGAGTTTAAGGCGGTTGGTAAGTACACATACAAGGTAGTTGAGCTAGATACAGGCCTTGCAAATTACACTTACGATAAGACAGAGTACACGGTTGTAGTAGATGTTACAGCTGATGCTAATAACCAGCTCGTAGCAAATTGCGAGATTAAGAAGGGTGCAGAAACTGTAAACGATCTAACATTTAATAACAAGTACGAAGTGCCAAAGGTGCCTACTAAGGGTAAGGTGGTTAAGAAGCACAAGTCACCAAAGACAGGTGATAGCACTGGAAACCTAATGCTAATGCTCAGCATCTTCGTAGCATCCGTACTAATGCTAATTGGTGCGATTGGATACAAGAAGAGAATGAAATAGTGCTTTAGCAATTAGCAGTCTTAAATGTAAATAAGAGAAAGAGCGGATAGCAGTTGAGTAAGGCTATTCGCTTTTTAATGTAATGACAACGTATTGCTAATGCACAAATAAAGTAGTAAGATTAGCATATAAGGAGGTGTTGATAATGCCATCTACAAATTTAAATATTAGAACAGAAAAAGAAGTAAAAGAAAAAGCGGATCAAATATTCTCAGAACTTGGATTGAATATGACTACGGCAATTAACATTTTTCTACGTACAGCTATTCGTGAACATGGAATACCATTCTCTTTAAAACTAGATATTCCAAATGAAGCTACTGTTAATGCGATAGAGGAAGGAAGAAGACTTGCTTCTGATAAAAGTGCTGAAAGCTATTCCAATATTGATGAGCTTAAGGCGGCTTTAGATATATGAAGTATTAGATTAAGTTTACAAGCCAGTTAAAAAAGATTTAAAATTAGCAAAAAAACAAGGGAAAAATTTAAATAAGCTGTTTGAGGTCTTGGATACTCTCACTACAGGTAAAACACTTGAGGCAAAGTATCGCGACCACAATTTATCTGGTAAGTATTCAGCTACAAGAGAATGTCACATTGAGCCAGACTGGCTATTGGCATATGAAATAATTGATGAATCCCTTGTGCTGATATTATATAGGATTGGATCGCATGCGAAATTATTTAAATTGTAATCTATACACTTTGCGCCAAGCTTTACCTAAGTCGCCCCAGCACCACTAGGTGCGCTGGATAGAAGATGTAGAAAAACCACTTATTGAATGAAGCCTTGCTACCACGCTCTCCGTTATAAGCATAGATAATCGGGATAACCAAGAGCGTGCCAATTTGCCACACCTGACCGTACCAAGGTAGACCGTGGCTTACACACATGAACGCTGACAATGAAAAACTAAGGACGCTGATGGTCGCATAACAGATGGCCTGACGGTCCTTATTATCTTTGTTCATATAAATCGACAGTGTGAATAGCGGCCCAAATATCAGCCAGTCTGTCTTCATCGACAGTACAAGTAGTACGATGACAGTGATAATACCCTTTAATGTGCCAATCTTCTTCCAATTCTCTACAACCTCCATCAAGGCAAATGAACATGCAAATGTAAATAGCACATTGCCAAGTGGCAGGGTGAAGATTCCCGACTCGAAGAATGAGAATGGTATCTGTGCGATTACCGCAAAGGTGACAGGCTATAATATCGAGAACACTCATAAGGTTGAGAAAACTACTGTTTCTGGTAAGAAGACTTGGGATGATGCGAATGACCAAGATGGAATCAGACCTAACGGTGTTACTTTTAAACTCTATGCGGATGGCGTAGATACTGGTAAGACAGCGACTGCTGATGCATCGAGCAACTGGAAGTATAAGTTCGAAAACCTCGATAAATACAAGGCGGGAAATGTCATTACTTACACTGTAAAGGAAGCTTCGGTAAACGAGTACACAGCCATTCAGGATGGGTTCAACTTTACCAACAAGCACACACCATACACAAGAACAGTTAAGGTTACAAAGAAGTGGGCTAACGATGTAGCCGGTGACAGACCTTCATCAATTAAGGTTCACCTTATGGCAGATGGGACTGAAGTAGCAGATAAGACTGTTACACCGGATGCAAATGGTGATTGGAAGGCTGAATTTGATAATCTACCTGTCAATAAGGACGGAAACAAAATCAAGTATACCGTCAAGGAAGATAAGGTGCAGGATTATACAGCGGCGTATACCGGTGATGTGGACAATGGATTAATAATTACTAATACACACATCGAGAAACCAAAGCCTGGTAAAACGGGCAAGAAGCTCGTAAAGAGACACGGTCCTAAGACTGGCGATATGACAAATATCATGCTGTATGGGGTTGTTCTCCTAGTGGCTGTACTTGGGCTTTTAATCGCTGTGATTAAAAGGCGCAATAAGTAAATAATATACTAGAAGCTACCCGAGTCATCGGGTAGCTTTTGGTGTATGAAACTCTCCGTATATATGTTAGATTATCTGCTTAGACCTTATTATTTTAGGCTGAGAGTGATATTATTAGCATATTAATAGAAATGATAATCTCGCCTGGCAAATACGATGTGGAAGTCGCAAGGTTGATATAGTGGTAAAAGAGGATAAAAATGGCGTATATTGAGATGAGACACTGCTTCAAGCGGTATACTTCTGGAGAAAGCGAAATAATAGCAAATAATGATGTAAGCTTTGAGATTGAAAAGGGCGAATTAGTTATTATTCTTGGGGCTTCGGGTTCCGGGAAATCCACAATTCTCAATATCTTAGGCGGGATGGATACCGTTAGCGAGGGCGAGGTAATTGTTGATGGAGTTGATATCGTCAAACTCAGCGATAGAGAGCGCACCTTATATAGAAGAAATGACATAGGATTCGTATTTCAGTTCTATAACCTAATACCGAACCTTACAGCAAGGGAGAATGTAGAGTTAGCTTTAGAAATTGTCAGAGATGCAAAGGATGTTGATGAGACCCTTAGGTCGGTGGAGCTAGGAGATAGAATGGACAATTTTCCAGCACAGCTTTCTGGTGGAGAGCAACAGAGAGTTTCCATCGCAAGGGCTATTGCTAAGAATCCCAAGCTCTTACTCTGTGATGAACCGACTGGAGCACTTGATTATAAGACTGGAAAACATGTGCTTCATATCTTGCAAGAAATGTCTAGGAAAAATGGCGTAACAGTCGTAATTGTGACGCATAATTCGGCAATCGCACCAATTGCTGATCGTGTGATTTATTTGCACGATGCCAAGGTTAGATCGGTTGAAGTTAATGAGAACCCGTCAGATATAGAGAGTATAGAGTATTAGGTGGTGTATATATTATTATGAAGCAAACTATGGGGAAAGTGACACGAAGACTGATAAAAAAATCGCTAGGACGTTTTCTGTCTATCGTGCTGCTGACTATGCTTGGGTCGATGACTTTAATTGGATTAAAATCTGCGGGTCAGGATATCAATAGGAGTGCAAATGATTACTTTGAGAGGCTAAGCACTATGGATTTAGCGGTTATTGGAAGCCAAGGTCTTGGAGCTGCCGATGAGGAGGAAATTAGGGAAGCGCCCGGTGTAAGTGAAGTGGAGTTCGGGAATTTCGCAGATACGACCATTGCAAATTCTTCATCAGCTATACGCATATACTCAGCACCTCGTAAGTTATCGAAGTTTGAGGTAGTCAGGGGAAGGATGCCATCACGAGAAGACGAAATCGCGCTCACAGATAGGTACAGAGGAAAATATAAAATAGGTGATATCGTTGAATTTTCTGAAAAAAGCGATAATTTAATGCAATTAAAGAGGCATGCCTACAAGATTACGGGATTTATAAATTCATCTGAAATTATCGCTGATAATACGCTAGGACCAGCTAATGCGGGCTCTGGTGCGCTTTCAGGATATGCAGTTGTAGTAAAGTCTGCTTTTAAGCAGAATTTTCCAGTGATAGCTAGGATAAGATTCAAAGATCTAAAGGATGTGGATAGATTTGGAGACTCGTATACCGATAAGTTAAAAAAGCACAGCAAGGAGCTGGAAAAATTAGTGAGCGACAATGCTCCCGCTAGAAAGGTAGAGCTGGAAAGAAAGCTAAGAGCGGAATACGAATGGCGGCTTACAAGGAGTAACACCAGTGATTTTTACGCAGGTCAAACAAATATAGGCAAAAACCATATCGATGGAAAAGATGCGCATCCTTCGAAGCTATCAGTACCTGAACCTGAATATCATGTCTATACATTCAGAACAATGCCGGGTAGCGACGGTGTAAAGATGCTAAGAAATATGTCGTTTGGTATAGGAAAGGTGGGAAATGTATTCCCCGTCGTTCTATACTTAGTAACAGTACTCGTAACTGTGGCTAATATGACACGATTTGTTTATGAAGAACGCACCAATGCTGGGGTTATGAAAGCGCTTGGGTATACTGAACATGATGTGACTAAACAGTTTGTTACTTTTGGTCTCTGTTCAGGTGGAATTGGGTCATTCCTTGGAGTGCTACTTGGGACTTATGGGATACCACATATCCTATGTTCATCCCTGATGGCGAATATGACTATGCCTATTCCGGCACTTAAATTTAATTGGACCATTGTAGTTATTGCAGTTTTACTTTCATTATCGTGCACGGTTATGCCAGTGCTTGCCATTGTACATCGAGAGTTTAAGGCGAATGCGGCACAGCTGCTACTGCCTAAGCCGCCAAGCAGTAGCTCAAGGATTTTGCTAGAGCGGGTAAAATTCATATGGAAGAGGATGAGTTTCATTCAGAAAGTTACTGCAAGAAATATATTTAGATACAAACAGCGTATGTTAATGACAATATTCGGAGTCATTGGATCAGTTGCGCTACTCTGTGCTGGACTTGGAATTTCATCTTCGGTAAATTATATAGAGGGAAGGCAGTTTGGAGATCTTATAAAATATGATGTAGTTGTTACAAAGTCTGATGACATTACAAATGATGAGCAAATTAAACTTGATAAGATTTTAAAATCATCAAGTGTTACAAGATATGAAGATGTGTATATTAAGCAAATATCACAACAGATAAAAGGAGTGGATGATGAGCAAGATATTACAATCATGGCGACATCTAAGAAAAGCTTTGCGCCTCTCATTGATATAAAGACAAAAGCTCTACATAAATCCATTACTTTACCAAAGAATGGAGTTGTAATTACAGAAAAGCTAGCAAAGCTATTAGGGGTATCGAAGGGAGACACATTTATTCTTAACGATGGAGGCAAGACATATACCGTTAGAGTCAGTGAAATTGCTGAGATGTATGCAGGACACTATATGTTCGTTAGTGACGATTACTATTCACAGATATGGGGTGAGACTCCTGCTGCCAACAGCTATTTGGTCAAGGTCAATGAGAAGAGTGATATTGCTAATGTGGCATCAAAATTTATGAATCTAGGAGGTGTTAAAGGAGTAGCTCATAATCTCAATATAATCGAGCAGGTTCGTGGTGTATCAAAATCTTTGCTGACGGTAATGTTTGTTTTGGCGATCATGTCGACCCTGCTAGCCATAGTGATTCTCTATAATCTAACTAACATAAATATGGTAGAACGAATCCGCGAGATATCTACCGTTAAGGTCCTTGGATTTCTTAATAAAGAAGCCACCATGTACCTATATCGTGAGACTATAGTGCTATCAATTATCGGAATTGGACTAGGGCTTATATCGGGCAAGATGCTGCATGATTTTATAATCGCGTATGTTGCTCCATCACACGTTATGTTTACGCCCAATATAGAGTTATGGGGGTATATAGTTCCGAGCGGAGCAGTTATAGGAATACTCTGTGTGTTGTGCGTTTATGTAAATCGCATGATTAGAAAACTCAATATGCTGGACGCATTAAAGTCGGTTGATTAGAAACCAGCTTTATATGGATAATACTATTGACGTCACTAGAATAACCAGTATAATCATTTTAATAGCGTGTTATTTAATTGCGCGAAACCTTTTGTTTCTATCGACATGTAATGATGATTAGGTAGGTATATATGAAAGCAGTAGAGGCATTATTTCCGGTCTTTTTTATGCTCTTTTTAGGGCTACTGGCGAGAAAAAGGCAGTGGATTACATTTGCACAGAACGAAGGTGCAAAGAAATTAGTATTTACAATCTTATTTCCGTTACTAGTATACAAAGTGCTTGTAACATCCGAGCTCAAGAGTACATTTCTCATCCAGATTATATATATGGATATAATCTGGCTAATCGTGCTGTTTATAGGGTTTAAGCTGACGCCGTTCACCGGCAAAAAGTTTGCACATATCTCGCCTTATCTACTAGTAACTTGTGAAGGTGGGAACGTAGCTCTTCCGCTATACATATCTATAGTCGGAGCGGTACATGCGGTTAATATAGTCACATTTGACGTTGCTGGCATCTTGATTAACTTTGGAGTGCTACCGATTCTTGTGACTAAGAAAGTCGTTGGCCAGGTCGAGTGGAAGGAGCTGCTAAAGAAGATTTTTACAAGCTCGTTCATGGTCTCGGTCATTGGGGGTGTGTTCATGAACCTTACGGGGCTTCATAAAATGATTATGAGCATGGGACTCGAGTCTACATTCAATTCAACGATGGAGCTCGTTATAACACCGATAACAGGCATTATCCTATTTACACTGGGGTACGAGCTGAAATTTGAGAAAGAGATGCTTTCTTCGCTTTTAAGGCTTGCGATAGTGAGACTCGTGCTCTGCTCGATAATAATTGCACTATTTTACGTGGTGTTCCCAGCACTCGTATCCGAGAAGGTTTTTGAGATTGCTGTTCTGCTTTACTTCATGTGCCCAACTGGATTCCCAGTTCCACTTCAGGTACAGGCGCTCGTTACGTGTGAGGATGACGAGAGCTATATGTCAGCATTTATCTCACTATTTCTTGTAGTTGCACTAATCGCATACACGTTAATTACAATCTTTGTGGCATAACGGATAGTTGTAATGTAAATTTTTGATGATATTAAGGAAATTATGGAGGGGATTATGAGTGAGATTAAGAGCCCATGGCCAGGACCAAAGGGATTGATACCTGTTACAAGTGGTAAGGCAGATGATGCGAACGTATATAACAGGGCGTATCTGGACAGCATTCACGTGGAGATGAGGGTGATCGATGCAGTTCTTCCGGACCTAGGCTGTGAAATATTTGGAGAGAAGTTCTCTTCGCCGATTATGATGCCTGCTTTTTCGCATCTCAACAAAGTTGGTAAGGAGGGCAAGAAACCGATGGTTCAGTATGCAGAGGCAGCTTTGGAGCTAAATGCTTTAAACTGGGTCGGCATGGAACCGAATGATGAATATGCAGAAATTGCTGCCGTCGGTGCGAAGACGGTGAGGATAATAAAGCCTTTCATGGATCATGATAAGATTCTAGATGAGATAAAGTTTGCTGAAGAACACGGGGCAATCGCTGTAGGTATTGATATAGACCACGTGCCTGGAACTGATGGCAAATACGACGTTGTAGACGGATTTCCTCTCGTGCCCGTTATGCAGGAAGATCTCGAGAAGTATGTAGCGGCAACTGAACTTCCATTTGTTGCAAAAGGCGTTCTATCTGTTCAAGATGCGGTTAAGGCTAAGGATGCAGGCTGTAAAGCGATAGTCGTATCGCATCACCACGGAAGAGTACCGTTTGGAATCGCTCCAGCTCAGATACTCCCAAGAATCAAAGAGGCTCTAGAGGGAAGCGGCGTAGTGATATTTGCTGATTGCTCAATCGACACTGGATATGATGCGTATAAGCTTCTCGCACTGGGTGCAGATGCGGTTGCTGTAGGACGCGGAATACTTGGACCACTACTCAAGGAAGGAAGAGAGGGCGTAACCAAGAAGGTTATAGAGATGAACCAGCAACTGTCTGAGCTAATGATGTACACAGGTATTAAGGATGTCTGCTCTTTTGATAAATCGATACTGTATATATAGCTGATAAATTTATCACAAAAATATATGATAAAGTCTTGACAAAGTTATGGAATAGGATAGAATGGAGATAACAAAACAAGAAATGATTATATAAATAAAAAATCTTGATTAAGGAGGAATATGATATGGTAAGTGCAACAGTTGGATTTATAATTTCGGGAGGTTGCATGGTCCTATCTTACGGTTTAATCAAGATGGCATATAATAGAAGCAAGTATGGTAGAGCGTTCCATTAGGGAACAGACCATAGGTAACATTTTCTCTATATTCCTAAAATGCGGAGGGCGAGCTAAGAGTGCTCGTCCTTTGCATTTCTATATAAATTTAAAAAAGTCATAAAAACCTCTTTACAAAGTTAGAGACCTCTAATATAATAAGCATTAGTTAGAGATAACTAACAAAACAGTATATAATTACCAGGAGGTGTTTACATGTACGTAGTATATTGGAGTGCTACAGGCAACACTGAAGCAATGGCTAATGCCGTTGGCGAAGGTATCGGTGCAGATGCCAAGGTTGTGTCTGTATCTGAGGTGAGCGTTGCAGATGTAAAGGGTGAGGACAAGCTTGCTCTAGGATGCCCTGCTATGGGAGCAGAGGTGCTTGAAGAGGAAGAGTTTGAACCATTCATCGCAGAGCTAGAAGGTTGCTGTTCAGGCAAGAAGGTTGTTCTATTCGGATCGTACGATTGGGGCGATGGCGAGTGGATGCGTTCTTGGAAGGATCGTATGGAAGAAGCTGGTGCAGTAGTTGTAGAAGAGCCAGTTATCTGCAACAACGAGCCTGATGATGCAGGTCTAGCACAGTGCAAGGCTCTCGGTGAAGCATTAGCAAACGCTTAATCATACCTAAAGCGTGAGCTTGTGACCAGAGATGGCACATTCGAATAATCGTACAGATAATATAAACATAATTATGCTTAATAACCATAAGCAAATATATCCAAACCATAATAATCATACTTTCAACCTACATATTTAAGTCATTTTGTTAATCGCCAAAAGCCGGGGGCATGAGCCTCCGGCTTTTGGTTTGTATATTCAAAACTCTTGCTATAATGATTTTTTACCTTCGGATATTTTATGTGCAAAAACTATGATCGCTATACTGATCAACATCACTACAACTGACATAATCGTCCCTTCTAGTCCAAAACCAGTATTGTATGTGAAGCTGTTTGTATCATGCTTAGTGTCGAGAACGAATATTGAATATGATGATACTTCGCCACTATTTGGAAGACCTAGCAGTATATTCTGATTGAAGTTCCAGGTCGTGTGGCAAGCCATCGCCATCCATATGCTATCAAAGTAATGAACCATGAGTGCGAACAATAAACCTGTGAGGAATATGTCGAGAAGTGGCAAAAATGAAACATGGTTATTTCCAAGGTGAAGCGCCATAAAAAATAAAGAAGTCACCAATACCGCCACCCAAGGATTCGAATATCTGTGCAATACCCTCTGATACATGAATCCGCGGCATATAAGTTCCTCTGCAGAGGACTGAACGAATACAGCGATAAACATGAGGAGTATCGGGAACAACTCGAACTTCGCAAAGCTTAGCTTAACATCGCCGTGAAGGTATGCGGTGAGTGCGCAGGCGCCGTTCATGACAAACCCAGCTGCGAAACCAATAAGGAGGTTCTTGATATTGTTTCCGTTCTTTCGATACTTTAACGCCTCTAGTATATAGCGATTGTCTTTGATGCTTAAAATGGCGATTAGGAAGACAAACCATATTCCCCAAAACGTTATATAAAGATTGAAAGTATTCGTATACGCATCGCTGAACAGCGTGTAGTTAATGGAAATTAATGATATTAATTCACCACCTATTGTGAGCAGGAAAGTTAGCGCCCAGATCCAGATTATGTTGTCTCTGAATCCGTATTGTTTCGTCATGTTTTCTGTCATTAGATATATATCCTTTCTCCCCCATGTCTACTTATATTTAGCTCGCTCGAACATAACTACAATTAAACGAAAGATAAGAGATTATACCACATATGATATGAGAGAAGGGGAATTTTGCACTTCAAAACGTGCATTTGCGTGAAGAATAATTCATAAAATAGTTTTGCACAATTAGTCTAATACATGTATAATTAATTCGAAAGTAAATGCAGTTGGTTACTGCATGATTGATTAACGAAATTTTTTAAGGAGGGTAATTATTATGGCTAAGAATAAGTACGCAGGTACACAGACAGAGAAGAATCTAGAAGCAGCTTTTGCTGGTGAATCACAGGCAACTAATAAGTATACATATTTTGCATCAAGAGCTAAGAAGGATGGTTTTGAACAGATTGCAGATATCTTTCTTAAGACAGCAGCTAACGAGAGAGAGCATGCTAAGCTTTGGTACAAGGAACTCAACGATGGGGTTGGCGATACAGCATACAACCTAGAGGATGCTGCTAATGGTGAGAACTATGAGTGGACAGACATGTACGAGGGTTTCGCTAAGACTGCTGAGGAAGAGGGATTCCCAGAGCTAGCAGCAAGATTCCGTCTCGTTGGCGAGGTTGAGAAGCACCACGAAGAGAGATACCGTGCACTTCTTAAGAATGTAGAGATGAAGGAAGTATTTGAGAAGAGTGATGTTAAGGTATGGGAGTGCCGTAACTGTGGACACATCTGTGTTGGAACTAAGGCTCCAGAGGTTTGCCCAGTTTGCAATCACCCACAGTCATTCTTTGAGGTTCACGCAGAAAACTACTAAGGAGATAGTCCATACGGCTTATCTGGGCTTCGGTTCGCCGAAGCCCTTTTTATATAGGATATATACATGATTGAAGTAAGAGAGCTTAGAAAAGAATACAAGACTGGTGACTTCGTACAGAGAGCGTTAGATGGTGTATCGGTCACATTCAGGGACAATGAGTTCGTAGCAGTTCTAGGACCATCTGGTTCTGGGAAGACGACGCTGCTCAATATCCTCGGCGGTCTCGATACTGCAGATTCAGGCGAAATTATTATAAACGGTACGTCGACTAGGGAGTATAAGTCCGCTGATTGGGATACATACAGGAACCATAGAATTGGATTTGTATTCCAGAGCTACAATCTAATACCACATCAGACAGTGAGGGCTAACGTAGAGCTAGCTATGACATTGACTGGTGTAGGTGCCGAGGAGAGGCGTACAAGGGCTATAGAGGCGCTTGAGAAGGTTGGGCTTAGAGGTCATGAGAATAAGAAGCCGAGCCAGCTTTCTGGTGGGCAGATGCAGCGAGTGGCGATTGCAAGAGCGCTTGTAAATAATCCCGAGATTGTACTAGCGGATGAGCCGACAGGCGCGCTAGATACTGAGACTGGTATCCAGGTTATGAATCTGCTGCAGGAAATTGCAAAAGACAGGCTGGTAATCATGGTTACACATAATCCGTCTCTTGCTGAACAATATGCGAATAGAATCATTACTCTAAAGGATGGTTTGATTCTCGAAGATAAGAAGCCGGTTACAGCAGAGGAACTAAAGGCCTGCGCGAGAACCAGGATAGGTGAATCAGATGCTGGAGCCAAGACTTCGATGAGCTTCCGCACAGCACTCTCGCTTTCGTTCTCAAACCTGATGAGCAAAAAGGGGCGTACTGCACTCACGGCTTTTGCTGGCTCTATAGGGATTATAGGAATTGCGGCGATTTTAGCACTTTCAAACGGCGTAAACGGATACATAGCTAAGGTCGAGGAAGATACTCTCTCATCGTATCCATTAACTATTTCGAAGAATGCAGCAGACATATCGAGTATGTTTGCAGGGATGTCTGGAATATCGAAAGACAAGGATAAAGATACTGATAAAAGCAGGTCCTCTGATGCAGAAAGAGACTCGGAGTCAGATGATGGTTCAGAGGCACATAACGGTTCAGATAGGTCAAAGAGTGCAGCCAAAGCCGAGAATACAGAAATCAAGCAGAGAAACGTGCTCGGCAACGTCTTTGGCAGCACGAGAAAAAATGACCTAGTTGCCTTCAAGAAGTATCTTGACTCAAAGGGCAACAAGGTCCGCCGAAACGCCTCGGTGATAACATACAACTACGGAATCACACCGCTTATCTACCAGACCAAGAGTGAATCAGATCCAGTGCAGGTCAATTCGACTGATGGCATGGATGCGAACTATGAGAGCTTTGGAATCCAGAATTCGAGCAACACGGGCTTCTACCAGATGCTCGATGATGAAAAACTGTTAAAGCAGCAATACGACGTAGTTGCTGGAAAGTGGCCTAAGGAGTCAACAGAAGCAGTGCTCGTTTTAAACAAGGATGGCTCAATCCCTGATTTCACTCTATATCAGCTCGGATATTACGACCGTAAAGAGTATGATCGCGCCATGATCAAGTACAGAGAGACGGGAAAGCTTGAGATGAACACAGAGAAGCAAAAGCCTTTTAGATACAGAGATGCTCTAAAGCTCAGCTACAGTGTGATTTCTCCGGGCGAGATTTATTCGTACAACTCTCCAACAGGTACATGGCTCGATCAATCGAAGAACAAGGCGTTCATGATCGGCAAGCTGGAAAATGGAATCAAGCTTAAAGTTGTAGGTGTAATTAAGCCGAATGGCAAGACTAGATCCAATGCCCTTCAGCCAGGCGTTGGATATCTGCCATCCTTAACTTCGCAGATTATCGACAGAATGAAGGACACAGATATAGTTAAGCAGCAGCTTGCGAATCCAGACGTTGATGTATTTACAGGCAAGACATTCGAAGCGCTCAAGGAAGAAAATGGGGCGTCGCTCGATATGAGCAAATTGTTCAGCATAAATCAATCCATGCTGGCGAGCGCATTCAAGTTCGACGCATCAAAGCTTCAGAAAGCATTTGGTATGAGTCCGCTGGCGAATATTGACTACTCTAAAGCGTTGTCCAAAGTTAATACGACGAGCCTAGCCCAGAACATGATGAGCGACATCATGCAGGAACTGGCAGAGTTCCCAGCATATCTGCAGCAACAAAATATCACGCTGACTCCAGCCGAGCAGTCGATGATCACCACAGAGACGAGTCAGCTCATCGCAACACTGCTCGCTGGTTATCCGGCATTTGCAAGCGACTATGGGGCTAATCACCCTGGTGCTACACAGAGCGAGATAATAAACGCATATCTATCGAGCACTAATTCGAGGACAGCAATTTCAAACACGGCAACCCGCATAGCACAGAATCTTAATAGAAGCGATCTTCGGGGAACGATTGAGAGAGCACTTACCAATTACATGCAGGGTAGGATGGCCAAGATCATGGGTAGATTCATGAATCAAGTGATGACCGAGATGCAGAAGCAACTAGGCGCGCAGATTAGCAGTGGTGCGACTATGAACGGTGATATGGCTAGTGCTATGAAGAGTGCATTTAGTGTTAATCCTTCGGCGTTTGCAAAAGCATTTTCGCTGAATATGGATCAGACGCAGATGGCAGCACTGTTCTCGCAGTTCATGAATAACGGCATCGTTACATACGATTCTAACCTCAAGAAGATGGGATATGCGGACAAATCAAACCCTGAATCTATTTCGATATATCCAAGTAGCTTTGAACGGAAGGACAAGGTAATCGAGGGCATAGATAGCTATAATGCCCGTATGAAGAGGTCTGGACACAAGTCGCGCGTCATCACGTACACTGATATCATGGGTACGCTCATGTCTTCGGTCACAGATATCATAAATATGATAAGCTATGTGCTAGTGGCATTTATCAGTGTGTCACTGATTGTAAGCTCAATCATGATAGGAATCATCACTTACATATCGGTACTGGAGCGCAGGAAGGAAATTGGAATTCTGCGCGCAATGGGTGCATCGAAGAGAAATATTGCAAATATTTTCAACGCTGAGACATTCATCGAAGGACTGCTATCTGGTGTATTTGCGATACTTTTCGTTTACCTCGTGAGTATTCCAATCAATGCGGTTGTGCTTTCGTCATTTAATGTCGAACGAGTTATGAGGCTGCCGATTGGTGCTGCGCTCGTGCTGATAGGGATATCTGTATTCCTAACATATATTGCTGGACTGATCCCATCTAGATCTGCTTCCAAACGCGATCCAGTGGAGGCGCTCAGAAGCGAGTAATCGCGAATATAAAAAATAATTATTAAAATAGCCTTATGAATTTATAATTTTCATAAGGCCGAAACCATCATCTAAAGCGTGAGTTCTACGGCACGAGAGACTTTTAGGTCCGGTGCTTGGACTTGCGCTTTCTTGTTATATGCATAAAAGTATATTATGATTACAGGTAACCTATGCACGGGGGTATTTTACAAAGAGGAGGTAGAATATGACAGGTTATAAGAAAAGAACAGTCATATTGATAATCGGCCTGATAGCTCTACTTGGGCTTGCAGGCTGTGGAAAGAAAGGCGAATATGGCAGCTTGTCTGAAGAAGAGAAGATTGACAAGGGACTGGATGCTTTTGAGCATCTCAAGAACGGAAAAATTGAGATGAAGAACCATCTTAAATACGAATTGAAATCACAACAGGAGGGACAGCAGTCAAAGTTCGACGCTACTCTCACCTTTAAGGGGGATTTTGAAGAGAGCCCAGACCATCTGCTTGGTGTTTACTATGATGGTAAAAACAAAAACGATTTCTATAACGATGCGATCTCACATTACTCAAAAAATGCAAACGATTCAGAGTGGGTTAATTACACAGAAAATTCAAAGAGACTTCGTTATCGCAAGCCAATTGGAATAAATCGAGAAGCTATTGAATTTTTGGAGACGAAGAAAAAGGACATAAAGGTCACAGACGATAAGGATAGCTTTACACTCGTATATGAGACTGACGACGTGAAGCTGCTCGGGGCTAACGGGGATATACTAGTTGGCGGAAGCTACAACGGACCTATTTACACCGATAATGATACGAATGACAAATTGAAGATTGAGCTTACAGTCTCTAAGAAAGGCTTTAAGCCTATGTCGGTTAAGTACACATGCGAACAGGAAAGTCCGCAGATAACAGTTAAGTTTAAGAGTAACTTCAAGTATTCCAAGCAAAATTCAGGTGTACGAGTTGAAGTTCCAAGCGGTATCAGCAGCGCCGCAAGTAAGTAGAAAGGGGGATTATGATGAACAAGATACAGAAATTAGTTGTGATTGCATTCGCGTTTATTTTGAGCTTATCCCTCATGTCGTTCAAGAAGAGTTCGAGCTCTGACGTAAATACTTTTGCCGATAAGCTGCGCAATGCAAAGAACTTAGAGTACGAAGTTACCGTATATAACAAGAACAGCGCTTCTAACAAGTATATGAAGAAGTTTAGCTCCGATACAACCATCAGGCAGGGTCAGATTCAATTCAACCCACAGGTATTCAGCGAGTATGTGCTAAGCGGATATGGCACCACGAACGATGATGGCAAGGTAGCAAAGGCGAAACGTATATTTGCAAGTGCCGACGACCTGAATAGCTATGCGAGAATCTATTCTCCAGAGCCTAATAAAGGGTATAAAGGATTTACCTCACCAAAGGAAAATGGATGGGCATGGATAGATAAGGACGAAGTCGCTGCTCCTGAGGTTGGGCGAAGCGAAGATATTCTTAAGCTATACGAGAAGTATGCTAACAAGTTTAAGAAGACAGAAGATGATAACTACATATATCTTGACTACAGTGGCGATGTATCTAAGGACTTCAACCAGGTGGGTAAAGCACAGCAGACATTCGCAGATAATAAGGTATTTAAATCAGGTAAACAGTACGTTAAATCGGTAAAGCTTCGCATACACCTTGTGATAGCTAAGAAGGATAAGGCTACCGGCGAAAAAATGGTACCAAGCGAGGCTCGCATACAGATTAAGGCAAAGGGCGAGACCGATGGATCAGGAGCTAAACTAGCAAATGAGGATAATTTCATAGTTTCCTATCGCGATATTAATAAAATTAATAGTATCGAGAAACCTGCAGGAATTTAAGCTACTTCGGATTATTATAGCTTATGCACGATTGAAAACTGGACAAATTAGGTTATGATTATAAGCAAACTATTCACGGGGGTATTTTACAGATAGTAGGTAGAATATGACAGGTTACAAGAAAAGAACAGTCATATTGGTTATCAGCTTGATCGCTTTACTTGGGCTTGCTGGATGCGGACAGTCTGGAGGCGGTAATGGAAGTGGCGAGAATCTAACCAAAGAACAGAAAATTGATAAGGGGCTAGATGTCTTTTGCAATCTAGATGACGGAAAGGTTCAGATAGAAGCTAAAACTGACTATATCCGCCACCAACCATCAGAGGGACAGAAGGCAGAGGGCTTTAATAAGTACTCGTATAAGGGAACCTTTGAGATGGGTCCAGTTAGAGCCCGCGGAAAGCTAAACTATGCAAATGATTCTAAAAATGGATCTAGAGAAATCTACGTAACCGACGGGTCAGAGTTTAAAAAAGAAAAAGGCGATAAGACTTGGAAGCACGATATTTATACCAGTAAGTGGCGCAATCAGCCAACTGGATTCAACCGCGACTTTATCGCTTTTCTACAAACAAAGAAGAAGGACATCACTGTTAAAGAGGATAAGAAGACTTATACACTTCGCTTTGAGACGACTGATATGAAGCTTCAAGATGAAAATGGTGACCTCTTCTTTGGTGCGATGTTCAGGCCAATCATTGTTAGCTCTAGTACCGACACAGGAAAGCTGGTTGCTGAATTAACCGTTTCTAAGGAGGATAATAAGCCGCTATCATTCAAATACACTGGTAATTATGATAGCAGTGCAGTTAGCGCTAAATTCAAGGGCGTGGCAAAATTCAGCGATCAGAACACCGGTGTTCGTGTTGAAGAGCCTAAGGGCATTGATAAGGCTAAAGGTTACTAGGGCGGGGCAATAAAATGAGACAGAAACGAAAAATAGTTTTAGTAGTCATCGCCATGATGATGGTCCTAACCCTTTCAGCTTGCGGTGGAAAAGGTGATGTTAAGACATTTGTAAAGAAGATGCAAAAGGTTGAAAACCTTGATTATGAGATTCATACCTATAGGAGATACGTAGCATCTCAGGGTTCAGATAGAGTGTTTAGGGGAGAGTCACAGGTTAGACAAGGCCAGATGCAGATTGACCCGCAGGCCTTCAGCGAATACTACTCAGAAGGTAGTACTAATGTTCAGGAGCCTGAGGATGTAGATGATCACCTGTCGAAATTTGGAAGTTCAGACTTCATATTTAAGAGTGATAAGATATACTCCCCAAAACCTAAAAAGGTGTATTCCGGTTCATCTTCGGTAACTAATAATTATGAATGGGTATGGAAAGAGGCGAAGGATATAAATCCTCCAGAGATAGGTAATAGCAAGACGTTCCTAGATATATGCGAGAAATATGCGGACAAGTTTAAGCTGACTGAGGATGAAAACCATTACTACCTTGATTACAAGGGCGATGTGAGCAACAATCTGGATCAGATGGCTAAGCTTCAGGTAGCGATTATTCCTAAAAGCAAAATGCTCAAAGAGGGCAAGAAGGATGTAAAGTCCTGCAAGATTGAAATCCACCTCGTGATGAAGAAGGGCAAGGGTGGTCCAACTCCTTACCAGACAAGGATAAAGCTTATTACCAAGATGGATGTACCTGAATTTGGAGGAGCAATCGACAACGAGGATTACTATCAGGCATACTACCGCGACATCAACGATGTGAAGGAAATTAAGAAGCCTCACGGATTTGATGCTAGCAAGGTGAAGAAGTCGCAATTCTAGGGCTTTGTTGTGGCTGATTGTTGCAATCGCCAGATTAGGTCAGTAAAAATGGACTAAAGCTGTATAACTGAAGAGGAAGCCTGAGCGTGAGCGCGGGCTTTTTAGTTTGGGAGTTATTAGTAATATGACTGTAGGTTTTATATAGATCTATTTGTAAAAAAATGCTATGATTATTTTAGTGCATTAAAATAAAAACAATCTCTGTTTGTAGATTGTAGAAAATATAAGGAGTAAAATCATGAGTTTAGGAAATGTATGCATTATACCAATGGAAGATTACCTTAAGAAACAGTACTATATTCCAAATTATCAAAGAGAATATTCTTGGGGAGAAGATGAGCTTGCTGACTTTTGGAGTGATCTATCATCCGTAAAAGATGGAGATGAAGAGGTCCATTTTTTCGGTCAGGTTGTAATTCATAAAAAGGAAACAAGGAACGATGATAAGAAAATAGAAAAAAGGTATATCATTGATGGTCAACAAAGAACAATAAGCTCATTTATATTCATTAGGGCTCTACAAATATTATTTGCACAACTTTACCTTGATTCTGTTAATACGTGCAAAAAGGCGAATAAAAGAGACTCTGCAATTACTGTATTAATTGGTGATATAGAGGAATGTGAAACATATCATATGAATCTATGTGATAATGATAATGATTACTTTATAAAGAAAATACTTGAAGCAGAACACCCTTCAGAAAATAAGGAAACACATAAGTCGAAAGAGAGACTTAGAAAAGCTTTCATTTTTTTCTATACTAAATTAAAGGCAGAAATATCAGAAATAGCTGATATACAGGATAAAGTTGATGAGCTAGATAAATTTTATAAAGCCTTTACAGAGAGGTTCCAGGTTTTGTTGATGGAAGCCACAGAGTTAGAAGAGGCATTTATAATATTTGAAACTCTAAACGCCAGAGGACGAGAACTTGAAACTGCAGACTTATTAAAAAACTACATCTTTAGTAGATGTGGAAAAGTTGATGATGCGCAGAAAAAGTGGAATTTAATGAATGTGAAACTTGATGGTGCAGATTTAACTAAATATATACGTCACTTCTGGAATTCGGGTAGAGAATTTACGAGAGAGAAAGCGCTATATAGGAAAATAAGTTCAACAATTACCACTCCAAGAGAATGTAGAGATTTTCTAGATGATTTAGAAAGCCTTGCAGATGTTTACCATGATATTGATAAACCAGAAGAATGCATATTCTTTACTGATGATGCTTTAATAAAAAAACTAATTGCTTTAAAAACTCTTAAAGCTAAGACCTTTTATCCTGTAGTTATGGCAATGATTCGAACAAAAAACTATAAAATAGACGATATATCATGTGTTATAGGTTCAATTGAATCATATGTATTTAGGAATTTTACAGTTTGCGGACAAACTGCAAATGAAGGAGAAAGGTTCTTTTCAGATTTAGCAAAATCAATATATGATGGGAAAATAGAATGCGTAGATGACATTGTAAACAAAATTAGAGCAAAAATGGTTGATGATGAAAAATTTGATGTTGCATTTAATAGTTGGACTGTTCCATCTAGCCGCAAAGCTATCGTTAGATACGCTCTGTCGAAGATACACTCATATTTGGATAAGTCAATGGAGATAAATATTGATACTAGCGATGTACATATTGAACACATAATGCCTGTTAACAAGGAATTGTGGGATAACGTCTCAGAAGACGTTCACTCAGAATATTTATGGAGATTTGGAAACCTTGCATTGATGTCTGGAAATTACAATATAAAGATGTCAAATAAGCCATTTGATGAAAAAAAAGAATATTATAGAGAGTCTAAAATAGAACCAAATAGAGCTCTTTGTAATTATGCGACCTGGGGGCCTGAGGAGATTGCGGAACGACAGTGCGAATTTAGTAGATACGCGTTAATCATTTGGAATAAAATATAATTCACAGGACACATAAAGGGATTTGGAGGACATAGATGAACATTTACGAAGGACTAAAGCAGAGAAGAAGCTACTACCAGC
>ERZ773022.882-NODE-882-length-21992-cov-5.443178_pt1 | contig 21992 bp, 11 predicted proteins | sample MGYA00580839_ERZ773022 | MGnify/ENA primary metagenome ERZ773022 (study PRJEB29015, sample SAMEA2738020) | human oral metagenome | biome: human oral; feature: human-associated habitat; material: dental | place: China | collected 2044 ... | reverse complement strand
GCACGCGCACACTGATCGGAGAATCTATAATCAACGGCTCGTCGTGGACGAAGCAAAGCCCGCCGCCGCTGATGTCGATGAGGGCAACCTCGCGGTAGTTTTTGAGCCCGCCGTGATCGCCGGACAGCTTCACCTCAATGGACATTGGAATCGGTACGCGGACGAAGTCGCGCAGCTGGATGCGCTCGGCGCTTTTCGGCAGGTCGAGATACCAAATGGTATCGGGCAGTGCCGAGGCGGAGCGATAAGGCACATCGAAGTGGTAGACGCAGCCGGGGCCCGTGAGATGACACTGAAAGATGCGGCCGGCATCGGGCGTGTTAACGAACTTTCCGATCGGGATGTCCAGCCGCACGGCCAGAGCTCCGGAGGGGGCGGCGGCCGCCTGCTCCTCGTTGCTGAGTTCGAGGGTGCCGTAGCAGTCAATGTCGGTCTCCGCCTCGATGATGTGAATTGAAGTTCCGTGTTTTAGAAGAGCAGAGAGTTTATCTCCCTCAATCATGATGTCAGATCCCTTCCGCAATTAAAGTTCCTTGGTTAAAAGGATAACAAAGTACAGCGCCAAAGTCAATTTACCTCTTTGACTTTAGCATTTGTTCGGGCTATAATAATAATCGGTGAAATCTATCATCATGTTAAAAATGTAGGAAAAGGGATTGGGTGGACACCATGGCGATGAAGATAGACAGCAGCATTTCGCGGAGTACATCGCTCACAATGCCGCGTGCGGAGACGGATGCGGGGGTGCGCGGTGCCGCGACGGACTTTAGCATGGAACTGGCAGATCAGGAGTCGTCCATGTCGCGCGAGGCGATGGACCGTCTGCTCGAACAGATCGACGAACAGGGGGCACGCCTCTCGAAGTCGCCGACGTTTGACGAACTGCGCTCGTACCGCTCGCTCATCCAGAGTTTTATCGGCGAGGCGGTCGGCACGATGTACGAACTGCGCACGCAGGCGGGCTGGGATCGGCTCGGCCGGCAGAAGGTCTATACCTCCGTGCGCAAGATTGACAAGAAACTCGAGGAGATGGCAGAGAAGATTCGCCTCGGACAGGCGGATCAGCTCAACATTATCGCGAGCCACGATGCCATTCGAGGGATGCTTGTCGATCTCTATATGTGATGGCACAGGCGAAAAAGACGCTGCCTGTGCCCGCTCCGCTCGGCGATGATGCGGTGCGGGAGGAGTTCCCGCGCGACTGGACGGACATGCGCGGACATACGTCCATCATCCGCCGTCTGCGTGCGCTTGCTGCTGCCGAACACCTGCCCCATGCGCTGCTGCTGAGCGGGATGGAGGGGATCGGAAAGCGGCGTACGGCACGCGTGCTTGCACGGACACTCCTCTGCGAACGCGCAGGAGATGCCCCCTGCGGGCACTGCGATGCGTGCCGTACGATGGCGGCGGGCGTTCATCCGGACTATTTCGAGACCGCACCTGAGGCGCGCGGCAAGAGTGCGGCGATGATCCGCACGGAGGCGGTACGCGACATCCTCATCGCAGCCTCGGGCGCACCCGTCGCGGGACGGCGGCGCATCATCCTCATCGACGGCGCGGATGCGATGAATGAGACGGCGGCAAATCGCCTCCTCAAGACCATCGAGGAGCCAATGGGTGAGGTGCTCTTTCTTCTTGTAACGAGCGCTTACGATGCCATCTTGCCGACCATCCGTTCGCGTGCTGTACGCATCGCGTTCGGAACGCTGCCGCGCGCAGAGATTGAGGCAGCCCTTAGGGAGCGCGGCACGGAGAATGCAGCGACGATTGCGGCGCTCGCGGACGGCAGCCTTGGCAGAGCATACGCCCTTGCGGCGGAGGGGCTCCAGCTGCGCGATGAGGCGCTCGCCCTGCTCGTCCAGCTCCCCAAGCTCCGCGTTGAGGATATATGGGCGCATGCGGAGACCATCGGAACACGCACGCATGCAGAGCGTGCGGCGTGGATCGGTTTTTTGCAGATGGCGCTGCGCGATCTGCTTGTCCTGCACGAGAACGGAGCGGCGGAACTCTGCCACACCGACCGGCGCGAGGAGCTTGCCGCGCTTCTCCCGCAGCTGACACGTGCCGATCTCTTCACACTCATGGAGGAGGCGCGGCAGCTCTCTCAGCGGTTCGCGGCGAATGTGAACCCCGCCCTGCAGACAGAGGCATTCCTGCTGCGTGCGAGACATAACATGACATCATCTCTCCCCTCAGCCTTCCCCGCATGACGGGGAGGGAACCGCTTGCGGCGGTGGGGGTGCATATATACATACCTAGGAGGAAGTTTTGCAAACGATTGTAGGTGTCCGCTTCAAGCTGGCGGGCAAGATATACTCATTTGGACAGGGGCAGCTGACGATCACCGAGGGGGATCACGTCATCGTCGAGACGACAAGGGGGATGGAGTGCGGCAAGGTCGTCATTGCGCCGCGTGAGGTTCCGGATGAATCCGTTCCGCCGAATCTGCGCATTGTGCACCGTATCGCGGATGCTTCCGACCTCGCGCGGATTGATGAGAACCGTGCACGTGAGCGCGAGGCGAGAAGTGTCTGCGAGGAGAAGATCCGAGAACTCGGGCTCAAGATGAAGCTCGTTGATGTGGAGCTCACCTTCGACCTCTCGAAGATGCTCTTTTACTTTACGGCGGACGGGCGCGTCGACTTTCGCCAGCTCGTGCGCGAACTCGCGGGTGTGTTCCGCACGCGCATCGAACTGCGTCAGATCGGTGTGCGCGACGAGGCAAAGATGATGGGCGGCATGGGCTGCTGCGGACGGCCGCTCTGCTGTTCCACCTTTCTCGGCGACTTCGTGCCCGTTTCCATCCGTATGGCAAAGGAGCAGAATCTCTCGCTCAACCCGACCAAGATCTCGGGAATCTGCGGGCGGCTCATGTGCTGTCTGAAATACGAGAGCGATGGGTATGGCTGTGGTGGATGTATGTGCACCAAAAAAGCGGAGTATGTTCCGATGCAGAACGATCGCGTCATTGCCGAGGACGGCGAAGGGCGCGTTGTGGCCGTGAACGAACAGCGCCGCACGGCGACCATTTTGATGGACGACAGCAAGACCGTCGTCGCCGCATGGGAAGATATCGCGCGTGCCGAGGGCGAGACGCATGCGGCGTGCCCACATGCACAGCCCAGGGAACGTGCCCCGCGTGAGCGCACCCACAGAGAGCCGCGTGAGGGCCGTGAGCGGCGCGAACGCCCCGCCGGAGGGAAACCTCGTAATGAACACGGCGAACGCAGCGAGCGCGAACCGCGCAGTGCGAAGAATGCAGGGGACCGCCGCCGTCCGCAGAACGGGCGGCGACAGCCGCGCCGTGCACCGCGCGCGAACAATGAGTCGTATGAATGACCACGAGCTGCGTCCGCATGAACGCATCGACGACCTCTGCACAGGCGGGCGGCAGATCATCCAGCGCACGGATGGATTCTGCTTCTCCATGGATGCCGTCCTGCTCGCGCACTTTCCCGTGCTTACGGGGCGCGAGCGTGTGCTCGACCTTGGTACGGGGACGGGTATCATTCCGCTGCTCATCGCGGACCATGCGACACGGGTCACGGCAGTGGAGCTCAGCCCCGTGCAGGCGGAGCTTGCCGTGCGCAGCGTGCGGATGAATGGACTGACTGACAAAATAACGGTGCGGGAGGGGGACTATCGCGACCCTCCCGCCCTTTTTGCGTGCGGAGAATATGATCTTGTATTCAGCAACCCGCCGTACCGCCCCGTCACGAGCGGCGCGGTCAGCATGGGGGCACGCGCGGCGGCACGGCATGAGCTGACGGCGACCCTTGCCGATACCGTGCACGCCGCAGCGTACGCCCTCCGCCACGGCGGGCGGCTCGCCATGGTGCACCTGCCCGAGCGCCTCGGCGAGATCGTCCTCGCCCTCCATGCGGAGCACCTTGCCGTCAAGCGTCTGCGCATGGTACAGCCGCGCGTGGACAAAGCACCGAACCTCATGCTCATCGAGGCGGTCAAGGGCGCGGCACTCACGGGAATGCGCCACGAGCCTGCCCTTATCGTGCGCGATGCAGCGGGGCGTTACACCGAGGAGATTCGAAAAATTTACGGGCAGGAGATGTGATGTCACGGGCGGACTAGGACAATGTTCGGATTGACGTTTGCGAATATGCGTCATATAATAGAAAGATGAGAAAACTTCATAGCCGATGAACGCAGCGCGTGGCGTTGCAAGGATGGATTCTTTCCAATGTACTGTGGAGGAGAGGAAGAAATGCTCAAAGGAATGAAAGCACGGCGGCAGCTTGCCGCATTCGTGGCGCTTGCCGTCGGCGGCGCGTTTTCTGCTGCGCCGGCGGCGTATGCGGCAGAGAATGCGAGCGTCGGAACGGGCGGGGCACAGACGGGGCTGACCGGTGAGGGGACGACGACGAATCCGTACGGTGACATTGTCGGAACGAATCTGATGAACGGCTCCGTGACGGGCAACACACTCACGGTCGGAACTTCGGGATCCGGCAATATCCCCGTTGTGAACGGAACGATCTCGGCGGGCGGTACAGTGACGACGAATGCTGCAGTGACAGGCAACACCCTTGTCCTGAACAGCGTCCTGCTTACGGGCAATGCATACGGCGGCATAGGGCTCAATATCACGCAGACCTCCGGGGCGGCGCAGTCAAACCCGAACGTCGTAAAGATGAGTGGCGGCACGGTGCATGGAGCTGTGATTGGTGTGCGTTCGACGGCGGGCGGCGTGACGACGGGTGAGGCGGAGCTCTCCGGCGGTACGGTGAACGCAGGGGCGAACGGTATCGCCATCGCGGGCGGCATGGGCAAGACCTCCGCTATCAACAGCGATGTCACGATCACGGGCGGTACGGTCACGGGCGGGGTCTACGGCGGCTATGCAGAGAACAGCGGCGCGAAGACCACGGGCAACCACGTCACACTCGGCGATGAGAGCGGGAACTACAGCAATGGCACACTGAGTGGTGCATCCATCTACGGCGGCAATGACAGCGACTACACGAACAACCGCCTGTATGTCCGTGCGAAGAACATTACGGCGGATGCCGCGAAGAACTTCCATACCTACGAGTTCCATCTGAATACCGGCATCACAGCGGGCGACACCATGCTCACGCTGACGAACAACAACGACGCACTCGGACGTGCGGTCGCATGGGGCGATATCAAGCTTGACGCGACGGGCTGGAGCGGTGCGGCGCGTACGCAATACTTTGGTGATGTCGGCACCGTCACGCTGATGGCGGATGGCAATGCGGCGACGCATCGCGGCTCGAACCTAAATTTCTCAGGCTATACAGCACCCGGTACGACGAGCTGGAGCGGCGACTACGAGTACCGCATTCGGCTGCGTACGGAGACCGATGTACCGACCTCGACGACGCGCAACTATGTCGATGCAGAGCTCCACCGTTACCAGAATGCGAACCACACCCATACAGGCGCACTCAGCGGACGCAATACGATCTATGGCGGCTATTCGATCTGGGAAAACAAGGTCGTTCAGGACAACACCCTTACGCTGAACAATGCCGCGGGCTTTGCTGAGGCGTACGGCGGCTACACCTCCACGGGTGCGGATGCCGTGCGGAACAAGCTGACGCTGAACTCCGGCGCGGTCGGCAGCCTCTTCGGCGGTGCCGCTACGGGCTCGGGGCTTGTGAACGACAACCATGTCATCGTGAACGACGGTACGGTGACGAATGAGATCTATGGCGGTCAATCGACGCATCTGACCTCGGGCTACGGTGTCACCGGAAACGGTACGGGCAAGGTTACGAACAACTCCGTCACCATCAATAAGGGGACGGTCAACCACATTACGGGCGGCTACGGCACGACAACGGTCGAAGGCAACAGCGTCACGATCGCCGGCGGTGCAGATCTTCTGCGTATCTCCGTTGATTCGGTGGTACATGGGAAGGTCAAGGGCGGCGCCATTCGCGGCGATGACACGGCGGTGCGCAGCGCTGCGAAGAATACGGTCACGATCACCGAGGGCGATATCCAGGATACCGTCTACGGTGTGTTCGGCGAGCTCTTCGGTACGGGCAGCTCTGCGACAACCCATACCCCGACGGTCACGGAAAATACGGTCACCGTCAGCGGGGGTGCGACGAAGGATATCTATGGGGCCTATATGACGGGCTATGGCGCCGACACAGGCATTGGCACGGCGGAGAAGAATACGGTCACAATCGCGGGCACGGCGGATGTCGGCGGCAAGGTGTACGGCGCGGGCGCAGCCGGCGACGCCGCACTCACCTCGAATACCGTTACGGTCACGGGCGGCAGCGCACACGATATCTACGGTGCCTTTACGACGGGCAGAGGCGCTCTGACAAGCAATGCGGCAACAATCTCCAACGGCAGAATCCGCGATGATGTCATCGGCGGCAAAAGCACCTATACGGGCGAAGACGCGGGTGCTGTGACAAAGAATACCGTCACGGTCACGGGCGGTGAGATCGGCGGCGACATCTATGGCGGCGTGACCTATGCCGACATCTCCGGGTCGCCGTCTGCAACGACGCCGACCTCTGGCGGGAACACCGTCACCATTACGGGCGGTGCGCTGACGGGAGGCACAAGTCCCGATCCCAACCATCGCGCCAAGATCTACGGCGGCTATGCACATGGGACGAACAAGACGGTTGAGACGAACAACACCGTCAACCTCGGCGCGGATGACGGCACCTACAACGCGAATCTCACACGTGCAGTTGTATACGGCGGCAAGGATTCGCATGCGGGCAATACGCTGAACGTCAAGGCGAAGAACATCACCGTCGCAGGCGTGCACAATTTCGAGAACTATAACTTCTTCCTCACCGATCAGATTGCTGCGGGCAGCACCACGATGCTTACGCTGACCGATCACAACGGCTTTGACAACCATTACTCAGGCACGCGCCGCGTGGATTTCAGCAAGGTCAAAGTGGATCTGACCAATATGTCATCAAGGCAGATCGCGGGGGAAATCACGCTCATTGACGGCTCGCATGCAAATGCGCTCGAGTTCACCAACTACAACCCGACGAGCACGGCGGCGACAACGCCGACGAACGGCGACTACGAGTATGTCCTGCGCACGGATACGGATGCTGCACAGGGGCGGAAGGTACTCATGGAGTACAACCGCTTCCAGAACGGCGTTGCGGCGTATGAGGCGACAAGCGCGGCAACAGACTGGTTTGCGGGGCTCTCGCGCGGCGGGCATACGACCGAGCACAACATCCTCACGATCGACGGAGAGCTCAGCCGCAGCATTACGGCGTACGGTGCCAAGACCCTCGGTGCGTCGGGCGGTTCGGGCGGCACGCGGGGCAACATCCTCGAGATCAAGTCGACGGGCTCGAACGCCTATCAGGTGACAACGGGCTATGGCGGCTATATCGGCCGTGCGACGAACGCCGATACCGTTCAGAACAACGTTCTGCGCATGTCGGGCGGTACGGTCGGAACGCTCTACGGCGGCTACTCGGCAGGAACGGGCACGGTCACGGCCAACAAGACCTACGTTACGGGCGGTACGGTCACGGGCGATATCTACGCGGGCTATGCTGCGACCGCAGGAAAGGCAACGGGCAATACGCTGACCCTCGGCGCAGATGACGGCACCTACGGTGCAACCATCGCGGGCGAGCTCTACGGCAGCAACGACGCTGCCGGAACGGGCAATACCCTGGTCGTGCAGGCGGGCAATGTCTCGGTCAAGAAGGTTCACAACTTCGATACCTTCAAATTTGTTCTCTACAACAACAGCCTCATCGACCGGACCATGCTCAAGATCAGAGAGACGGGCGGTCTCGGCGGCACAGTGGACTGGAACAACATCACGGTCGATGCGTCGAAATTCGCACTCGATCCGACATGGATGGGCTCGCACTCCGTCAAACTCATTGAGAGCAACGGAGCGATGAACTTCTCGAACTATGCGGCGACGGATTTCACCGCAAACTATGCAAATGATCCCTATGAGGTCTATATGCATACGAACTCCGATACGGCACAGGGGGCCGATGCCCTGCTGACATTCAACCGTCTGCGTGACGGCGAGCGTACCTACAGTACTGCAAATGCAGCGGCGACGGATACCGAAGTATTCACAGGCATCTCCGCGCTGGGGCATGATGTCGTGCGGAACAAGCTCCTTGTGACCGGTGTCGGGACGAATGGGCTGACGCACTTCGCTGCGGCGGGGCTCAATACCTTCACGACGGGCAGTCTGACGGACAACGCGCTCACGATTGACAGCGAGAATCCGCTGACGATCCGCGATGTCTACGGCGCCTATTCCTCGAATACGACAACCTCGAGCGGTTCGGGCGGCAGCGGCGGCTCCGGCAGCAGCTCGAGCACGATGAGCGGCAACAGCGTCACGCTCAAACGCGGTGCTCTGACCGGTACTGTCTACGGTGCAAAGAGTGAGGCCGCGGTGAAGGCGGATGCCAACAAGGTCACGGTGACGGGCGGCTCGGTCTCGGGCAATGTCTACGGCGGATACTCGACAAGCGACGATGCGGAGAACAACATGGTTGACCTCTCCGCTGTCCGCATCGGCGGCGATGTCGTCGGCGGCTACGGTGCAAATGCGAAGAACAATACCGTCACCCTGCGCGGCACCGAGATCGCGGGCTCCGTCTACGGCGGTCAGCTTGTGGGCGGTGCATCGGCGGCTGCCGGTGACGGGAACACGCTGAACGTCTATGATATGGGGGCGAAGGTCGGTTATTTCGAGGACTTCCAGAACATTAATTTCTACCTCTCCCCGCGTGCCGACCGCACGCAATCCATGCTGACCACAACGCAGGCAAAGAACAAGGATCTGCGGAGCACGACGATCGCGATGGAGCTGGACGGCGGATATGCGCCGGTTGCTGTGGGCGATGACATCAGCCTCGTCAAGCTGCCCGATGCGCAGAACATCGTGACGGCAAGCAATCTCTCAAGCACGACCTATCAGACGACGAAGGGCGTTACCCTCGACTACGAGTATACGCTGAATACGCGCAGCACTGCGTCCAGTGCGATGAAGAACGAGCTCTATGCACACGTCACGAACATGAAGGTGAAGGACGAGACGAAATCCCTCGTCGAGACGCAGGCCGCTGCGATCGCCTTCCTCGCGAGCGGCTCCGACCTCATCACCGATGTCGGTATCCCTGCGGCGGAGACAGCAGCTATGCAGATTGCGGATATCGTGGACGCTCCATCCGCCGCGAGCAGTGCGCAGGGCTCCGGCGCGGCGGCACCGCTCTCGACCCTCGGCAGCTATCAGATGTTTGCGGCGCAGAGCTTTGGCAGTATGCGCCTTCAGTCCGGCTCCTACGTCGATACGAAGGGCTGGAATCTCAACGTCGGCTATGCACGGCGCAGCGAGCTGACGAGCGGGGCGCTGACCTTCGGCCCCTTCATCGAATACGGACGCGGCTCGTACGACTCCTACCTCGACGACGGCACGCACGGCAACGGCAAGACCAGCTACATCGGTGCCGGTGTCATGGCGAAGTCCGAGAGCGAGAGCGGCACCTATTTCGAAGGCAGTCTGCGCGTCGGTCGGGCAAAGAGCGACTACAGCGGCAACATCGCCGGGAAGTCGACCAGCTACGACGGTTCGAGCAGCTACTTTGCAGGACATCTCGGCATTGGGCAGAAGAAGGAGTTCGTGAGCGGCAACAAGCTCGAGACCTATGCGAAATACTTCTATGCGCATCAGGCGGGCATGAGCGCGAAGCTCTCGAGCGGCGAACCCTATGACTTCGGCGCCTCGACTTCGAGCCGTATCCGCTTCGGTACGCGATACACCATGAAGAACGACATGGACGGCGAATTCTACGCCGGGCTCGCGTGGGAATACGAATTCGACGGCAAGGGAACGGCATCCTACGAGGGTTACAACCTGCCAAGTACGAGCCTCAAGGGCAGCACGACGCTCTTCGAGCTCGGCTACCGCTTCGCCCCCGTGGACAGCACCGTCAGCTACGGGCTGAACCTCACAGGCTTCAAGGGCAAGCGCAAGGGCTTTACGGGCGGCTTCAACATCGCCTGGGCATTCTAAGTGCATATTTGGAAATAGTATAAAAACGCAGGAGAGCGGCACAATCGAGTGCCGCTCTCCATTTATATTGAAGAAGGAAACCTTGTCTTTATGGCTTTATGAATGATATAATGAGAGAGAATGGAGGTGCGGCGTATGGATTTGATTGATTTTGACGGATATGCACAGAACAATCGGATGTATGGAGGGCTGTCCGGTGCGAAAATCGGAATTTCCTATGAGGGCACCCATTACATCCTAAAATACCCGCAGAATCTCAAGGAGAAGCACCTGAGCAACGTGCGCATGAGCTACTCCACCGCACCGGTATCCGAGTATCTTGGCTCACATATCTATGAATTGCTCGGCATCCCCGTCCATCACACACTCCTCGGCAAACGCAAGGGGAAGATTGTCGCCGCTTGTCGGGACTTCCTCGAAAATGGAGACCGCCTCTTTGAGTTTCGTCAGATCAAGACCACATTTGAGCCAGAGGGGGAGGATTTTGACAGCGGCAGCGAGACGAGCGGCAATGGCGTTGAATTGAATGATATTCTAAAGATCATCGACGAACATCCCTTGTTTCACCAAATCGAGGGGGTCAAGGAGCGATTTTGGCAGATGTTCGTCGTGGATGCCTACATCGGCAACATGGATCGCAACAACGGCAACTGGGGCGTGATCCTGCGCTACGATGGACGCGTCGAGCTCGCGCCGGTCTACGACAACGGCGGCGGACTCAACAACAAATGGGATGACGAACGCATTCGGCCTCTGTTGGATGACCTGCCAAAAATGCAGACGCAGGCATATCGCGGTATCGTCAGCATATTCGAGCAGGATGGCAGACGCATCAATCCCTTTCAGTATATCGGAGCGCTGCGGAATGCGGACTGCATGCATGCGGTTGCCCTCATCGTGCCACGCATTCGGGCGAGGGAGCAGGAAATCCGCGCGATGATCGAGGGCATCCCCGTGCTCTCACAGCTCCAAAAACAATTTCTGTGCCGCATACTCACGCTAAGACTCGAGGAGGCGCTTCTTCCCTGCTATGAGGAGATCATAAGCCGGCAAGGGGAGGGGGTGTGACGATGTATATCAATGAGGACATCCCCCTGCCGAAACATCTTCCCCGCCCCTTGCAGCGCGATATTGAGATTTTGCAGGACTACTACGACACCGGCAATGATGCCTATTACTACCCCTATTTGGAGGCTTTCGAGGCGGGAATACACCAATGCTATATCGACCAACAGATCACAAAGGAAGAGGCATATCGCCTCATGCAGCGTTACGGAATCGGATGATTGATATGAAACAACTGAAAAAAGGATACCGGACAAAGACAAACGAGCTTTGTCCGGTATCCTTTTTTATGGTGTGCGCTAATGTCGGGTCAGCGTTTCCCCTCCGCCTTTGCCATGAATTTATCTATGGCGACAGCAAAGCGCGCGTGTGTACCCGAGCCGATCTGCTCGCGCTCGTCGTATGCCGTGACATTGAGCGTGACTGCGCGTCCATCGACCGCCGTCACCTCGGCAACGGCGCGCACCGCGAGACCGACGGGCGTTGCCGCACGATGCTGAATGTGCAGCTCCGTGCCGACCGTCGTCCAGCCCTCGGGGCACTCCCTCTGACACAGCTCTGCCGCCGCGCGCTCCATCAGCGCCGCCATCGCGGGCGTCGCATACACGGCGAGCGAGCCGCTGGCAACCGTCACCGCCGTATTCTCCTCCGTCACCTTGCCTGTGACCTCATGGGTCATGCCGACTGTGATATTGCTTGTGTAGTCCATGTGAACTGCTCCTTTTTGATAATACGTTGAGGTTTTGAGATACTACACGTATTATAAGCACAATGCGTACACCTGTCCAGAAGAATCCGAATTGTAGTGTTTTGTGTAGGAGAGTGTTGCAGTACGCACAAATATGAAAGGTAATTTATATATAAAAGTAAAATGACGTTTTTTATTCATGTTTTGTTAAGTTTTATTCAAAAAGAAGGACAATAAATTAGAAATACCGTTGACAACGACAATATCTCTCATGTATTATACACTCTGTATATAATGAGTCTCAGTATGTGACTGAGACCGGCGGAAGAATCTCGGTGATAAAGTAAATGTTCTTCGCGAGCACATTGGAGGAGGAGCACATGTTCAATGGATTGAAGGCACGGCGGCGGTTGGCCGTCTATGTTGCATTGGGACTGTCTGCGGGCAGCTGCACTTGTTTAGATGCGTCATCGGCGTATGCGGCGGATGTCGTCGTCGGTGTGGGCGAGGATCAGAGCGGCGACGTGGTCGGCAGTGATGCGAGCAACAATACGGTCACGATCGGCGCGGAGGGCGGCGGCGATCATCCTGTCATCGGTGGCAATGTTGCCGGTGCCAATTCCACAACAGATACGTCGGGCAATGTTGTGACGATTCACAGCATCAAGGCGACCGCATCGGGACATGGCACGATTTACGGCGGCATTGCTGTGGGAACGGCATCGGGGAATAAGGTCACGTTCAACGGCGGCACGGCGACCTCGCTGGTCGGTGGAACGACCTCGGGGGCATCGGGCAGTGCACAGGGGAATACGGTCACTGTCTCCGGCGGAAATCTGCGCTATGTATGGGGCGGACTTGCCACTGCGGGGAGCGGCAGTGCCACAGGGAATATCGTCAATATCAACGGCGGCACATTTTCCTCGGGCGGTGTCATCATCGGCGGCGGCGGTATGAATGGCGTGACGGGCAATATGTCGGGCAATACCGTCACCATCACGGGCGGCGCACTGAACAACAACAATAAGATCTATGCGGGTGATTCGCGCAATCTTTCGAGTACGTCGAATGGCAATATTGTCAACCTCGGCGATGAAAATGGCAATTTCAGTGCCAATCTCAATCGTGCGGAAATCTGGGGAACAAGCTATGGCGGGCAAGTGCAGGATAATAACAGTAATCTTATCAAGGGTAATACACTGAATGTCAATGCATCAGGCATTCGTCTGGATAAAGTTCGCAACTTCGAGAAGATCAACTTCAACCTGACCCCGACGGTCACAGCGGGTTCTACCATGCTGACGATGGATACGGGCAGCTTCGGGTTGGGCTACGGCAAGGCATTTGACTGGAAGAACTTCTCCCTGACGGGCAAGGAAAACGATACGGACAAGACAAAATACGGGCGTATTGGGAATATCAATCTGCTCTTCGCATATTCCGGCTCGGATATGAAGATCGGCAACTATACGACCGGCGGCAAAAAGGGTACGACGGGCGACTATGAATACCACATGGAGTCGAATGGTCATACGTTCTTTGGAGAACACGTTGCCTCGCTCATCAAGGCGAATGTCGATCGCTTTAAGAACGCCGACGCAACGGCAGATAACGTCACAGGCACAGCTGTCTATGGCGGCTATTCGAGTCTCGGCAACACGACGACGAACAACAAGATCAAGATCACGAATACGAACAACACGAATCTGAATGTCTACGGCGGCTACACGGCCGGGAATGGCGATTCGACGAATAACCATGTCACGATTACAGGCACGGGTAAGGTCGGAGGTGTCTATGCAGGACGTGCGCAGTCAGCGGCGGGCAAGGCGGAGCGGAATACGGTCACCATCGAGCCGGGCGGCTGGGCAGAGAATAATGTCTTTGGCGGCTACGCAAAGGGCGGTGTAAAAGGTAATATTGTCAATATCAAGGGGACAGTCAATGCGACCGCCTACGGCGGACGTCTTATGGGCAGCGGTACGGCAGAAGCGAATGAGGTTCATCTCGAGGATGCTACGGTGAAGAACCAAGTCATCGGTGCTGAGGGAGATGATGGGGCGCTGGTCAAGGAGAACCGTATCTCTGTTGCCAATAGCCTCGTCAAAGAAGACGTTATCGGAGGCTTCTCCCGAGGGACAACCGGCAAGGCAGAGGGAAATACCGTTTCGGTCACGGGAGACAGCGCGAGGGTCAAGGGGAGCGTTACGGGCGGTCATGCGGCAGGGGACTCGGCGGCCGTTAGGAATACAATTAGCCTCGCGGGAGGGACGTTTGAAAGAAATGTCTATGGAGGCCACGGCCTGCAAAACGGTACGGTTACGGATAATATAGTAAGTGTTTCGGGCGGTGTATTAGAGGGGAATATATTTGGCGGATACTCTGAGCAAAACGGTACAGTATCGGGCAATCGGGTTCTTATCTCTGGGGGAACAATCAACCAGTTTGTTTTTGGTGGGGGAACTCAAGGCACTAATACAGTTGAGTACAATGTAGTTACCATTGCAGGTGGGACATTCGCAAAGAGTATTTATGGCGGTATTTCGTGGCATGCGAATGGTAAGACGGAGAACAACACCGTCAACCTCGGCGATGACACACATACGGATCTCTCTGGAACAACACTCACAAACAGCTACATCTACGGCGGCAATAAGGCGGCGACGGGCAATACGCTGAACGTCAATGCGAGGAATGTCGCGGTATATGCCGTCAACAATTTCGAAAACTACAAGTTCAAACTGAACAGCGCGACTGTGTTCGGTGATACGATGCTGACGGTCACGGATGCGGGCGATTTCGCGGGCACGGGCGTTGACTGGAGCAAGCTCACCGTTGATCGAACGGCTCTTTCGGATGTCTCGAGTCTGCACGGCATCCAGCGCATTACCCTCCTGAAGCGCAGCAACGCCGCCGATACGCTGAAATTTCAGAACTATGGGGCGACGGAGAACGGCACAGCGACTGAGACGCATGAGTTCGGTCTCGTGACGGATACGGATACGGACGAAGCAAATGCCGCACTATTCGAGGTGAGCCGTTTCAAGGGCAGTGAGGTCGCATACAACGGTACGACAGAGACGTATCAAGGTGTCTCCGGCTCTGAGATCTACGGCGGCCTGTCGCGTTACGGTCATACGACCAAGAGCAATACGCTGACGGTCACGGGACTTCGCGGTACGGATGATCCGAAGTATGCCTTCGGCGGTATCAACAAGGGGACGATGGGCGATGTCAAAAACAATACGCTGAACATCGACCTTGCGAATGCCGGCGATACAATCGATGAGGTGTATGCGGGCGAGGCGGAGAATGCAAACAATACGGGCGAGGTCTCGGGCAACAGCGCCAATATGAAGAAGGGCACGGTTAACAAGCTCTATGGCGGCCACACCTTTGGCACGGGTGCGGTCAAGGACAACATCGTCAATTTCTCGGGCGGCACAGCGACAGACTATGTCGCGGGCGCTTATGTGGACAATACCGCGAACGCCGCTGATGTCACGGGCAACAAGGTCGTCTTTACCGGCGGCACTGCCGATGTTGTCGAGGGCGGTGCGGGAAAAGGCGCGGGCGCACTCAAGAACAATACGGTCACATTCAGCGGTGCAGGCAGTACGGCGGACACGCTGCGCGGCGCAAATTCCGAGGGGCAGGGGCTCGTCGAGGAGAACGGCGTCACGATCTCGGGCGGCACGGTAGCGCATGCCTACGGTGCGGTCACGGACGGTACAGGCATCGCGACGAAGAACTATGTCTCGGTTTCGGGTGGCACGGTGAATACCGAGATTGCGGGCGGTGTCGGCTACAATGCGACAGCGAATACCGTCACGATCTCGGGCGGCACCGTCGGCGGCGACGTCTACGGCGGCAAGTCTTCAGGTCCGGGCAGCAGTACGTCGGGGAACGTCGTCAACCTCGGCGCAGCGGACGGCACCTACACGGCGGACCTCACGAATGCGGCGCTTCACGGCGACAATAATTCGGGTACGGGCGCGACGCTCAATGTCCGTGCGAAGAACATCACGGCAAAGTCCGCCGACAAATTCGCGAACTACACGTTCCACCTCAATGACGATATTGCGCAGAACGGTGGGTCGATGCTGACGCTGACCGAGAACAACGGCTTCAACGGCGGCAATCTGTTTGACTGGACGAAGCTCGATGTCGATACGTCGAGGCTCTCGGGCAACACGGTTATCGGCAACGCAACCCTCCTTACGGGTACGACAAACGGGCTGAAGTTCTCCAATTATGCGGGACGCAATAGGACAACCGCCGCAACGAACGGCGACTACGAGACGGCTCTGCGCACGGACACGAATACGGGAACGGCGTCGAAGGTCATCCTCGACTACAACCGCTTCCAAAACAATACCAATGCGACGTATGACGGATCGACCCCGGCGACAACGCTGCCGGATGGTACGACCGAGGTCTACGGCGGTATTTCCTATGCGGGCAATACCACCACGAACAACCATCTGACCATCACGAACCTGCAGGCTGATTTGACTTTCGCCTACGGCGGAAAGACGGCAGCTCTGGCGGGCAACACCGTAAACAACAGTGTGACGGTTACGGGAACGGGCAGCAAGAAGATTGACAACATCAACGGCGGCTATACCGGAAAGGCGGATGGCGTTGCAGAGAAGAACCGCGTCATCATCAAGGGCGGCACGGTGACAAATGCCATGGGCGGTGCTGTCTCGGGTGCGAACGGCTCGGCGACGGGAAATGAAGTCACGGTCGAGGACGGTACGGTTGCGAACGTGATCGGCGGCGGTGGAACGAGCACTGCGGCGGGCAGTATGTCCGAGAATAAAGTCACCATCACGGGCGGCACGGTTACGGGTTATGTGGTCGGCGGTGATTCGCGTGTACTGGCGAGCACGTCGAACAAGAATGTCATCAATCTTGGCGACGATACGGGCACGTATGCGGCGAACCTTTCGAGTGCACAGCTCTGGGGCACGAGCTATGCGGGCAACGTCCTTGCAAATGATGACGCAAAGCTCGCGGACAATACGCTGAACGTCAAGGCGAAGAACAGCGCAGAGGTCGCAAAGGTGCGCAATGTGCAGAAGTTCAATTTCCTGCTGCACGACGATACGAGAAAGACCGCACCGCTGCTGAACATGACGGATGCGGACGGATTCGGCAAGGTTTCCGCCGATAACTCCGATGTCAAGGTGGCGTGGGCAAATGTCACAGCTGATCCGTCGGGGATTACAACGGCGACGGATACGGCGACGGTGCAGGGGAAGAATACCTATACCCTGATGCGCGGCGCGAACAATGCGCTGAAGTTCAGCGACTATGTCGCGCGCTATGATACGCACGGCGGTGTCTATGAGACGGGGCTGCGTACGGACACAGGAACGAATACGGCGACCGAGGTGCTCTACGATGTCAACCGCTTCAAGGACGGCCGCGTCACCTACACGGCGGCATCGACGGGCGACGCGCTCGGCGGCTACTCTGCCTTTGGCAACACGACTGAGGGCAACAAGCTGACGGTCGAGGGCGTGACAGGGTCGCTTGCCGCAGTATACGGCGCTCAGACCGTAGGAACGGCGGGCGGCTCCGTGAACAACACGGTGACGCTCGCGGGGACGGGTACCGGCTCTATTGCGAATGTCTACGGCGGCGCGGTGACGAACGCGGCAAACGCTGCTGATGTCACGGGCAACACGGTGACGATCATGGGTGGCACGGTAACGGGTGCAGTCTACGGAGGTCACACGGTCGGTACAGGCAAGACGACGGGCAACGCCGTGAACATCGGTGACGGCTCTGCGGCGACGCTTGCGGCGGGGACGAACCTCGACAACGCAGCGCTCTACGGCGGCAACAAGGCCGATGATGTCACGGGCAATACGCTGAACGTCATGGTGAAGGATGCAAAGGCGCAGAAGGCGCAGAACTTCGAGAACTACACGTTCCATCTGACGGATCACATTGCGGTGGACAAGCCGTCGAGCGGCACGATTGACGATACCTTTACGCAGAACACGGGCACGATGTTGACGCTCGCGAACGGATTCGACGGGCAGGAAGCCGACTGGTCGAAGGTCACGATCGACACGTCGCGCCTCTCCGCCGATAAGACGCTCGGTGCGATTACCCTCATGAAGAGCGATACGGCGAACGGGCTGACGTTCCGAAACTACGCCGCGATTACGCGTGATGCGGGTGTGACGAGCGGCGACTACGAAGTCGTTCAGCGCACGGATACGACCGATACAGGTACAACGGTGCGTGCGACGACGGTACTCATCGACGTGAACCGCTACAAGAACGGCGATGTCACGTATGATGGCGTCAATCCGAATGCCAAGACCTACGCCGGTGTCTCCTATGGCGGCAATACGGCGAAGGACAACACGATAACGCTCACGGGCATCGCCTCGGGCAATACGGTCCGATATCTCTCGGGCGGACGCTCGGAGGGGACTGCGGGCGGTGCAGTCAAGAACACCGTGAACCTTTTGGGCACGGGTAAGGGAACGCTCGAAGAGGTCTACAGCGGTTACGTTGGCAATGCAGCGAATGCGGCGGATGTGACGGAGAATACCGTTAACATCGCGGGCGGCACGGCAAAGAACGTCTACGGCGGCTACACGCGCGGCACGGGAAAGACGGTGAAGAACACCGTCAACATCGGCTATACGGACGAGGCGGGCGTGTTCCATGATGTCGCTGACGGCGCGAAAGTCACGGGCACGATCTACGGCGGCAGCGGCAGCGACGCCACGGGTAATGTCCTGAATGTCAGTGGCAAGATCGCGGCTGGCAACATCAAGAACTTCGAGAGCGTCAAGTTCCATGTCAGAGACACGATGGCGAGCGGCACGACGCTCCTGACGCTCGACGGTGCGGCTGCGACTGAGGGGCTTGACTGGGCGAATGTCACGCTCGATGGCGAATTCAATCCCGCGGCCAAGAGTTACGAAGCGTACCGCCTGACGCTCATGGCGAATGAAAAGGGCATCGACTTCCGCAAGGGCGGTGTTGACACTTATGCGCCCATCGGCGCCAAGGGCGTGACCAAGGGCGATTACGAAGCCGCCCTCGATACGGACACGCATGCAGCGCAGGCGAAGGCTGTCAACGCAGAAATCTATCGCTTCCATGGCAACACGGCGACATACGGCGAAGCCGACGGCGCACACGATGCAGCATGGGGCGGGCGCTCCGTACTCGGCAACGATGCGACGGACAACGCTCTGACGATCTCGGGCGGCACGCTCAAGGACGCCTACGGTGGCTGGTCGACGGGTAAGAAGGCCGACGGCACGTCGGGCAAGACCACGGGCAACACCGTGAACTTCACAGCCGGTACGGTCACGGGTACGATCTATGGCGGCAACAACGGCGCGGCGGGAAATACGCTGAACGTCACGGGAACACAGAGCGCGGGAGACATCAAGAATTTCGAGAAACTCCACTTCGACACGAGCATGGCGAAGGCCGGCGATACGATCTTGACGCTCAACGGCGGCAAGAAGACGACGGGGCTTGATTGGCAGAAGGTTGAAGCCGCAGGCCTTGACGAAGCCTCCCTTGCGACGCGCAGAGCTACGGTGCGACGCGTGTCACGCTGATGGCGAATGACAAGGGGATTGACTTTGGCACGAGCTATGACAAGGCGAAGGAAAAGACCGTCGGCGACTACGAGTATGCGATCTCCAAGGAAATGGATGCGGCGAAGGGCGCAGCGGCGGAAAAGGTCGTCGTGCGCGGCTTCCGCTTCCAGAACAATGCGGATGCCGTCTATGAGACGGGCGACAACAAGGCGGCTTGGGGCGGACGCTCCATCATCGGCAACACTGTGCAGCGGAACAAGCTGACCGTCAAGGGCGGCACGCTGACGGAGGCGGCCTACGGCGGCCTGAGCGCCAAGGGCGTGGTCACGGGCAATACACTCGTACTCGCCGGCGGCACGCTCAAAAATGCCTACGGCGGCTTTGTCGAGGGTGCGGGCGACGCCACGAAGAACACCGTCGAGGTGCAAAAGGATACGCAGGCGCAAATCTATGGCGGTCATGCCGCGCAGGGCGAAGCTTCGGGCAATATCCTCAACCTCGGTGCCGTCAACATCGGCGCGAATGTCTACGGCGGCTCGGGTAAGAAGACCGACGGCAACGTGATCAACCTCTTCGGCACGAAGATCAAGGGTACGGTCACGGGCGGCACGGCGGCGGACGGCAAGGCAAACGTCCTCGCCATCCGCGCCGCCGGCACGGAGATCGGTGACTTCAAGGGCATTCAGAACCTCAAGTTCTACCTGCCCGAAGGGGCGAAATCCTCCATGGCGACGATGCTGAGGCTCGGCGTCAAGGACAAGGACATCAAGGGTCTGAACGTCGACCTCAACCTCTCGGGCGCGGCCAAGACGCTCAAGCGCGAGGATGTCTTCAGTCTCATGAAGGTTGCTGAAGGCGGCACGTTGACGACGGACGAGAAGATCAAGGGCGAGGTCACGGGTACGCAGGGCGTATCGCTCGACTACAAGTTCCGTGTGCAGAAGAAGGGCGCGGATGAATTGATCGCCGCTGTCGAGAGTGTAAAGATGAAGGACGCGACGAAGTCCCTCGCGGAGACGAGGACGACGGCGACGGACGTCTTGGGAGGCGGCATGACGATGCTCGCCGATGCGGGCGTCTCCGCCGCTGTCCAAGCAGCAGCCTCCGCCAATGCCAACACTCAGGTCGAGGCCGCTCCCATGGCGACAAACAAGGCGCCGAGTGCGAAGGCGGCATCTGCAGCAAATGTGCAGTCGGGCGCGTACACGGCATGGGCGGCGCAGGGAGGCTCCTCCATGCGCATCCATTCGGGCTCCTACGTCGACACGCACGGCTACACGCTGAATGTCGGCTTCGCAAGAAAGCAGGATGGCAAGGACAGCACGCTGACCTTTGGGCCATTCGTCGAATACGGCAGGGCGAGCTACGACTCCTATCTTGAGGATGCGGCGGGCACGCACGGCAGCGGCAAGGTCAGCTACATCGGCGCAGGTGTCCTCGCAAGGCAGGATCTGAAGAGCGGCCTCTACCTCGAAGGAAGCGTGCGCGGCGGACGCATCAAGAGCGACTACGAGGGCAACATTTCCGGCACGTCCACGAGCTACGACATCTCGAACCCCTATTATGCGATTCATCTGGGCGTGGGGAAGGAGACGAAGCTCAAGGCGGGCGATGCGCTCGAAACGTACCTCAAGTACTTCTTCTCGCATCAGAATGGCACGAGCGGCAAGCTCTCGACAGGCGAGGATTACGACTTCGATGCCGTCAACTCGCACCGCCTGCGACTCGGCGCTCGCTACACGCACGATATGGGCGAAGAAGGCAAATTCTACGCGGGTCTTGCATGGGAATACGAATTCAACGGCGAGGCGCGAGCCACCTATCAGGGCATGGCGACGCCAAGCCCGTCTCTCAAGGGAGGCAGCGCCATGCTCGAACTTGGCTATCGCTTCACACCGAAAAAGAGCCGCGTCAGCTACGACGTCAACTTCAGCGGTTGGCAGGGTAAGCGAGAAGGATTCTCTGGCAGTGTAGGAGTAAACTGGGCATTCTGATTTACAGGGTAAAGATGAATTAAGGAAGAAAAAAGGAACCGGATGCGAAGCCACAGGGCTTTGTATCCGGTTCCTTTGCATTCGCCGAGGTTATTTGTGCTCTTTCTTGCCGAATATTTCCTTTGTCGTGCCGCAAAGCCACTTCCGGTTCCAGACGAGGTGAAAAATGACGCCGATGGTCAGGAGATATGCGACATAGATATGAATGTTCTTGTTGACGATCTTAGCGGGGCCGTTGGCGAAGACATGAAGATACATGAAGGTGCCCGTCACAAGGCAGATGACCATGCCGACAGCCAAGCCAAGAACCAGATAATAATTTTTTCTCATTGTTATTGCCTCCCAATGCAGATTGCTCCTTCAAGAGAAGGAATATCAAGCTCATTTTAGCACAAATTTTTTTTTGTGTCATAAAAAATACAGCAGGTTCTTCCAAAGTTTCTTCCAATTTGTCGGAATATGATTTACTGTGCATAGAGAGCGGGAATTTGCACCGATTTTCGCTTGACAGTCTGCCCAAAAGCCGCTATAATGACAATGCTTCGTCTTGCACGGGGCATTCATGGGTAGGTGCCCGAGTGGTTAAAGGGAACAGACTGTAAATCTGTCATCTTCGG